>Ga0154764_1145_pt1 | contig 13874 bp, 10 predicted proteins | sample Rifle2008BG16ft_FD_105772 | JGI IMG/M metagenome (GOLD analysis project Ga0154764, IMG submission 105772) | candidate division Zixibacteria bacterium RBG_16_53_22
AGACAGGCAATATGGCCAATTCACCCTCCTCAAGTGGCCGGTTTTAATGCGACCCGCCCTGGCCGGTTTTGCCCGACCTATGACAACAATTGACACAGTTCGCCAAATTCAAGTTTCCTTCTCGATCGAACTTGAGGCGGCTTTCAAGCAGGCCGTATCGCGGGATTAGCGCTTCTTCTGCGCCTTTGCGCGCGCCGCCTGCTCGATGGGTTCGTAGGCAGGGTTCTGCTCGAGCCCCAAGTTCTTTGCCCTCGCAACCGCCTCAAGAGCCTGTTCTTCCTCCCCGTCCTGGAATAGCGCAACTGCCAGATTGACGTAGAAGGAAGCCAAGTAAACGTCGCGAAGTTCATAGCGGCTGATCGCAGCTCGAGCGGCCTTAACGGCGCCTCCAGCCTCACCTCGCTTCAGGAGAACCCGAGCCAGTCCGTTGCGTGGAACAGCGTCTTCTGGCCGTAAGCGGATCGCAGCGCGGTATGCTTTTTCCGCTTCTTTGAGTTGGCCCAGCTCAAGGTAGACGTGGCCCAAATTTGCCTGGCTCATGGCCAGCTCGGGGTTCAGAGCAATCGCTGCATCGAACTCCTTGCTGGAGCTCTTCAGGTTCTTGGCCCCGACGAAGACCAGGCCCATCGCATTGTGGGCAAACGCGTCATTTGGGTTCTGCTCAAGTAGCTTTTGGCTTATTTCTCGTGCTAAGGCGAGTTCGGTCGCATCCGCCTTGTTCACACCGCGGACGGCATGACAATTCGCCATAACTGCCTGAGCGATTCGGTTATTCCGGTCGACATCGAGTGCTTCGCGAGCCACGCGCTCAGCATTCTCGAACTCCTCCACCTGAAAGCTCTGATAGGCAATGCCGGCAAGCTCTTGCGCCCTTGCAGCAGCCCCGGTAACCCCAGAAGCACTAGAATCCAAGGCAGGAGCAGCACCGAGCCTCGGCAAAAAGAGACGTATCTTTCGGCCGCTCTCCTGGGGCGACGCCTTCACCGTCTGCACCTGGAATCCGCTAGTTTCTGCCGAAACGCTGACTACGGCATCTGCCGGTACCTCAGCCTTAAAAAAGCCATCCTCATCAGTGCTGATGCGGGCCTCAAGCGGGCTCGAGGCGTTGGCAGGTCCTCGCGTACCAGTCTGATCCCAAGTCATGCGCACAAGCGTGCCGACCAGCGGAGCACCACTGCCATCCTTAACAACGCCGTAGACAGTTCGTGTCTGAGCCCCTGTCATCCGGAGATGGTCCGGCTTAACTGCCAGTTTCTCGCCACGCACTAATGTGAAGGATTCTCCCTTGACGTCACTGAAAGGCGTCTGAGTCCTCCCCCGCTCTTGCCGCACAGCCTGTGAGACATTTTCGTTAAGATAGTCCGCCAGCGAGTTAAGGGTGACCTTGCCATACACTGCTGCTTCGCCTGAAAGGCCACGTTCAACGTAATACGAGAAAAACCCTCGTCCCTTCTCTGTCCACTCGTACGCGCTCTCCCCGCGGCTGCACGAGAGGAACGTAGCCCTGACTCCCGCCTCGTTCGAGGGCTGAAGGGTAAACGCAGTCTCCATCAACGGGGTTGCGATGTTTGGTGTTTTTTTACCAGGATTCAAAGGGTCGTCTCTGCACGCATCCACCATTATGATGCGATGGGTAACCGGAAGGGACTCGACTTCCTGCATCAGTATCGATACCGGCAGAGTACTGGTCTTAAGCGCTCCCGGGCTGTTGATCTGCGCCTCATACGTCAACAGAAAACGCCGGCCTTCGACCTCCACGCCATGCCCCGCAAAGAAGACAACCAGCAAGTCTCCCGGCTTCACCTTATCCCGCAACTCAGCGAATTGGTCAACGATGTTAGCGGAAGTGGGCATCACCGTGCCATCCGTCGTGAGAGTGACAAGCTGTCCTGGCAGAAAATCTGCGTAGCTGACCAACGCATCCGCAACCGCCTTTGCGTCAGCGACAGCACCATGCAGGGTTGGGACATTAGCGTTCTGGTAACGGTCGACGCCTATGATGATCGCCCAGCGTCGTCCCTCACCTTCGTTATTTCCTTTCAGATCCTGCCCGACGACTACGACTCGGCGTTCCTCCTGAGAAAGTAACGAAGCGGGAGCGGCAAATCCGCCGGCCAACAGAAAGAGCAGCCAGATCGGAAACATTGGCGAACTTGCCTTTCGCATTATCACTCTGACGATGGTTCCCATCAGTATTCCTTCATTCGTTCTTCCATCCATCTATTCGTCAACCCGACCTCGCAATGCGGGTTCGTTATTTGACTACCCGCCCCTAGAAGCTGTAGCCTATTCCCACTGTTAACCGACTCTGCGCGTCACTCGGCGACGATGCAATGCCTTCGAATATTTTGACGTCCTCTGTATCTCCTATGTACCAAAAGGATGCGTCAAGACTCATCCGCTTTATGGCCTCGAAATTGGCTGTGAGAAATCCCGAAGGCACCGTCTTCTTTTCGGTGAAGCGAAGCCAAGCGTCATCGGGGCCAGCCTGCTTCATGTACGCACCCAACCCTGCGGAAAGTCCCCAGCGTTTGATTGATTTCTTGAATACGCCATAGATCGTAAAATCCGTCATTGCTACATCGAATGGATATTGGTTTAGGAAATCACCATAGGAAATCCCTTCGATGGTAGTCCTCAGAAAATCACCATTAGAATTCGCGCTGGATCTGACCATACCGAACTGAATTCCGAAGGACCGGTAGTATAATCCCAAATGCCCCTCCAGAATGGTGATACTAATAGGAACACTCGCTGAATAGGATGCATATCCGATGAGGTCGAGCTCAGGAGAATATACGAGACTCACACCGTCCAGGTCATATTCCTCATCACTTACCTTGTTGAACCAGCCGCCGACGGTCGCGGCAAATCCTTTGCTACCCAGGAGAATCGCAAGCTCGCCGGCTACAAGTATTTGGGAGTTCGGCGACTGCCCCAAAGTCCCGAAATTCTGAACATAGTTACCGCTCTCGACGGATTCCGTAGGACCGATCCATACTTCCTTGTAATCCCACGATCCAAGAGGGCTTAGCATGATGTGTGCCGTTATAGGTAATTTTTTCCCTTCCGGGATCTCTGTAGGCAACGATGTCGAAATAATCTGTGTCCAAGCGCATGGTGCGTACAGAATCATGCCCGTTAGGACCACGACTAATTTCCCAAACGTCTTCATTAATCCTCCTATATTTTGGGCTTCCTAGTCTGTTCTCAATTATCATCTATCGTCAGCGCGTTCCCATATCTATGGGACGATTTGTGTTACCCGTCTACTCGCCTCCAGTCGATACCGCACGCCCTATCATGCAGGCGGTATCCGTTGACCCTAGGACAGGCATGAAGAACTCTCTTTGTTGATTCTCCGCATATAATTACTGGATCGAAATCCCAAGAACCAACTTATTCACGACGATTTGACCTCTTTTCGGCAGTTTGAATTCCAAACCTACCGCTTCTGCAGGATGTGCCATTTTGCCAGTCTGATTGCCCAAGCAATGGATACTGACCCCCTTCCCATTCAACTTGGCCGCAATCAACATGTCGAGCATTTTCTCGGCCTCCGGGCTGTCGAGCACGAATGCAAAATCCTCACCGTAGTTGGTACCGAACTGGCCTCTAAATCGTACGACTTTTTTGCCCTCCGCATTCTGCTGAAAAACTGGATATACAGGTGCCGACGGCGAATAGGCTTCACAGGATAAGATACTTACCTCTAGCAGGGTACTAGGTTCGACCTCGAAATAAGTTATACTTGGCTTTTGTGGTGGCAATATCTTTTGCGGTAGCCGCTGCGGCACCGCTGGCGATGGCGGATTAATTTGACCTTGCCCATGAGTCGACAAAAGCAGTTCAAAGAGAATGCATGCGAGGATGGTGATATTCTCTTTTGTCATTATCGAACTCCTTTCAAATGCTTTGACTTGTTTTCTCGGAATTCAAGAGAGTCTTCCCAAAAGATTCAGCTGAGCCAGTTTCAGGGCAACCTAGGGCCGCTCTCTGTCCTTAACACCGTAATTCTACCCCTTAACTATCAGTAGGTGGTGATTCCCACACCTAATATCGGTGCCGGGGCACACAGATTCCTCAACTCTCGTACATATGCAATCAAGGCAAGGTGCATATTCATCAGAGGCCTTTCCGCTTCGGAAGCTCGGACGGTGGCACTTCTTTGGGAACAACGCCTTTCTCAAATCCAGCGTCTGGCGATTCATCCGAAGAGTCCGACTCAGTCTCGCCTGCGCTGGCAGCGGCAGCGTATGCCCACCGCGGCAGCTTAGCCCCAGATACCTGGATATCGAGCACCAGATGGTTGACATCCAGGACCTGACCATCCCGTACCAGCAGGGCCTGGCCATACTTTTCAGCAACCTGTACTTCGCGCAGGTCCTCCTCGCGAGTCTCGTCGAGCACCACCCAGATTCCGGGTGCGATGCTAAAGCGGCTCCCCCCCTTCGCCAGCGCGTACGAAACGAATCCGCTTCGCCAAATGGGTGACTCCTCTGAAGAGCCTCCGACGAGCGTCTGCGACAGAGCCACACCCTCAGCAAACATTGCTGGGACGCGCACCACCGGAAACGCGGAACTGAGCTTTGCGGCGGCACTACCCTGTGCGGGCGTGGCTAGACCGGTGACATAAGAGGCCATTTTGAAGACCTTCTTGAGAAACCCCCCTTGGCTGCCAAGGCGCATCAATTGGATGCGCAAGTCAACAGTCTTCTCGTCGGTGATCACGGGCTGCGGTGCGCCGTTGCGTTCACCCACAAACTCCATCCCGAGATTTGTACTCCAATTCTCGCCTATGTCAAACTGGCGCGCATAGAGCCAAGTAAGGGATTCGCCCATCAGCCGACTTCGAAACTCGACCGTGAGCGCTCCACTCCCACTTCGATCCGGCCAATCTTCCGAGGAAAGGTGAAAACCGATAACTTGAGCGTTTACTCCGTAGGCCTTGCTGCTTTTTTGAATTGGACGAATGCTTAGAGGACCACGGAATGAACCAGGCTCGCCTCCCAGGTCACGTTCCCAGCGGATTAGGCGGTACGTTGCCGCCTTAGACGGCCGGCCGCGGGGACGGATCGCCGACTCTCCTACCATGATCCGTGCCTGATATGCGGCGAGTTCTTCGACCCCGCGCTGTTCTACTGGCGTGAGTACGCCCGAATCCAGAAAGTATGACCCAATGTCATCTGACCCACTGGGCGTGGAAAGAGCATCGGAAGCTCCCGCCAGGCAGCGAGTAGCGGCACCGGACTCGACCAGTGCCGCAATTGCCGATGCCGACAGCGTCCCGAAAAACCGCCTTCTGTCCATAAAAATGCCTCCTATCTCATATTCCTACCGCCTATCCTCTACTCTGTCACTTCGATCGTAAGCGGCACTGATATCCAGTCTGCAGTCGTCTCCGCAGGTGTCGACTGCGAAGGCTTCAAGGTTTCCGTTGGAGCGACAGCCTGGTCCGGACGGGACGAAACCACGTGAACACCGCGTCCGGTGGAAAGGCTTGCCAGTTCCGCGCGAAGCTTCTCAAGTGGGTCCGCTGACCGTGCTATACCTCGCTTTCCGACTGCCGCTCGGCCGCGAGCGCCACCCTGCAAACGAAAATCTTCGATATACTCGCGGAGCTTGCTCGTCGACTGCAAATCCGTTGTAGCGAAGACTTGAATCACGTCGGTGCCCGCAGGCAGACTATAATCCCAGAAAAAGCCTGCCTTGTTGGGTTCTCGGAGTGCATCCGGTATATGGACGCGCTCGCCGGCGCGGAGAAGCCCGTTGGGCATGAAGTCAGTGTTCTGCTCGGTGTTTGGCAGCAGCGTCGTGATACCGCCTTGGGCGTCGATATCAACGATTGTTAGATAACAGTCGCGATCGGATAGAATCTCAAGCATCAGGCTGTTCTCTGAAGAGCGCTTTTCATCAGGCCTGCGAATGCGATAGCGAACCCTGTTGCCTGCCGATACTACGACCACACCACGCGAGGAAGATTTGCCACTATCTGCGGTCACCATCCTGACGTCAAGCCTCATGCGCGACGCTGGATTCGAAAGTGTCTTGATTGCCGCGGCGTTTGCGCTCCGGGTGAAAATAGTTGCAAGCCGATCAGCAACTTTATCCTCATCGTCCCACACGAAGGACGTGATAGACTGCAGTCCACCCGCACCGTATATGTTGACTTGAGGCGCAGTAACAGAATTGGAAACAATAACCTCGACAAGAAACCGAGCGAACTCGTCGGGGGACACGAAACGAACAGATTCGAGCCGATTTAAGACTGCTGCTTTTAGGCCGTTTTCGAATTCTTCGGACGCGCGTAGTTCAATCGGAATCTCATCAGCGGGAGGCGCCGTACAAATCAGAATGGCGCGCGCGCCATCCTCTATCACTGCGTCGGCGGGGTCGGTCAGCGCAAGCGCATCCCCACCGCGGACCTCCGATACTCGAGCCGTGGCAACAGCGCCGTCGGATTCGAAAGCCAATTCTCCCTGCGGATATATGGCCCAGCGCGAACCGGGCACAGCCCCCAGTGCGACGCCGCCAAGCAGCACAATAACTCCCGACTCTGCCGGGCTGACCTCGACGTAGGCACGGTCAGGTTGAGGCTCCTCTTCTACTTCCCCCACGGAAGTGCTGGTGTCCGCGGCTGGCTCCGTTTCTATCTCGAGGATCGGCTGGTCAAGCACCTGCTTAGATCCCTCTACTTGAGGCTCTGGCAGCTGCACTGCTGCGAGCTGTTCCTGGATGCTCTGAAAGATCAATTTTATTCCCCCGTGGATTTCATTAGGCGAAATTCCGAGGGGTGCCACACTTAGAACACGCCCAAGAGCGAATGAAAAGAATCCTCGATACGCGCCGTCAAGTGGGCCGTCGAGAGCGCTCTCGTCGGCGCCTGCACCTGTCATTAGAACGTAGTTCTGAGTGGATACGGGCACCAATGCGCGGGCTTTAGCAACTGCGTACAACGCATTACGCGTATCTTTCGGTATCGAGCGCGTCCTAACGGCAACGCTGCGCGTACCTGAACCAGAGTGGCATGAGTCGAGGATAATGAGCACGTTGTTCGATTTGAGTTCTCCTAGAATCTCACCCAATTCATCGTCGGTTATGTCCGGCACATTACTGGTGCGGCCGTCATATGGCACGATGGTTTCGTCAAGGCCGTCCGATTCGTCTCCATCGGCATCTTCGACTTGCGAGCCATGCCCCGAAAAGTGGATATAGATAATATCATCAGGAGAACTCTGTTGCACGAGGTCCCGCAGCGCCTGAAGAATGCCATCCCGCGTTGCTTGCTCGTCGAGAAGCGTGCGTATTTCGGACTCATTGAAGCCATATCTTGTCAACAGCACTTGACGCATTGCTGCGATGTCATTGAGTGAACCTCCCAGTGCCGGGACATCCGGCGAGGAATACTGGTTGATGCCGATAAGCAAGGCCTGATGTACGGGAGCGGCCAAGGCTGGCCATGACATGCTTCCAAGGCTCAGAACGGCGGCAATCACCAAGGTGATTATCCACCGCCAGATGACTTGCTTGGGATCCATACGCTTCTTACTCACGACTGCCTCCTTCTAAGTCCAGATTTGCCAATACGACATCTGGACTGATTTTCGGGGGGCAGGACACCCCAACTGGCTGAGCTTATACCCCATTGGCAGGACCAAAGGAGGAGGTTATTATCACGGTAAGATGTTTGCATCTCTTAGGCCTCCATCTACTGAACTATAAAGGTGACTGACTTCTCATTGTTGGTCTCGTCCTTCTCTTTCACCACATCTTGAGGATCAACGCTTGCAGCAGCGGTCTTCGTCCCTGACGGGAGAAATTGACCTATAGGAAAGGCGAAAGACTTAGTCTCCCCGACAGCAAGTCCGGTAGACAAGGATCCGGCTAGCAGACACAGTGTCGCCAACAAAACAAATAAGGTTCGTGGACTCATGATGTTCTCCTTTGTTATCCTCAAAGCGTACGGCAATCAAGATGACCAACATTAGTCTCCGAATTCTCGTTCTGACTGGCACCTATCATGGGACCCTTTTGAGGGCGTCAAGGACCTGTATCGCTTTCTGCTCGGCCTCCGCTTCCATGGGCATGCTGTTGTGAATGCTCTTTGCGCTGACGCTGCTCGGGTCGGTTATCAGCTCCCTGCACACTGTCCACCCTAGTTCGCCAAACCAGCGTTCGGCGTACATGGGTCGCCCACCAATATCTTCACACTGCCGAGCATGCTGCAGCTCGTGGGTCAACCATTTCAGCTCTCTCTCGTGGGTGAAATTATCGTCACTTCCCTTGTCGAAAATATTACCGCCCTTCAGGAGAGCTATTACACCGGAACCGGAGGGGAAATAGGTTGTCTTGCAATCTGTCATGGCGTTGTCACCTGAGGTGTAGTGGGACGCCCCAATCCTTACTTCCCGGAGCAAAGTCTCACCGTAATGGGGCGCGAGTCTCGCAATTATATATTCTTGCAGGCCATAAGTGGTCACGCCACTACCGACGTAAGCGAAGTACGACTGGTATGCAAGGTAAGGAATGTTACCTACAATTTGCGTGTTTGGGATTTGCCCGGCTTGCGCTTGCATGACGTTCTTAAGAGCCTCAGCGAGGTTGTCTCCCGATAAGTTGTCTGGACAAGGCGCCGTGACGAGTAATCCTGCCACGGGGTAATCGCCACCGAACGAGATTCCCAAAATCTGACACCCGATATGGGCTGTGATGCCAAAGCCATATTTGCAGGAATTACCTTCGCGTGTCTCAGCTGCCCCAATGACAGCGGTACCTCCCACCGAGCAAGACATTGTTAAGTCATATAAGGTTGTGCTGGCATCACCGTACGCCCAAGCGCTACCCCCGGTGCAGGTGATTTCGTATCCAATGCTGATTTCAACGTTGAGTTCAAACGTAAAAAGTGTGACTGTCTTCCAACATATCTTCCATGGTTTCCTCCAAGTTGGGCACGGATAAGGTATGTCCTCCGTCCAGTCGTAAGATACGTAGTAGGAATAGTCGAGGAGGGCTCCCGAGGCCAGCGGCTGCGAGCAAATATCATGGTCTGAGGTTCCTTCGTCCGTGGTTGCCTCGCTGTTTGAGGATGGAGCGACGGCGACTCCGGCAGAGTTTTCAATTGTCGTGATGGATGGGGCCGCCGTCACCATGATGTGTTCCAATTGGGTGCGCACTGGCGAGACCTTGAGATTACTGCTCCAGGTCGCGACGGTTGCTTCCGTAACCGTGGTGAGTCCATAGCTCTTGAACATGGCCACGAATCCACTCGACCATTGATTCCACAGCGTCGTCAGTTGTTGTTTGATGACCGGGTTCTGCGTGACAGCCAGTAGGCGCTGATACTCTTCTTTGGCCTGGTTATAGCTCTGCATATTTAGAGCTGTAAAAGACAATCCAATCACCTGCTCGCGGGTCAAGCCGAGCTTCATCAGGTCTTCGTAGTTTATCCGCTTTCCTATAAAGGAAGCAAGGAGGTTCAGATTCGCACTGGTGAGGGGCCGGGCGACAATGGGGAACCGCTGGAATGTAGTTGGAGCCTGTGGCCGCCGCGCAAGGGCATTGTCGAGCTGTTGCCCGAGCATTGTTGCCGTGGCGACAGACGGGAATTCGATTTTGAGGGCCATAGTACGACTCTTTAGGTCAGCCAGGGCCTGTGATGGCGCTGTTACAGTATCTGGTCTTATAGAAATAGGTGGTTTTACAATACCTGGAATAGCTGGTTGTATCCCGACTATTGGCCTTATGGCAGGAATTCGCACCACCTGCTGCCGGATGACTGTGGGTGAAATGGGCCGTCTTAGCGCACGGCTTCGCACCCCGCTGTACGAGCCCTGGGCGTCAAGACCCTTGCTATCGGGAAGCAGCAGGACCACATGATGCTCGTCTTTGCCTTCGGAGAATGAAAGGGCCACAGGGACGGATAGAGTCTCTGCATGTGGGGCTGCGATCGCCTGAATGGTAAGGGCAGACCTATTGCTCTCTCCTTCGCCAACGGGCACCAGCCGCAACGTGGTCTCCTCCATCTGCTCCACTTGGTAGGCGCCAGGAGCCGCCACTATATCGTTACCGTCAGAACCTGTAAAGTGAACTGGTTTCTCAAGCGAGATAACTAAAGGATTGGTCTGTGTTTCCTGAGCTGCAGCCACGCTAACAAGCAGACACAGTGCCGCCAACAAAACAAGAATGATTCGACATCTCATGATCTTCTCCTCTGCTACCTTCAACACGTGCGGCGATCAAAATGACCAACCATAGTCTCCGGATTCCGGTGTTGCCTTGTATTAATCATTTCTTCTTTGCTATGAGGTCGTTAAGGACCTGATACGCCTTCGCCTTGCTCTAAACATCAGTGCGCAAAATTACGCTCATTGACCATGGTCAAGTGACCGGGACATTGTCTCTGGATACTTCCAATTTCAGGGAATCCGATACATTGGATCAGTACTTATCCTTCTTAAAGGAACAGCTTGTATTCTCTCAATTGCAGTACCCGCTACGCGATCTTCATCTATTTTATCTTGACATGTAGCTCCTCCAATAGACAGATATGCTGTGTAGGAATTATTATTTTCATTCGATTCTTCAATAGAATTTCTCGGATCTACCTTAACGAACACACGGTAGCAGCCATTCTGTAATTCCCCTGATTCTGAAATAAAAAGACCGCCACCTATAACCTCATTTGGAAGGACTACCCGATTACCAGCGCCTCCACCTCCGCTATTTTGGCCTTCAATTTGTGACATCCAAATTGAATTGAATTGGCAGAATACGGCCGACCCGACACCTATGTTTTTCAACTCCAAATTGATCATGACTCTTGAGTAATGGTCGGGATTTTCAGGTGTAAACCATACTCTTTGAACTATCAGATCCGGTTTTTGATCTAGATTGGGAACCGCTCGGTTGGGAACTGACTTCGACCACAAATTGTTGGACTCATTCGTCTCCGTGACTCTTTTTTGCGGATCTACTTCAAATGTCACTGTAACGGGATTCCCATTAAGACATTTTGCCTTGCCTGCGAGTATCGCCGTCCAAGTCTCGTTCGGCCTTATCGCTTGCCTGGTTGTCGTCTGACTATTTGTAATGGTAGTGGAGTAAATATTCGTGTATTGGCTCTCCCCTCCGATAATCCATGTATTGGATGGAAACCATGCGTCCTCCTTGCCTGTATTTTTCACAGTGACAGTTGCATAGAAGAAAGGACATTCGCCGTTGGCATCCAAGGATGTGATTGCGTCTGGTACGCCCGTCACATCGACAATCACCATATCGGGAAGGTGGAGCTGTGTCAGGGTGGCGTAGGAAGGCTTCAGCACTACCTGCTGCCGAATGACTGCGGATGAAATGGGTCGCCTTATCGCACGGCTCCGCACCCCGCTATACGTGCCCTGCGCATCAAGACCCTTACCATCCGAGAGCAGCAAGACCACATGATGCTCGTCTTGACCTTCGGAGAACGAAAGTGCCAGCGGGACAGACACAGCTTCTTCATGCTGGGCTGCCACCGCCTGAACGGTAATGGCAGACCTAGTGCTCGCTCCTTCGCCAACGGGCACCAGCTTCAGCTTCGTCCCTTCCGCCTGCTCCACCCGGTAGGTACCAGGAGCGGCCACAATATCGGTACCGTCAGAAGCTGTGAAGTGAACGGGTTTCTCAAGCGAGATAATCAAAGAACCGGTCTGCGTTTCCTCAGCTGCAGGAACACCGACCAGCAAACACAGTGCTGCCAATAACACAAGAAAGATTTGAAATCTCATGGTTTTCTCCTCTCAATTCAGAGTTCAGTCCCAATCTGCAGGCAAGGCAGTTATAGTTTGCTCACCAAGCGCCTCGCTTCTCATAACTCTAAGATTAGGCATTCCTTCTCTATACAAGGCGTTGAGAAATCAATTCTTAGTGAACCTTAACCATCCGCATCCGCGCCTCTCCAGTGCTGACTTCCGTAAACCAGCACTGACAGCAATTTGCCAGCGCTCCGTATGGACACCATCCCACCGCATTGCGATCAACATTTACACTGCCCAACGCATCATCACCATCACGAATAGTAACATAAGTGCTTACCGATACACCAAAAGCCGACACGGTTACCGGACTATTCATAAGAGTTCCAGGATCCTCTTCCATTACCCTGTAGTATGTTATCGGAAAATAATTATCGTCCCAGTAAAAGTTCAAATTCGTCGGGCAACCTGCCAAATCCTTCCATACGCCTTCTTGGTTCACTCCATTCAGGTATATCTTTACCTTTGTCAGCGTGGAAGTACCATACCACTGCACAACCAACACATATATCTCTGGATCGCCCGAAGTCCAAGGCTCATGGTCGTTCGTAATCTTAAAATAGCTGGTTTGTAGATAAGAATTCTTGCCCTCTTTTGGCGTTTCTGACTTAGACTGAGGCACGTCACTCGTTTCGAGTGGCGGTGGCGCTTCGTGTGAATCATGTTCACACGGAGACACCATGATCACGGGCGAGGCAGGCGGCTCAGTTGTATTGAGTGAAAGAGACTGCTGCGTCTTAACAGAATATGCCTTGATCGTCTCGGCTTCTCCGTTAAGGGTGCCAACCCCCACGAGGACATCATCGCTTCCTGTCCACTTATCCCTGTGATCACGCGCAGGAAAATACACATCGACTTCTGGCGAGACCAGGGCGTTGATAATATCGGCTTGGTTGAACCGCTGTTTGGCCTTCTTGGCCTTGCCAAGCGCATCATCGCATTTGCCTCGGACCTTATCGGACTGACCAGAGAGTTTACTGGCGCTCGCCAGGAACTCATCCAAAAATATGATTTGTTCTCGCCGCGATGACCGCTTGATCTCCGCACGCAGGTGGTTTCGAATGCCTGGATCTGCTAACAGGGCGGCCAGTTCTTTTGCACGGCCATCTAACTCTGCATTCACCGTCACCGATACAAGGCTGTCCCCCCCCCCGTTTGCGGGGCGCTCTGGCGCCTGACCCAGAATCTGCTCGGGCTTGAAGCTTAGAAACATCAAGGTCAGTAAGAGAAATAGTCCCACGCATGTCCTTTTCATGACGACTCGTCCTTTCTTTCATAGTGATAAAGACAATTCAACTAATAGCGATGGAGTCAATTCAAGGTGCTGCGGGTGCGGGCCTAGCTAGGTCGATAACGCTTCCAAGATCGCCGCAAGAATTACCTCCTTGGAGATTGAGCGACCTCAAGCACTCGAACCCATGGCCAGCTTACTTATTAATCCATAAGCCATGACATCCATTATGTCAAGTAAAATCCACATGATGAGTTTCCCCAAAAAATATCATGATGGGAACAGCTTTAGCTGGGTTCTGGGCGACCAGGGCGGCATCGGAGGCACGAGTCCCTTGGCGTCGCGCTCCAAGACGCGGTTGATGCCATCGGCGATGGCGTAATATCTAAAGTCGGGTATGCCGAATATCCGCTTGGAGATGCCCAGGACCGTGGCTGAGAGAGCCTCCAGTTTCAACCGGCGGCCGATGTAGACCGCCGCGAAGAAGGCTGCCGCCAAGACAAGGGCCATCATGTTCTGCAGTCGCATATAAGTTAAAAGCCGAATATCTTCCAAGTGGTAGCTTTGTTTCATAAACCTGATCGTCTCCTCTACCTTCCAGCGAGTGATATAAGATTCCACCACAAAGTAGAGCACCTCTCGATTCTTACGCAGAGAGAGGTTGGTCAAAAGCAGCAAGGGCTCCTGGCCAAACCCCCGCACTACCACCAGGCACAGAGGCAAGGGTACGTCCGGCAGATAAACCTTGTAGAAGCCAAAGGATGTGAAACTTCTGACTTCGGTTGACACTTTTGATTAAATTGAGGTTGTTAACTGGAGGAAAGAATGACAGTGAAGGCCAATTGGGAAATCAA
>Ga0154764_1083_pt3 | contig 13762 bp, 14 predicted proteins | sample Rifle2008BG16ft_FD_105772 | JGI IMG/M metagenome (GOLD analysis project Ga0154764, IMG submission 105772) | candidate division Zixibacteria bacterium RBG_16_53_22
GACGCGGATTTTTCCCCGTAAGGCCTCTTTCGGGCTCGAGATTTGCCTCCAAGAAGCGCAACAATAGGACGCCTGTGCAGAACCAGAGTGCACAAGGGGTGACAATTTTCCGCATTTTGACTATTCTAGTCTATGCACTAAAGGATCAATGTGGGAGGACGCCATGGCTTTACCAATCCAGAAGAAAGAGAAACGACCCAATCCGGCCCGAGGGCTCTTCACGGCTCTGGCCTTGGCCGGGACCCTGGTGATCTCTCCTCTTCCAGGGGCTGAGGGCACGGCCTTGATTAAATATTCTCTTGACGGCGATTGGCAGTTCCGACAGGCTGGCCAGGAGACCTGGCATCCGGCCCGCGTCCCCGGTTGTGTTCACTTGGACCTCATGGCGGCCGGGCTCATCCCGGACCCGTTTTTCCGGGACAACGAGCTCAGGACGCAGTGGGTGGAGAAGGAAGACTGGGAATACCGGAAAGAATTCAAGGTGACATCGACCATTTCAAGCAAGACCCATGTCGATCTGGTCGCCCAAGGGCTGGATACCTTCGCGGCGATCTTCTTGAATGGCCAGAAGGTCGGCGAAACCGACAACATGTTCCGGAGTTATCGATTCGATATCAAGCCCTTCCTGCGTCCCGGCCAGAACGAACTCCTCATCCGTTTCGATTCGCCGGTCCGAAGGGCACAAACGTTAGAGGCCACGCTCCTGTACAAGCTGCCTGGAGGCTCTCCCCACGTCCGCAAGGCGCCCTATCATTTTGGCTGGGATTGGGGACCGCGCCTTGTCACATCCGGTATCTGGCGCCCGCTGGCCATCGAGGCGTGGGAAGGCGCGCGTTTAGGGGAGCTGGAGATTACCCAAGAGTTTGTGGATAAGAACAAGGTCCTGCTGAGAACCCGGGCGGGGATACTCTCCGACCGAAGCCAAGAGGTCGCCATCAAAGCCAGCATTGTCGGGAAAAAGCCCTTCTCTCACAGCGAGTCTATCAATATCAAGCCCGGTTCCAGCGTCAACGAGAAGTCCTTCAGCATCATCAACCCCGACCTCTGGTGGCCGGCGGGGATGGGTGCGCAGAACCTGACCACGGTCAGGATCGACCTCTACCAGAAAGGCAGGCTCCTCGACTCGGTGGCTGAAAGGATCGGGTTCCGAACCCTCGTCCTCGAACAGAAGGACGATGATTGGGGGAAGAGCTTCCGGTTCGTCGTCAACGGCGTCCCCTTCTTCGCTAAGGGCGGCAACTGGATTCCGGCCGACTCCTTCCCGCCGCGCGTCACGCGGCAGAAATACGAATCGCTCCTCCGCGACTGCGTCGCCGCCCATATGAACATGCTCCGCGTCTGGGGGGGCGGAATCTACGAGTCGCCCGACTTCTATGACCTTTGCGATGAGCTGGGGATCATGGTCTGGCAGGACTTCATGTTCGCCTGCGCCATGTTCCCCGGCGATGCCGGCTTCCTGGAGAATGTCCGGGCCGAGGCCGAATACGTGGTCAAGGAACTGCGTCACCGGCCTGCCATCGCGCTCTGGTGCGGGAACAACGAATGCGAGGAGGGCTGGTTCCATTGGGGCTGGAAGGAGCGGTACCCGGCGACGGTCTGGGACGATTACGAAAAAATCTTCCATCAGGTCCTCCCTCAGACGGTCGAACGGCTCGACCCCGGCCGAAGCTACTGGCCGAGCTCACCGCACTCGGAGAAGGTTGGCGACCCCGGTTCGGACCGGTCGGGAGACATGCATTACTGGGGAATCTGGCACGGCAAGGAGCCGTTCACGGAATACCGGAAGAAATTCCACCGCTTCTTCAGCGAGTTCGGGTTCCAGTCATTCCCGCTCCTCGAGACGGTGAAGACGTTCACGCTGCCCCAGGACTGGAACATCGCTTCCCCGGTCATGGAGCAGCATCAGAAACATCCCGAGGGCAACCGCCTCATCCTTCTCTACCTGCTCGACCATTACCGGCTGCCCAGGGACTTCGAATCGCTCCTCTGGGTGAGCCAGGTCCTGCAGGCTGAAGGCATGAAGACGGCCGTCGAGCATTTCCGGAGCCAGATGCCCCGTGTCATGGGAGCCCTCTATTGGCAGATCAACGACTGCTGGCCGGTGGCCTCCTGGGCCGGCACCGATTATTACGGCACTTGGAAGGCCCTCCATTATTACGCCAAGCGGTTTTATAGTCCCGTGCTCATCGTGCCCATCGATGACGAGAAGGACCTCCGGATTTATGGTATCTCGGACCTCGACCAGCCGCTGGATGCCGAGCTTCACCTGGGCGTATACACCTACGAAGGGACCGTCGTCCAGCAGGGCAAGACCCCTCTCCGGATCGACCCACGGACCAGCCGGCTCGTAGTCAGCAAGCCGCTTGAGGAACTCAGGGGCGGCCTTCCGCCGAATGAGGTTTATCTCGTCTGCGAGTTGAAAAAAGGGGAATCGACTCTCAGCGTCAACATCCACCATTTTTCGCCGCTCAAGAGGGTCGAGCTTCCCCAGCCCGAAATCCGGCCGGAGGTCTTCGCCAAAGACGGCCAGCTGTTCGTCCGGTTGCAAACCTCGAAGTTTGCCAAGGACGTCCATCTTTCAGTCGCCGGAATCAAGGGCCGGTTCAGCGATAATTTCTTTGACCTCGTTCCCGGGCGCAGCTACGAGGTTGGGTTCATCTCCGACCAGCCGCTGAGCGCGGACCAATTCAAGGCGGTCTTGAAAATAATTTCACTCAAAGATACTTACTGAGCTCCCGCGGAGAGACCGGTGACGGGACAGAGAAAAGGTCGTCGGCGACGCCTTTGCCAAAACAGATTAAGGAGGAATCCTAAGAGCGCCGTCCAGAATGATCCCTTGCCGCAAAGACTTGTCTTGGCGGCCGTTCTTCTGATCGTCCTGTTTGGCCCGGTTCTTGGAGCCGAGAAAAAAAGCGACTTTTTCCCCGTCTCCGTCTGGTATGCCGGCGGAAAGGCGCGGGCCCCGATGCTCGAGAAAGTGACGGCCGAATCGCCACGCCTGTGGAAAAAAGATCTGGAACAGATCAAACGGCTGGGCTTCAACACGGTCCGCTCGTGGATCGAGTGGACGAACTGCGAGCCGGAGGAAGGCCGGTATGATTTCAACACCCTGCGCACCATCGTCGACCTGGCCGAGCAGGTGGGCCTTCGAGTCATCGTCCAGGTCTATATCGATTCAGCCCCCGACTGGGTGGGAAGAAAATATCCGGACTCCAAGTTCGTCGCCTCGAACGGCCTGGCCGTCGATTCCCAGGCCGCTCCCGGCTTCTGCTTTGACCACCTCCAGGTCAGGGAGAAAATCCTCCGCTTCCTCGCCGAAGCCGCCAAGGTCGTCAAGGACAGGCCGGCCTTCCTGGGATGGGACCTGTGGAGCGAACCCCATATCATCAATTGGGCGGAGATCTATCATCTCGGGGACCCGGAGTATCTGCAATTCTGCTACTGCCATTCGAGCAAGGTGAGGTTCCGCGACTTGTTGAAGCTTAAATACCAGACCCTCGACAACCTCAATAAGGTCTGGTACCGGACCTTTGCGAGCTGGGATGAGGTCGACCCGCCGCGCTTCGGGACGATCCTGACCTACACCGATTATATCGACTGGAAGAGCTTCATTTCCGACAAGCTGGCCGAAGACCTGGAGATGAAAGCGGAGGCGGTGGAATCCGTGGTGCCCCGAGGAGTCGTCACCAGCCATTCGACCATCCCCGGCCTTTTCAGCAAGCCCGTCTGGAGCGGGACGCGTGATGACCGCAAGATGCCGCCGCGGTCGACTACTACGGCATTTCGATCTACCCCAAGCACGCCTGGACGGTCAGGCCCTGGTCGCACTTCTTCCGCGCCGCCGGGATCGACTTCATCCGCTCAATGAGCTGGGCGAACGGCGGCTTCTATATCGGCGAGCTCCAGGCCGGCTACGGCGTCTTCGGGATGAAGCTCAGCCTGCCGGTCGTCGGGACGGACCTCCGCGATTGGATGCGGTCGGTGGTCTCCTGCGGCGCCCGGGCGGTCGCAGCTGGCCGGGTCGCCCGGGTCATCACCGAGAACATGGACCTCTTCCTGCGCAGTCGGCCTCCCCGGGCGGAGGTGGCCATATTGTATAAACCGCTGGCCCATATGGTCGGCGGACAACAGACATTCACGGCAGAGGGGCAGGCCGTTGGCGTGAATAATCTGAGCGAATCCCTCCAAGACGTCTATAAGGCGTTCTTCGAGCAGGGAATCCCGGTGGATTTTCTCTACGTGATGGACCTTACGCCGGAGCGCTGGAGCCAGTACAAGCTGCGCGTCGTTCCGTATCCGGTGATGATGTCCCAGACGGACGTGAAAAAAATCATCGCCTATGTCGAGGCCGGAAGAATGATGGTTAGCGAGGCGCGCTGCGGCTGGGTCGATGAGCGGGGGTTCTCTTCCCAAGTCATTCCGGGCGGCGGGCTCCACGAACTCCTCGGCTGCCGCGAGTCCTATCTCATGCCCCTGCCCAAGCCGTCGACGCTCAAGATCAGGGGAGCTCATGAAGAGCTGCCCCCTGCTTAAGGACGGAGATAAAATCGATACACTGTTCTTCGAAGAGGGGTTTGAGCTCCTCGGCGCCAAGGCCTGGGTCCTGGCGGAATTCGGCAGCGGTCAGCCGGCGATCGTGACTGCTCCGCACGGCAAAGGGAAGGGCATGATCGTCGGCTCGTTCATCGGGTCGGCCTATCATCATTTCCGGAAGCCCAACAACGGCAAATTCCTGGCCGGGCTGGCCGACTGGCTCAAGGTTGTCCGGCCTGTGGAAGTCAAGGTTGGCGAAAGCGATGTCCTGGTGGAAGCGAGATTGCTCGAGGCAGAGGGCCGGATGATCCTGTTCGGCTTCAACCGGGGTGAAAAGAGGGCGGCAGCCGAGTTCGGCGTGGCCGCTCCGGACGGAAATTTCAGAGCCACCCATTTGGAGCCAAAAGAAACCGTCGCCTGTCAATACAAAGACGGCCGAGTGCATCTGGCAAAAAGCCTCGAGCCCGGCGAGGCCTGGGTGGTGCTGTTAAAACCTGGGAATACGATACCGTAGAGGAATCTGGAGTCATCAGTCCTTAAGACTTTTGCGGAATTTGAGGCTAGCCTCTTGACAAAAGCCTGTGTTTCCGTGTATCTTGCTTAAGAAATGAGTGGCGCTTGCAAGTATTTCATCATGTATTGCCGTGTTAAGTCCAACCTGCATCATAACTAATCCCTCCCCTTAAGATTCCCTAGTCTCGATATCCCGTCGAGTTCCTCATTTGGGGATTCCTTTCAAGGACAGATCAACAAGGAGGAGAACAATGAGCAAAATCAAGTTGGTTATTCCCAAAGGCCGGATGTTCAATGAAGTGGCCAGACTGCTCACAGATTGCGGCATCCTTCCGGAGGCTGACGACAGGATCTACATCCCTCGGCTCGAGGATCTGGAGGTCGAGGCCAAAATCATGAAGCCCCAAAACATCGCCCAGCTTATCGAGCTCGGGTCACATGACGCGGGTTTTATCGGCTATGACTGGATCCTTGAGACCGGGTGTGACGTCGTCGAGCTTATGGACCTAAAGGTCGATCCGGTGAAGATTGTGGCTGCCATCCCTTCCTCGGCGGACCTTGATGAGTTTCGCCGAAGACGAATCCTGGTGGCGTCCGAATATGAAAATATCGCCCGAAAATTTCTCAATCGCGAAGGGTACGAATATCTCTTCATTCGCTCCTATGGGGCGACCGAGGCCTTCCCCCCCCGAGACGCCGATATGATCATCGACAACACGGCGACGGGAAAAACGCTCCGTAATCATGACCTCAAGGTTATCGCCACCATCATGGAGTCGTCCACGCGTTTTGTCGCTAACCTCGCGGCCCTAAAAGACTCTTTCAAGAAAGGGAAGATCGAAGGACTGACGATGCTCTTAGCCGCGGTTCTCAATGCCCGCGAACGGGTCATGCTGGAGATGAACGTGCCTCCGGATAAGATGGAGGACATCGTCCGCGTCCTGCCCTGCATGAGGGCGCCCACCGTTTCCCCGCTTTATAAGGACATGGGGTATGCCGTAAAGGTCGCCGTAAAGAGGAACGAATCGCTTAGGCTCATCCCTCTGCTCAAGTCGATGGGCGCAACCGACATTCTCGAGTACGAATTCAAGAAGGTGATCATATGAACCAGATCAAGCGGAAGGTGGTTGAACTTCACGAGTACGCCGTGCCTCAAGACCCACGCCGGGTCAAGCTGAACCAGAACGAATCGCCCTTCGACATCCCGGCGGCTCTTAAAGAAGAAGTCTTCGCAAGGCTTAGACAGGTGGGTTGGAACCGATATCCCTCAGGCCAGGCCCACGCCCTTGCCGAACGGATCGCTGGATACACTGGTTTCCCAGTCGCCGGGGTCCTGGCGGGCAATGGATCAAATGAGATGATCCAGACCCTCATCTACTCAACTTGCGATTCGGGAGACAGGATCTTGGTCGTCGAGCCCGGGTTCTCTGTTTACCGGCGAGTCGCCTCAGTGATGAATATCGATGTTGTTACAGTGCCACTGAAGGAGGATTTTGGATTCGACACGGACGCGATCATCGACCAAGGCAAAGGGGCGAAATTGATCATCCTGGCCACCCCCAATAATCCCACCGGGACAGTTCTGCGAGTCGACGATATCGCAGATATAGCGAACCAGATTAACGGCCTTGTCGCCATCGATGAGGCCTATTACGAGTTCTGTCGAGAAACGGCCCAGGGCTTTATTGAACGATTCGAAAACCTGATTGTTATCCGGACTTTCTCCAAGAGTCTGAGGCTGGCCGGGATCCGGCTGGGTTACGTGCTGGGTCGGGAGGACGTGGTCCGCGAGCTTGCCAAGGCCAGACTCCCGTTTTCCCTGAGCATCTTCCAGCAGACTGCAGGGGAGGTTCTGCTCGAAAATCCCGAATTTTTGGAAGCAGGCGTCAGGGAAATCCTCCGGGAGAGAGACCGGGTTTTTGAAGGCTTGGCGAAGATCAGGGATATCTCACCGGTGCCTTCGCTGGCGAATTTTTTGCTTTTTCAGTGCAGATGCATAACGGGGCGAGACTTGTATCAAAAGCTGTATCAAGCAGGCGTCGTCCTCCGCCGCTTCGATCACCCCAGGCTCGAAAGCAGCCTTCGCGTCACAATCGGAACAGCGCAAGAGAACGATATCTTTCTGGAAAAGCTGAGAGAGGCGATGGAAGAGTGATCTTTCATGGAAGCCTTGTTGTTTGATATGGACGGCGTGTTGGTGGATGTCTCGCGATCCTACAGGCTCGCCGTAAAGAAAACCGTCGAGCACTTCCTGGGAAGGCCGGTGAGCTTCAGATTGATCCAGAAATATAAGGACAGAGGCGGTCTCAACAACGATTGGGACCTGACAGAAACCATCCTGCGGGAATCTGGACTGAAGATGGAAAGGTGTAAAATCGTCGATTTTTTTCAGCAATTATACATGGGGAGCCAATTCGGTGGACTGATCCTCAACGAGAGGTGGCTTCTCGGTCCCGCCCAGCTCAAGGCACTTGGCCTGAAGTTCAAGCTGGGGATCGTCACCGGGCGGCCAAAGAAGGAAGCGACCTGGGTGCTTGAACGTTTTGCCGTCGCGCGTTTTTTTTCCGCAGTCGTCACCATGGATGACGTACCCCCGGGGAGGGGCAAGCCCGACCCCGCAGGCATCTTCTTAGCCTTGAGAATTCTCGGGAGTACCAGTGGTTGGTATGTCGGCGATACGGTCGATGATATGAGAGCCGCCCTCCAAGCGGGATTGCGGCCGGTCGGAATCGTCAGTCCCTCGGGAGACGCGGTGTCCCAGAAAAGGCGGCTACTGGCAGTCGGCGCCTGCCGAGTGATCGCAAGCGTTAATGACTTTGTGGAGGTTTTGCGATGATCCGTGAAGCTAGCTGGACGAGGAAAACAAAGGAAACCGATATTCAGGCGGCATTGAACCTGGACGGGAAAGGCAGGTTCCACATCGCGACCGCCATCGGTTTCTTCGATCACATGCTCGAGACCTTCGCCAAGCATGGATCATTTGACTTGAGGCTCAAGACCAAAGGTGATCTTAATGTGGACCAGCATCACCTTGTTGAAGACTGCGGGCTTGTCCTGGGCAAGGTCTTCAGCCTTGCCCTGGGCGACCGGAAGGGAATCAACCGGGCTGGCTATTTTGTCTATCCCATGGACGAGGCGCTGGCCGTGGTCGCCGTGGACATCGCAGGGAGGCCGCACGTCCAGTATGATGCGATCTTCCAGCGCCGGTTTTGCGGGGAATTGGACACCGACCTCGTTCAAGATTTTTTTCAGGCCTTTGCGATAAACCTCCGGGGTAACCTGGTTGTGCGGATGGCCTTCGGCCGAAGCGACCATCATAAGATGGAGGCCATGTTTAAGGCTTTCGGCCGGGCGATGCGGATGGCCTGTTCGCTGGACCCGCGTGATGCAGCGTCCATTCCGAGCACCAAAGGAGTTGTCGATGACGGTCGGGGTAGTTGACTACGGAACCGGCAATTTACGCTCGGTTCAGAAGGCATTCGAGTATCTGGGCGCCGAATGCCGGATCCTCGGCCCGGCCGAAGACTACGCGGCTGTCGAACGCCTGGTTCTCCCGGGGGTTGGGTCGTTCGGCCACGCTATGCTTAGTATTGAAGCTAGCAGGCTCTACCGCCCACTCATGGATTGGATAGGCTCTGGCCGACCCCTCCTGGGAATATGTCTCGGCCTTCAGCTCCTTTTTGAATCAAGCGAGGAGTCCATGGGCGTTCGCGGGCTTTCAGTTTTTAAGGGGACCTGCCGAAGGTTCCGGGAGAAGAAAGTCCCCCAGATCGGCTGGAACAATGTCAGGGCTCGCCGGGAAAACAGGTTGCTTCAAGGCATGGCTGGCGGCGAGTTCTTCTACTTCAACCATAGCTACTTCGTTGTCCCCGAGGAGGAAGAAGTCGTGTTGGCCGAGACAGATTACGGCGTGATATATACCTCGATAGCGGGCAAGGACAATATCAGCGGAGTACAATTTCATCCCGAGAAAAGCGGTCGCGCTGGGTTGGAAACTCTAGAGAACTGGATGAGATCGTGGTGACGGTAAGAATCATTCCCTGTCTCGACGTCGAGGACGGCAAGGTCGTGAAGGGGACAAGGTTCAAGGATGTCCGGTATGCCGGTGACCCGGTGGAGCTGGCCCGGCTCTATGATGAACAGGGAGCGGACGAGATCGTCTTCCTCGACATCAGCGCCACTCACCGAACGCGGAAGATCATGATCGACGTCGTCGAGAAAGTCTCAGAGTGTGTCTTCGTTCCGCTGACCGTGGGGGGCGGGCTCTGTAGCGTCACAGACATCCGCGAGGTATTATCAGCTGGGGCGGACAAGGCCGCTATCTGCTCGGCTGCTCTGACGAACCCAAACCTCATCATGGAAGCGGCTGCCGTCTTCGGATCTCAATGCGTTGTTCTCTCGATTGATGCCAAAAAGACCGGCAACTCCTGGCATGCTTTTGTTGAGGGTGGCCGGAAGGACACCGGCGTGGATGCCCTCGATTGGGCCCTTCGTGGCGAGAAACTTGGGGCGGGGGAGATTCTCCTCAATTCAATCGATTCCGATGGCACCCGGTCCGGTTACGATCTCGAGCTGACACGTCTGGTCGTGAAGAGGGCAACGATACCTGTCATCGCTTCTGGCGGCGCCGGGAGCCTCGAACAAGTCTATGCTGCGATCACCATTGGGAAAGCCGACGCAATCCTTATTGCGTCACTGCTTCATTACCGGGAATACACGATCGCCGATGTCAAGAGTTATCTCCGAGAAAGAGGAGTCCGAGTGAGATGATCATTCCGTCCATCGACCTCAGTCGCGGAATCGCCGTTCAACTCAGGCAAGGAAGGGATAAAGTCCTCGAAGATGAAAGGCCCGTGGTATTGGCTTCCGAGTTTTCCAGGTACGGGGAAATCGCCCTCATCGACCTCGACGCTGCCATGTCAACGGGGGACAATGACAGGCTGGTCAAGGAGATCTGCCGGAAGGTCGAATGCCGCGTGGGAGGGGGCCTCCGGACGATCGAGAGAGCGGCTGAAGTCCTGAGCTTCGGCGCGGAAAGAATCATTATCGGCACCATGGCTTTCACGGACAAAGGTGTCAACCACGATTTCTTGAGGTCCTTGCAAAGAGTGGCTGGCCGGGAACGGGTGATCATCGCTCTTGATACCCGGGCGGGCAAGATCGTGACACGGGGCTGGCGGTTTGCGACCGGCTTAATGATCGATGAGGTCCTCGACGAGCTCGAGCCTTACACTTCCGAGTATCTTTTTACATGTGTCGACAGGGAAGGCCTGATGAAAGGCGCGGATCAAGAAGCGATCAGCTCGTTGAGGGCCCGAACCAGTTTGCGCATCACGGCCGCGGGCGGGGTTGCAACGCTCGATGAAATTGAAGCCTTATCTGGCCTCGGTGTGGATCTCCAGCTGGGAATGGCGCTCTATGCGGGCCAAATCACGCTCGCCGACGCTTTTCTCGCTTCGCTGAATTGGAAGGATGCTCTCATCCCAACGATTACCGTCGAGAACAGCGGTCATGTGCTGATGCTCGCCTGGAGCAGCCGAGAATCCCTCAAAAAGACGTTTGAGATGGGAAAGGCATGTTACCACTCGCGATCCCGGAACGCCCTCTGGACGAAAGGGGAGACCTCGGGAAACGTACAGACGTTTCTAAGGGTAAGGACCGACTGCGACGGGGACGCGATCCTGCTGACTGTCCACCAGACAGGGCCAGCCTGCCATACGGGAAGGCCTTCCTGCTTCGGTGGCAAGACCTTCTCCTTAAACGAACTCTATGACGTTATCAAGGATAGGATGGAGCGCCAGCCTGCCGGCTCTTATACGGCCGCGATAACTCCGGAGTTGGCGGGGACGAAGCTCATGGAGGAGGCGGGCGAGCTCGTCGAGGCGGCAACGGCTGAGGAGGTTGTCTGGGAGGCCGCCGATCTGCTCTATTTTCTCCTGGTTTTTCTTGCCCAAAAAGGGGTCTCTGTTGAGGATCCAGTCCGGGAGCTCGGGAGGCGCCGCCGGATCCCGGGGAAACGTGCAGCCCGCAGACAAAACCCCAAATCTCCAAAACCCGACTAGGGGCGAGTGCGATGACCGAAGAATCCACGGAACGTCACGATTGACTATTTCAGAGGTGGTTTCATGAAGCGGATAAAATATGATGAGTTGCCGCCGGGATTTTTTTCGATGGGCGGATATGAGGATGCAGTGGCCGCCAAGGTTCGCAGCATTGTCGATCAAGTCAAGAAAGGGGGGGATGAAGCAGTGAGGGGGTTCACCCGCATCTATGACGGCGTCGATTTGGAACGCCTGCACATCGACTTTCGTGAGATCGAGCTCGGGCTGTCGCGGGTGAGCCGCGCCCTCCTTTCAGCCATGGAGGAGGCGGCCTCAAATATCCGCAGTTTCGCCGAGAGACAGAAACGACAATACGAGGATTTCGATTTCGAGCTAAAAAGGGGGGTCTTGGTCGGACAGAGAATCGTCGCCATCGACCGAGTCGGAATATATGTTCCGGGAGGAAGATACCCGCTTTTTTCTTCGCTTCTCATGGCCGCCGTCCCCGCGCGCGTGGCTGGCGTGAAGGAGATTGTGGCCTGCTCGCCGCCCCGGAAGGACGGCAGCCTGCCGGAGGCGTTCCTCGCGGCCGCGTCATTGGCCGGCGTCGATGAGATCTACAGAGCTGGCGGCGCCCAGGCGATCGCCGCCATGGCCTTCGGGACATCATCCCTCCGGCGGGTGGACAAAATTGTCGGGCCCGGCAACGTGTACGTCAACGCCGCCAAGAGATTGGTCTATGGCGACACGGGAATTGACTTCATAGCGGGGCCGACAGAGATTCTGATCATCGCTGACAGCGCGGCCAACCCCTCCTTTGTCGCCGCCGACCTCATCTCCCAGGCTGAGCACGATGTCGCGGCCCGTGCAATCCTGGCTACGGATTCGAGGCTTCTGGCGGACGCAGTGGAGCTTGAAATCGAAAAACAGCTCGACCGCCTCGAGACAGCGGGCGTAGCGCGGAAATCCCTCGACTCAAACGGCCTGATCGTCAATGTCGACAACCTCGCTGAGGCCGTCGAGCTGGCCAACCGGATGGCCCCGGAGCATCTCGAACTCCAGGTCAGTAACCCAGAATCGCTCGCTCGCGGAGTGAAACACTTCGGCTCTCTTTTCCTGGGTGCCTTCTCCGGCGAGGCGCTTGGAGACTATTCGAGCGGCCTCAATCATATCCTGCCGACGGCTGGCGCGGCCAGTTACACAGGCGGATTGAGTGTTCGGGATTTTCTGAAGATTCAGACCATTCTCAGGGTCGATGAAAGGGGAATCGCGGCGATCGGACCTGCGGCCTGCAACCTGGCCAATGCGGAGGGACTTCCGGGGCATGCGAGCTCCGTCCTGGTCAGGCTGCGGCCCGATAGCTTCGTTCCGGGTCGATGATCGAAGGATATGTTCCACGTATTTGGATGGCGGCGAGGTTTTGCGGTCATTGGCTGCTGCGCAGGGCAGCCATAAGGGCTACAGTGTCTGTCAGTCCTAGGCGTTATTGACATCCCTTAATTCTTGATTTATGCTTCCCCACGGTGGTTGGATAAGAAAATTGAGATCAGATTGCTCAGTCCCCCAACGCATATCAGTTTCCAAATTCTGAAAAGGCGAACAAAGAGTATGACTCTTGAAGGAAAAATAACACTCATCACCGGGGCTTCAGTTGGTATCGGAAAAGCCATTGCGCAACTCTTTGCCAGGAAAGGGGCGCAAATTGCTCTCAATTATCGCAGCGATCGTAGCGTCGCTGAACGCACTCTCAACTCACTCGAAGGCAAATCGCATATCCTCGCTCATGGCGACATCTCAAATCCCGCCTCCGCCCAGAATTTGGTTGAAACAGTAGTGAATGGATTTGGCAGGTTGGATGTGCTGGTGAATAACGCTGGCATTTTCATAAACCATCCTATAAAAAATGTAGCGTACGAGCAGTGGCTTTCGGCTTGGAATTTAACACTCGGAACTAACCTTCTCGGCGCAGCCAATGTCTCCTATTGGGCGGTGCAAGCAATGCTGAAGAACAATGGGGGACGCATAGTCAATATCTCTTCACGCGGAGCATTTCGGGGTGAACCCGACTCTCCGGCTTATGGAGCAAGTAAGGCCGGCATGAACGCCATGAGCCAGTCGCTAGCAAAGGCATTGGCACCGTTGAATATTCTTGTCTTTGCTGTTGCCCCGGGTTTTGTCTCGACGGAAAGAATTCTAAGCAAACATACGCCAGAACAAGTTAAAGAGTTAAGCAGCCAGAGCCCACTGGGCCGGATGACCTCACCGGACGAAGTCGCTGAAGCTGTCCTTTTCCTTGCGACTGCCGCTCCTCCTGCTATGACCGGCTCGATTACTGATGTGAACGGGGCATCATATTTAAGAACATAACTCCTCTGTTCCGTCAATTGGACGCATAGAAAATCAACAGTCGTGTGTCACACAATAACTTGACTTTAGAATGGTCCGTGAAGACGCGCCACCGCGGGGGAGTTTGAGGATGGACGGCGTCGTTCCCCTCAGGGGGTCAGCAGAGCAGAGCGAAGCGCCGAGGGGAGGGCCTGACTCCCCCCTGGAAGCGCGGCCCCGTTGTTCAGGGCTCGAGGTGAAAACAGGACAGATTCATGTTGCGTTGACAGCCAGGTTCGTATTATTGACTTTGATCCGCGGCCGGGAATATCATTCTTTCATGACAGGAA
>Ga0154764_1127_pt1 | contig 13627 bp, 11 predicted proteins | sample Rifle2008BG16ft_FD_105772 | JGI IMG/M metagenome (GOLD analysis project Ga0154764, IMG submission 105772) | candidate division Zixibacteria bacterium RBG_16_53_22
AACCCGAGCAGCACTGCCGCCGCCCGCAGATGCCGTAACCATCGAGCCGCTTGGTTTCGTCGCGCACGCCTATTTGCCGAAGCTCGATCCGGGTGCGGTAGGTGGCGGCCAGGTCCTTGACCAATTCCCTGAAATCGACCCTCTTCTCGGCCGTGAAAAAGAACGTAATCTTGTTACAGTCGAACTGATATTCAACGTCGACAAGTTTCATGTTGAGGCCATGTTTGGAAATGAACTTCAGGCACTCCTCGAACGTCTCGCCCTCTTTCTGGCGATTGAAACGGAGTCGATCGTAATCGTATTCGGTGCCCAGCCTGATAATGCGGGGGTATTCCTGCTCGGGATCGAGTTCATCATCGCCGACTTTGCGAAGCACTTTTCCATAGTCTTCGCCCCTTTCGGCCTGGACAATTACGAAGATTCCAGGCTCGACGACCTGGCCCGACTGGTCGACATAACAGTTTTTTCTATTTCCCTTGAACTCAACTATATAAGCATTCATTGGTTTCAACAGCTCCTATATATTAAAGGCGGCCGGCCAGTCTCAGGTTGCATCATGGCAAAGTGTATTTGGGTCTGCCGGCGCCAGCCAGGGCCTCGGCGCAGGAGATGTAAAAAAACATCATCCCCGCGTCAGGCGCCACGTTATTAATGCCGCAGGCGCGCCGCGTCTCGGCGCAAACTTCATTCCAGATATCGAGTATCTCCCCGGGGGGTGGCTTGATCTTCTGGAATTTGTCCTTAATATCGAAATTGACCAGGTGATTATCAAGGCCATTTTCGCCGACGAAAAACAGATCGTGTATTATGGTCTCGATAATCTGAAAATCGAGCTTGATATCGTCGTATTTCGACTTGAACCCGCCGTACAGCGCCTCGATATCCGCGATAATCTGGCCGATCGGATCTCGAGCCAGGAGCTTCATAAATATGCCAAGCACTTTCTCCCGTCGCTCCAGGAGTTCGTTTTCATAAAGGCAAATCGCCGAACCCGGCGAACCGTGGCCCAATCGGGCCAGGTAGGTGGTAACGGCATCGTCGAGCCCGAGCCGCTCCTTCAAAAGGGAGAATACGGCTTCCTCCGGCATAAGCGGCACCTTGATTCTCTGGGTGCGCGAAAGGAGGGTGGGATAGAGTAGGTCGGGCCGAGAGGTGGTGAGAAGCAGATGCGTGTTTTGCGGCGGCTCCTCGACTGTCTTAAGAAACAGGTCAGCGGCGCCGAAAGCCATTTTTTCGACATTTAAAATACCAACTACGCGCCGGCCGCCCTCGAGAGGCTTCTTAGCCAGAGAACCGATAAGGTCCCTGACCACTTCCACGGGAATAATCTCGCGCTTCTCGTAATTGGGAAGATAGAACGGGTCGGAGAGCTTCTTATGCCTGAACTCCTCGACAGCGTCCCTGGTCTCCTCGGAGAATCTGGCGGCAGATGTCACCGGATCGGAAAAATGGAAAATAGTATGCTTTTTCGATTCCGGCTTGATATTGGGGAATGGGAAGAGCAAGAGGAAATCGGGGTAAAGGAACCTGGAGACCTGTCGGCAGGATTGGCATTGGCCGCAGGCAGACCTGTCGTTTTCGCAAAGCAGCGTCCTGGCCAGGTCCATTACCAGCGCGAATTTGCCTGCGCCTTCCCTTCCGACAAACAGGATTGACTGGCTCAGGTTTCCTTTTCGGGCCGATTCGCAAAGGCTTTTGGAAAGGTCTTGCAGGTGATTTGGAGCCATCATCTGAGCCATTCGGTCGGGTCGAGTTGCTCTTTCTTGTGCCTGATTTCGAAGTGCAGTTTCGGCCCCTCCAGCGAGCCTGAATCACCCGCCAGAGCGATGAGTTCACCGGCGCTTACCCGCTCTCCCGGCTCGACCAGCACGTCGGATAAATGGGCGTAAAGCGTGTAATACCCCTGGCCATGGTCGATTATCACAAATTGCCCGTAGCCGCGCAGCCAGCTTACATAAGCCACCGCGCCGGAGGCGGCGGCGAGGACATCGGCGCCGATTCCGGCCTGAATATCTACTCCCGGATTAGAGAGAACGATTCCCCTCTTATCTTTGACGCTGCCGAAGCCGCGTATAATTTTGCCTCGGGTGGGCCAAACGAGGTCCCCTCTTTTTCTCGCCAGGCCGGGAAGGGTCGAGTCGACCAGGGCCTGCTCCCTCTCCTGTTCGAGCGTCTCCAGTATTTCGGCGATCTGCCTGGCGTCGCCCTCGAGTTTCGAGATGGACTTTGCGATTTCCTTCTTGTCTCTCTTGAGCTTATTGACAAGATTTTTTCTGGTCTTGAGGGTTTTTTCACGACGCGTCAACTCGTTCTGCTGCTCATTCCTCAATTTCGACAACTGGCTCACATCGTTCTGGTATTTGACAAGGCCGGCTTTCAATTCGTTCGAAAGGAGTCCAAAAGATTCGATCAGCATTCTGTCATATCCAATTATCGCCTTCATATTTCTCAGTGCCACCAGGGTTGCGGTCGGGCTCTCGGATGAGGCCAACTCCAGCCATCCGGGGAGCTGCCCGGCCTTGTAGACATGCACCAGTCGCCTCTTGAGTATTTCCTGGCGCTGGTCGCGTCTGAGAGCGGTTATTTCGAGTTTGAGCCGCTGCGATTTTATGTTTTGCTGCATCCGCGTGGCCTCTTTGCCAAGCTTCAGCAAGAGCTGGCCGGAGAGAGCCACTTGTTGCTCGACATCCTGTAGCCTTTCGGCCTCGGTTCTCTCGCGCTGGCCAAGGCTGTCATATTGGGCCCGCTTGGATTCGAGCTCCTCGCGGATGGAATCGAGCTGGCGTCGCCTCTCATCGAGTTCATCGGCCAGGCAGAGAGCCGCGACAAAAAATATGGCCGGGTAAATAAGAAAGCCGTTTGAATGGCGTCTCATATCTTCAGATATTTTCGCGTGCTACCACCGCGCCCAGCATACCGAGCAAGAGCCCGGTTAGTATAAAGGCGACAATCTCATGCGGCATAAGGAACTTGATCAATACGAAGCTTCGCGATATGTAACCGGAGATCTCCGCCAGGGCGAAAACCGAGATGACCGCTCCCACGAGTCCAAGCAGTCCACCCAAAAGCACGAATGGAGTGAGGATATAGCCTCTCGTCGCCCCCACAAGCTGCATGATTTCGACTGTCTTGCGGCGGTCGGCGATAGCGACTCGGACAGTGTTGGCAACTATGAAAATCGCCGTGAAAGCTACTAAGAGCGCGAGCGCATATCCGAGCATCTTGACGGATCTGAGCACCTTTCCCAGGCGGCTGAGTAATTCGCCGGCGAAAACGACATCATCGACCTCGGGGAATGCTTTGAGCCGGGTGACCAAAGCCCTGGCGGCCCGCGGCTCAAGCACAGCCTCGGTTACGCGCAATTCAAACGACGATGGCAAGGGATTCTCGTCAAGCCCCTCGAGGATTTCACCGCCAAAGCGCGCCTTCATTCTGGAAAGCGCATCATCCCTGGAAACATATCCGGCGCCGGTTACGCCGCCGATCCGAAGAAACTGATTTTTCAGCGAATCGGCCCGGCTCGATGAGAGCTCCCCGGTCAGGAAAACATTCATGACGAGGTTTTTTCGAAGTTCGGATTCCGCCCGCGATAGGTTTTTGGAGGCCACCCAGACAATGCCGGGAAGAATCATGGCCAGGAAAATTGTCAGCAGGCTTCCGAAAGTCGGCAGCAGCTCGAATTTGACCGCCCGCCACATTTCAACCGCAATTCTGATTAACTGCCTCATCGCGATTCCCCCTGCAACGTGCCTGAAAGGAGGTGTAGAATGCGCCTGCCGAATTCGCGGGCCAGCCCCACCTGATGCGTGGCTACAATGATGGTGGCCCCGCTAAGATTCAAGTCGCGCAGGAGCGCAAGAAGATCGCGGGAGTTCTGTTCGTCGAGGTTGCCGGTCGGCTCGTCGGCCAGAATCACCAGGGGATCGTTAACCATAGCCCGGGCCACGGCCACCCTCTGGGCCTCGCCGCCCGAAAGCTGATGAGGGTAATTATTCCGCTTATGCCATATACCTACCAAACGCAGGGCATCGTCGGTCTTGCGCCGAATTTCACGCCTGCCCTTTCCGACAACCTCAAGGGCCAGGGCGACATTCTCGGCGGCGGTGCGCTCGGGTATAAGACGGAAGTCCTGAAAAATCACACCTACGTGACGGCGGAGTATCGGAATTTGTTCCTTGGTAATCGTCGAGAGATTGAACGGCCCCAGGGTAATCGCGCCGGAGGATGGCTTTTCCTCAAGATAAAGCAGCCGCAACAGGGTCGACTTGCCGGCCCCCGAGGCCCCGGTAAGAAACATGAGCTCGCCTTTGCCAACACTGAAGGAGATATCGGTCAGGGCCGCCTGCCGGTGGCCGTAATGCTTGCTCACATTTTCGAGTGTTAACATGGTTTTTCAAGTTAAGGCATCCGCGAAACCGGGTCAAGTGGTGTTTGGCGCGTTTGGGCCGGAAGCGTTTCTTTCATGTTCGCAAACGCGGTGGTCATAAAAAGACCGGAGCGGAATGCTGGCCCGCTCCGGCTTCAGATTGACGGTTTTACCGAACTTCACTTGACGTTCTCCAAGACCGGTTTATCGGGGGCGTTAGCCAAAACATCGCCCCTCGGCGGATTCGACGAGTAGGCATTTAACGGTGTGATTGCCCCGGTTTGACCATCGATCTGGCAAACATGCCAGTACCAGCCATCGCCGACCCCGGGCACATCGGGCGGGGCCTCGAAAAGCTGCACGGTGCCATCCGGTTTGAGCAAGCTTACTTTGGCCGCCGAGGAAAAGAATGTGCCGGTGCCGCTAAAATGATGCACGGCGTAGACGTAGGTTCCAGGGAAATGCTGATAAATCGTCACGCGCTCGGGGCCGAAACTCGTCACGTCGTCGACATCCAAATCGGCATATGGCGGAGCATCGACGCTTCCATTGCGGTAATAGCAAACATGGGCGAGCGCGGAATCATACGGGTTCGAGCCAAAAAGAGGTGTCCAGAGATGAGAATCGAGGTCGCTCGGATTCTCCCCCCATGTCAATCTGAATTGCGCCCAGAAATCGCGGTACATGCGGATATTATCTATGTTGACCATTGGAATGGAATGATCGGTATAATCGATCAAGCTGTAATACAGGCTGTCATCATCAGACATTTCGAATGCCACACCACAAAGGGTAGCGAATGTCGGGAAATCGATACCATCATATAATCGGAACGCGGCAGTCCGCGCCCCCGAGCCGAGAAGCTGTTGCACGGCCGGAGCCAGGCGGATATAGACGCCCTGCTGGTATGTCGCGGAGGTATCCATTAACTGGTAGAGCTGATTCAGCGGGCCGAATTGGCTGGTTTCGACAGTCCATTCGTCACTTGAAATGGCGTCAAGACCGGGTGGGTCGGGTTGGTAGCTATAGACCCCCGACTGGATCGGCTGCATCACAAGCATACCCTGTACAGAGGTACCCATGATATAAACCGGCGATTGCACAAGATCCGGCGTTTCCCGTTTGGCCGAACCTGACCAGCTGCTTACCGCCACGGTCGGCAAATAAGCGGCCGCCGGGTCCCGTGCGATGATGACGACGTTATTGTGAAGCAGGTAAGTGTCAACGTTGATATACGGCAGGGCCACTTGCGCGGCGTTGCGCACATCGACATCAACAGTGAAACTACCAACATCGATAGTGGCGTGACCATTGACATCAGTAACCCCGGAGGCCATCGCGGGCTCAGTCGGCGGCTTGACTTTGTCGTCTTTGCCGCAGCCGACAAGCAACAGGGCCGAAAGCAAGATAGCAGATACGATTTTGAATTTGAAGGTCATGATCCCCTCTCTTTTCTTTGATGAAGTTTGTGATTTTCTTATCAACTTTGTCGGCTATTTGTGAGCTTATATTTATCGGATCGATAAAATCGTGCGCGGGGTCGCGGAAAAAATATCGCGGCCGGATGCAACTTAATGTAATAATTGATGTTAGTGGCGTTTCAGGCGTGCGTTTCGGTGTCCGAGCGGCCCGGCCCCGGCCCGGCATCCGCCGGGTAGAAACCCGCCGCTCGAAAAATCAGCGCCTGCTTTAGCGATAAGGACTGCATTTCAATCGGATGTTGGGGTCAGGCGGGTTTCTTCTCCCCCGAAGGGGGAGCCGGGGCCGGGCCGCTCAGGTCGACCTATTCATCGGGTAACAGCTTCCCCGGATTGAGAATCCCGCGCGGATCGAAAACCTTTTTTATCATGCGCATGAGCTCGATTTCGACCGGGCTCAGCGCCAGGGGCAGGTATTTCTTCTGTACCCAGCCGATCCCGTGCTCGCCGGAGATCGAGCCGCCCAGGATAACCACCTCGCGAAAAAGCTCCTCGATTACGAGAGGAACTTTGATATTCCAGTCATCATCCGATATGTTTTTCTTGATGATATTGACATGAATATTACCATCGCCGGCATGGCCGTAGGAGATAGTTAGTATACCGTGTTTTTTCGATATGGAAGCAATCTTTTCGACCAACTCCGGCAACCGTGAGCGGGGCACGACGGTATCCTCCTCCTTGTAGATGGCGATTGATTTAACCGCTTCGCCGATATTACGCCGCATCTGCCACAATTCAGCTTGTTTGTCGGGATTGTCAGCCACGAAGACATCGACCGCACCGTGCTCGACACAAATTTCGCCGATCTTTTCGGCCTGCTCATCGAGGATGTCGGCCCGGTCGCCATCGATTTCAAACAACAGCAGAGCCGCCCGGTCGGAGTGCGGGAATGGCTTTTCGAGTTTTTCCTCGGCGGCCTTGATTGCTTTCTGTTCGATAAACTCGGCTGCCCGAGGAATGATTTTGGCGTTGAATATCTCTGTCAGGGCCCTGGCCGCGTCGGTGAGCGAATCGAACGGAGCCAGCATCGTGCGCTTGTGCTGTGGAAGTGGCAACAGCTTCAGGATTATCTCGGTCACCACGCACAGCGTCCCCTCGGAACCGACGATCAAATGGGTCAGATTGTAGCCGGTCACGTTCTTTAGTAATTTGCCGCCGGTCTTGAAAATTCGCCCGTCGGGGAGCACGCATGTCAGACCATAGACATAATCTCGGGTTACGCCGTACTTGAGCGCTCGCGGCCCGCCGGCGCACTCGGCCACGTTGCCGCCGATTGTGCAGGATTCTTTCGAGGCCGGGTCGACCGGATAGAAAAGCCCCTCGGCCTCTACCGCCTGGTGAAAGTTGTGGGTAATTACGCCCGGCTGGACCGTAGCCATGAGGTTTTCGCGGTCGATTTCGATAATCCGATTCATTCGCTCTGTGGAAAGAATTACGCCTCCATGCACGGGGAGTGCCCCTCCCGAAAGACCGGTCCCCCCTCCCCGGGATGTTACCGGGATATAGTTTTCATGGCAAAGCCGAAGAATTTCGGAAACATCCGGCGTCGCAATAGGTCTAACCACGACCTCCGGGTAGAATACGAAATCTTCGGTCTCGTCATGGGAGTATGGCTCGATATCGTGCTTCTCCATGAGCACGTGCTGGTCCCCCACGATTCTCCGGAGGCCATCGACTATTTCGGGCGTGACTTTCCTGAATTTCGGCTTTTCCAATTTTATCTCCGAAAGGACATGATACCGATTCTCAAACAGGGGAAATATACCAAACCCCCTTTGGCGGTCAAGGCGAATTCCCTTGACTTGGGCCATCTCTTAAGGCAAATTTCCGCTCTATGAAAGGGCACTTCATACCGGGGTGATTCCCACATGATGACCAAATGCATCGCTCTGACGGCGCTTCTCTGCGCCGCGCTTTCAAATAATGCCTACTCCCAGACACCGACACCTGAGCTCTCCGTTCAAGAGATCATGGCCAGGGCCGATTCGGTCGCGCATTACCAGGACTCCCTCCTCGCCAAGACCAAATACAAGCTGCGCGAGGAGTTTGTGTTCAACGAGATTACGGGCAAGGATGAGATAAAGAATTCCGACACCGTCATCGCCATAGTGACCAGGCAGGGGAAGGAGGAAATCTCACGAGAGGTAATTTATCCTAAAAAGAAATTCGAGGGCGATAAGAAGGAAAAAAGCCAGGAGTTGGGATTTAAATTCAGTTATTCCGACACAACCTATAATTTTTCCTTGACCGAAATAAGCGATTCGTCATATATAATCGCTGTTTCCCCCAGGGGAACTCCGCGCGAGGGGGCGGCCCGTGGAACTATCGTCATCGACCGTCAGGCGTTCTTTACAAAACGATTTGATCTTGAGGTGCCGAGGCCGGAGGGAGCGCTTAAGGAATTTTCGACCGAGATCGGGTTTGAGCCCCTGGAGGGAGGGCTTGTGGTCCTTAAGGAGATGAAAATGAGGGGGTTCGCCAAGGCATTTCTGGGCATCTTCAAGATCAGGTTCACCGGCCATATGCGGTGCAGCGATTACGAGATACTTAAATAACTGGCCCATCAGTCAGGCCGAAGGCATAAAGCGGGTCATCCGGCCCGCTTTTTCATTTGAGGCGCGAAGGTGAGGAAGTTCAATTGAACGCCCCTATTTAATTCCGCCGTGAAATTTCCCTACCTGGCTACCGGCGCGGCTCACAACCCTTGGAAATTTTGCCGCGTTTTGTTATATAAGAGTTTCGAGGAAAATGGGAAATCGTAATGTCTGCAAACAATATTCAGCATAAAGGCTTCAGATTTCTTTTCCGCGCCCTGTGGTATCGAAATTACCGCCTCTTTTTTTTCGGGCACGGCACATCCCTTATCGGCACCTGGATGACCAATATCGCCATAAGCTGGCTGGTCTACCGCCTGACCAGGTCGCCATTTCTGTTGGGATTCGTAGCATTTGCAGGCCAGATTCCAAGTCTGATCCTGGCGCCGCTGGCAGGGGTTCTGATAGATAGATGGAATAGGCGCAGGGTCGTCCTGACCGCGCAGTTCCTGGCCATGACCCAATCCCTAACCCTGGCGATTCTGGCGGTGACCGGGGTAATCCAGGTCTGGCATATCATAGTGCTGCGGATATTCCAGGGGCTGGTCAACGCTGTCGATATCCCTGCTCGGCAGTCGTTTATCGTCGATATGGTCGAGGACAAAAACGACCTCGGCAACGCCATCGCGCTAAACTCCTCGATGTTTAACGGGGCGCGCATGATCGGACCCTCGGTGGCGGGTATCATAATTGCGCTGGTGGGGGAATGGCTCTGCTTTCTGCTCGATGGCCTTAGCTATGTCGCCATCATTATCGCCTTGTTCTCTATGCGGATCAAGCCCCGTGCGGCCAACGAGACAACCAAGCCGATCACGCAGGGGCTTAAGGAGGGTTTTGATTACGCCTTCGGTTTCGTGCCGATCCGCGCCCTGATTTTGATGGTAGCCATGCTGAGCGTTTTCGGTTTCCCGTATCTGGTTTTAATGCCCATCTTCGCCAAGGATATTCTGGGCGGCGGGCCCAACACAATGGGGTTCTTGATGGGTGCGGTCGGCATGGGGGCTGTCTCCGGGGCGATATTCATGGCCTCGCGTAAATCTGTGGTTGGCCTCGGACGAGTCATGGCTTTGTCGGTCATGGTCTTCGGAGTTGGGATCATCCTCTTTTCTCTTTCGAGAAATCTCTACTTATCGCTGGCTCTGTTACTCTTTGCGGGATTCGGCATGATGGTCCAGATGGCCTCGGCCAATACACTCTTGCAGACCATTATCGACGACGACAAGCGCGGCCGGGTGATGAGCTTCTATTCGATGGCTTTTATGGGGATGGCCCCGTTCGGAAGCCTCCTGGCAGGCACTCTGGCCAGCAAACTGGGCGCGCCGATAACCAACATCATCGGCGGCACAGTCTGCCTGATCGGGGCGGCCATATTCGCGCGGAACCTCCCCCGGCTCCGCGAGATGGTCCGCCCGATCTTTATCCGGCTCGGCATCATCCCCGAGGTCGCCACCGGCATCCAATCGACCAAGCGCTTGCCGGGAAAATAGAAAAGCGCGTCATCGCGAGGCCCGAGTCCGGCGTCTGCCGGACGAGGGCCGCGGCAATCTCATGGCACTCTTCCGGCATCGGTTTGATGCGGTGAGATCGTCGCGCCCCTCGGAAGCCCCGGGGCTCGCGATGACCCGATAATATAAGATGGCCTCGGGTCTTCACACCTGATGGTTGGGTGGCATGCTTCTTCGTCCGTTTTTTCAGGACGAAAAAGCATGCTAAATGATGCTTGCAAAATGGCCATTTCCAATAGCGAACAACATGCTTTTGGCCTTCGGCCAGAAGCATGCCACCCGATGGCTATTCGAATTGGAGCCCCCTGCGCTTCAAAAACGCCCGCATGTGAGCTCGTAGCACTTTGGGATCGGTCGCGGCCGCGCGTCGCGACGAGTGCTCGCTCCAACTATATTCTTCATCCGGTACGATCCGACCGTCGGGCGATTTTGTCTTGCGGCGGGGGCCGTCATAGAGGCCGGTGGCTTCGACAATGCGGTCGTATTGGGCGACAAGCGCCTCGAAATTATCCTCGCGGTACTCCTCGCGATGGATCACCAGTTCGGGCAGGAGACGCGGCTTTATGATGGCGTCGTGATCGGGGTACCCCAGGCAGATACCGAACAGCGGGAACACCTTATCGGGAAGCTGGAACAGCTTGCTGATCGGCTCGGGATTGTTCCTCACGCCACCGATAAAACATACTCCCAGGCCGTTGGCCTCCGCGGCTACCAATATATTCTGCGCCACCAGCGCCGTATCCACCACCGCCACGATGAAAAGCTCGATATACCGGTCGTTCTGCTCGTAGCCGCGCAGGCGGCAGACTCGCTCCAGCCGGTGCAGGTCGGGACACATGGCCAGGAAGACCGGGCACTGCGCCACCCACGGCTGGTCGCCGCAGAGGTGCGCCAGCGCCTTTTTCTTCTCCCGCTCCTTCACGACGATGATCGAATAGGCCTGCAGGTTCGACGACGTCGGCGCCTGCCGCGCGGCATTGAGGATTTTGTCCAGCAATTCATCCGGCACTGCCTCCGGCTTGTACTTGCGTATCGAGCGATGGGACTTGAGGAGGGTAAAGATGTCGTTCATGTTATCTCACTTGGCGTCGGGTCCCCGAACCCGACGCTTTCTAATTCGGGCGCAGCATGCCGCGCCCCTGCCAGACCATTTAACCCGAGGTCTCCGGGGAGACCTCGGCTACAAAAGACTTTTCATTACCCCCTACTGGCTACTGGCTAATTTTATTCCCCCTTGCCATTTTTTTCAACTCATTTGTATGCTGCCGGGCTGCGGGCTGTCGGCCATGTGGCTGAAATGAGGTGGCCTCACTTGACAGCCAAATAAAAAAACCACCGGGTCAGACCCCGCACAATGGCAGGGGTAAACGACGCGACGACACGGGACTGCGGGCCGACTTCTATGCTCTAAATCAACTTTACAATTATCTCATCCGAAATAAATAGCCCCTTGTCCGCCAGCCTGACACGGTCGCCATCAATTACGACGAGTTCATTCGATGCGAGCGCCTTCAAGGACTCTCCTCTTTCACGGATCAAGTCATAATCGTATCTGGTTTTAAGTTCATCGAGCGACAACCCCTCGGCCAGGCGCAGTGAAAGCATGATATATTCCTGGCGAGTCTTTTCGGGCGTGAGTTCTTCGGTTTCATGCGGGGGCGGCTGACCGGATTCAAGCGACCGGAGATAGGAATCGAGATCGGGCTTATTCTTCCAGCGCAAGGCCAGGTTGGATGACACCGCCGAAGGCCCCAGTCCGATATATGGTTCCAAACGCCAGTACTTGAGGTTATGGCGGCACTCTCGTCCCGGCCGCGCGAAATTAGAGATTTCATACCGCGCATACCCGGCCCCTCCCAAGCGCTCCTTCAGCGTCGCATACATTTCGCCCTGGAAACTGTCGGGCGGAAGATCTAATTCCCCACGCCTGTAAAGCTCTCCAAAAGGGGTTTCATCCTCGATTATTAAGTTGTAGGCCGAGATATGCCCCGGCCCGAATTCAATGGCCTGGTCCAAGTCCGCGGTCCATTCCTCGAGCGTCTGGTCGGGCAAACCGTATATCAAATCGACACTGATATTGTCAAAGCCGCATCGGCGAACAAGCTCGAATGCGGCCCGCGCCTCGGCCGCAGTGTGTGTCCGCCCCAGGCGCCTTAAATGACGATCATCGAAGCTTTGCACGCCCAACGAAATGCGATTAATGCCGATGGCCTTGTAGTTTTCAAGCGACTCACTGGTTAAAGATGACGGATTACATTCGATCGTAATCTCGGCTTTTGTTGATATCCTCATGGCCGAGCGCAGGGAATCAAACAAGCGTCGTATCTGGACCGGTTCGAGAATCGACGGCGTGCCCCCGCCCAAGAATACGGTGTCATAGCGGTAGCCGACATACTCTCGCCCGAGCAGCGCCGCCTCCCCGGTAAGCGAATCGAGATAGCGTTCAATTTCGGAGCCCGAGCCTATTTTCGAATAAAAATCGCAGTAAAGACAGAGGTTCTTGCAAAATGGTATATGGGCATACAACCCGGCGCTGATTTCAACCGTCATGCCGGCAATATAAGCAATTCCGTTCACCCGGCAAGACGGCCCCAAACAAAAGATGCGGCCATTATCGGCTGGCCGCATCCAACTATCGGACAATCCAAAAGGCGCTTAGATGAAAAACCTGTCCCAGCGCACGCGCGATGGAAAGGTGTATAGACTGTAAAAGAATATCTGTATGGCCGGGACTATGTAAGGCGATTCCATCTTGGGAGCGTTGGGGTCCAGGGTCCAGGAGAAATAGACGAAAAGCCCCTTGCCCTTGATATTGGCCGTGGGCACGAGGCCGAAATCGCGGGAATCCTCGGTTTGGTCGCGATTATCCCCCATGACGAAGACGTGCCCGGGGGTCACTATTTGCGATGACATAAAATCGCGGTCCGAAAATTCCCTAGGCAGTATCCTGTTGTCGGAGTGCTTGGCGGTGGCAAAATCGGGTAGCGGCTTGTCATCGACATACACCACTTTGCTTTCGATACGAACTCGCTGACCCTCGACAGCCACGATACGCCGCGACAGCTTCTGGCCGAGTTTCAGGGGATGCTCGAGTAGAATCAGGTCACCCACCTTCGGTTTGTCGAATCGGTAGGCAAGCTGCGATGTCATCAGGAAGTCGCCGGCCAGGAGTGAGCTTTGCATGGAGTTGTCGGACACCTCGTATGGCGTAACCACGAATATCCGCAATATCGTCCCTATAACCAGGATAATGAAGGCGGCCTTGAAAAATTCGGCCGTACGCGAAAGCTTGCGCTTGGCGCGTTTCTTTTTTTTCTTGGGCTTCTCAATCATTTATAAGCCTCCGATATATCTGTAGCTCCAACGATTCACTACCATTCCTTATATCATTATCGGCATCGTCTTTCAAAAATTGATTCCAAGAGAGGCCCAACGGCAATTGACTGGACAGTCGCCAGGGATTATCATAACGGCATGAGCGACGCCCTGTTCGAAAATTTAAAGCTGGCGTTTTTCGATATCGACGGCACGCTTATCCGGCGGCGGTTCGATGGCACCCTCAGTCTTAAATCGCGGGCGTTCAATTACGCCACCGAGAAGGTGTTCGGCCTCACCGGAATCGACTACACCAAGATCCTCGGCAAGAGAATATTCGGCCTCACCGATCGTTCCATTATCAAG
>Ga0154764_1096_pt3 | contig 13615 bp, 9 predicted proteins | sample Rifle2008BG16ft_FD_105772 | JGI IMG/M metagenome (GOLD analysis project Ga0154764, IMG submission 105772) | candidate division Zixibacteria bacterium RBG_16_53_22
AATGCTGTCGGCGCTCACGTCTCCGCCGTGCGCCAGGGCGATATGCTTGACTATGGCCAGGCCCAGCCCGGTGCCGCCCTGTTCGCCACTGCGCCCCTTATCGACACGGTAGAAGCGCTCAAAAAGACGCGGCAAGTGGCTTCTTTCGATTCCGCATCCGTGGTCCTTCACCGCCAATATTATGCCGTCATCGCGACGATCGCAGGCGATTTCGATAGTTTGCCCGTCCTCGCTGTATTTGATAGCATTGTCGATCAAATTTGCCAAAGCCTGCTCCAATAGCTGCGGATTGATGTTGGCCCTGATCTGGTCGGGGCATCTTAGCTCGATCGAAATATTTCTGGCCGCGGCCTTTGGCCCGCATGACTGAACGGCGGAGCTCAATACGTTATGGAGTCGGCTGTTTTCGAGAACAATTTGCCGTTTCTCCGTACCCTCTTCGATCTTCGCCAGGCTCAACAGATCCTCGATTATCGAATTAAGCCTGTCGGCCTGACGGGCGATAATGCTCAAGAAACGCCGGGCATCGGCGGGATTATCCATGGCGCCATCGCGGAGTGTCTCGACAAATCCTTTTATCGAGGTAATCGGCGTTTTGAGCTCATGAGATACATTGGCCACAAACTCGCGTCGGATATTTTCGAGTTGCCGCAGGCGGGTGACATCATTCAGGACAACCAGCGCGCCCAAGGCCTCGCCCTGCTGGCCGCGAAGAACCGAGCCCCTGGCCTGGACCACCGGCCCGACACCTCCTTGAAGCGTAATCTCCTCTTCGATTGGCTCGCGGCTTGCCAATGCCCTCGAAATAAATTTCTGGATTTGAATATTGCGGATAACCTCTTGTATGAATCGACCGATTATTGCATTTCTATCGAGGCCCAGCATTTTCATGCCGGCATTGTTGATATTGAGCACCCGCTCTCTGGTATCGACTGCCAGCACGCCCTCCATCATTGATAGAAATACCGCCTCCTGTTCATTATGCTGGGAGCTGATAGCTTGAATATTCCGGTCGAGTTGGGTGGCCATTTCGTTGATCTTGTCGGACAAATCTCCAAATTCCCGGGAGTTCCACGAGGGCAGCCGGCGATCAAACTGGCCGTCGGTAATTTTTGAAATAATCTCGGCGATTTGCCCGATTGGACGGCCAAGCCGTCGGGTCTCCAGATTGCTGGCGATAATGGCCAGGATAGCGATATACAGGCCGCCGACTATCGCTTTCAGCAGCACGCCTGAGATCGAATTGAAAATCAGCGCAACGCCTAATACCCCCAGCAAGATTGACAAGAGATAAAATGGATAAAATTGCCAGACCAGTTTTCTGCGCAATTTGCTCTAACCCCTCACTCTTCTCGCCGAATCGGAAAAACGGTAACCGACCCCTCTGACCGTCTCGATGTATTTGCCGAAATTTCCGAGTTTGCGCCGCAGACCGACTATTTGAACATCAACGGAGCGATCTGTAACGGGGTAATCCTCACCGTGCACGGCATTTACGATTTGATAGCGGGTGAAAACCCAGCCGGGCCTATTGACAAAGTGATAAAGCATTTGAAACTCGCCAAAAGTCAGATCAACCGGCTTGCCGTTAATACTAACCTCCCGCCGTCCAGGGTGAATGACCAGATCATCGATTTTGATAGGCGCGGTCTTATCCGCTGTGGGTTCGCTTCGGCGCCGCAGGACAGCCCTGACCCGGGCCAACAATACTCGGGGGCTGAACGGCTTGGTCATATAATCATCGGCGCCAAGCTCCAGGCCGGCGACGATATCGGCCTCCTCCCCTTTGGCGGTTACCATGATGATAGGCACATGAGCGATTTTCGAATCGTGTTTCATGATTCGGCAGAGCTCAAGTCCGTCGATTCCCGGAAGAAGCAGGTCAAGTAGAATCAGGTCGAATTGCTTTGAGCGGGCGCTCTTAAGCGCCTCCTCCCCTGTAGTCGCAGTCGCGACCTGGTAACCTTCTCTGGAGAGATTGTATTTGACCAGCTCGAGAATATCTGCGTCATCCTCGACCACTAATATATTTGTCTTTGTCACATGGCTCCAGCGAACAATCGGTTTTTCCGATAATGGTAAATTAACATTGTTAGGGGCATGTTCGCAACACGTGATATTCATGTAAGCCGAGGAAAAGAACGCGCCTCAAGATATCGTCCGGCAACCGCCGGAGATCCAGCCAGAGGCGCAGACGTCGTCATGCCGCCTGCTCCTGTTTGGAAACCGTAAGCTGCCGTAACATCCAAATTATGATACCTACTCCGATAACAAAGAGCACCAGGAATAGGATCATCGGGCTCCATTGGGTCTTAACCTGTTCAGCGGTCACATCGAAATATCGGCCGAGCTCGGCGTTCTGGACCACTTGTCGGTTGACGGCGTTGAATGCCAGCACCAGGAGTTGCGTCATTCCGACCACAAAGGCCAGGCGAGGCGACACGGTCTCTTTTCTGGAGGCCGCAGTAAGAATGGCCGCGACTGCGACCGGAGCAATGGCAGTTAGAATGGTCAATGGGAGCCAGCTTCCTGCAAATATAAGCGTTCTTAAATCATTCGGCCACGCGCCGAACATATACCAGGCAGCCGCGACGCCATACCAGGCCAGGCCGACAAGATATGGCTTGTATGCAAATCCCGTGGCCCATTTTCGATAATCAGCGTCCATTTTGCGCCCCAGGAAACCGCAGTCGATGGCGATATAGGCCGAAACAGTCATAAGAGCCATGCCGAACATCAGCAGCCATCGAGGCCAGAAGGTCGGATCAGAAATATTTAGAGCCAGGCCCGGGACCGCGCCGTCGACATGGCCGGCGCTCCAGATCCTGCTCCAGGCATCGAGGTTTGTCATGAGGCTGAATTCATTTGCGAAGATGAAACCGATAATTAGAAAAAAGACAGCTGATACCCATCCGGCGATACGGCTTAAGGGAGTCAGCCTGACAGTGTCGGCTTTAAGAGCGGTGGCGTAGATATAACTCCCATAATAGGCGAATGTCAAAAGCAGAATGACGCTCATCCAGGGCCAGGCCATGAGGATTGTCGATGGATAGAATGCTTTGTGGTAGGCCACCTGAATGAATAGAAGCGGCACAATTCCGAAATTAATCCCCAGGGCAATAATGATAGGCATCTGGGCCATCAGGCGTTTGACGAATATCTGGTGATTGCCGCCGCGTGTCCACAGGATCAATCCGAGCACGGGGCCGGCATACCAGAGATGCATCATGGTCATGTGGAGGGTAAATCCGATCAGCTTGAAAAGAATCAAAAACCAGAATGGGGCGGGAAGCCCAATCGGGCTCGATGGCGCGATAAGCATGCTGGGATTCATGGTGTCCTCCCTTCTCCGTTGCCATAATACATCCCAGCCGGATGGGCCGGGGCGATATTCACAAGGTACTTGGTGAGCAAGATTGCCTCCTCTCTGGTTCCTGCCCAGGGAGGCATGAAGAAGTGCGATTTTTCGGGATGTTCAACCACCACCCGGATCATCTCGAAAGTCCAACCGCGAGTCAAGTGAGCTATCGGCGAATAGCCGGCTTCGATGGCATGGCAATCGTTGCAATGATACTGGAACAGGACCGCGCCCAGCTTTCGCTGTTCGGTGTCCGGGAGCGTTAGCAGGAGCGCCTCGTCGACACCAGTACCCGATACCGCCTTTGGATAATCTTTGGACACAAGCGCCCTGGTCCAGACTCCGCCCTCGAGATAACCCGATTTTCTTAACGCCGGTATCTCCTCGGGAAGAATCTGATTCCCCAGAACCGCGTTATAAATGATATATGGTTTGCGTACCGCCTCACGGATATATTCCCCCGTTGTCACGGCCGCTACACCCGAAAGAAAAATCAGAATCGTAAAGCCGGGCGTGAACCACCCGGGGTTACGATATGGACCGAGATAGAGCATTACAAAAACAGCCACTGTCAGGGCGAAGATGAAGACCATCAAAACGTTGAGCACACTGGCCGCAGCCAGCGCCGCCCTGGATGATTCCGGCAGGGCAAGATACCACCACACTCCGCCCACGACAATCATTAGCGCGCCCCAAAGGGCTGGTCTGGCCGACCGGGATTCGATCAAATCACGCAAGGCTCGATCTTTGGCTTTGAACGAAGCATGCAGATAGACATAGAGGGATGCCAGCAGGAAAGCGCCGCCGGTTCTGGCCAGCACCTGGGGTATCAACTGGGGATTGAAAAATCCGGTCCAGAAACCGCGATTGACATGCCAAGCGCCGGTATTCAACATGAAAGCCGTAATGGCCGTAATGACAAACAGGCTGAACCAGGCGGCCCAGGCGTAAATCCAGCCAATTGTGACATGTGTCTTTTCCTTGAGTCTCCCCCAGTAATAGAAGAAGATGAACGCCGCCACGATCTCCAGGATGAAAGCGACATATTCTATCGCCCATCCGAAAACGAAATTGTGTATCAATGTCTCAGTGGCCAGGGGCGAGGCCAGGCCGATTGTCCACCAGACGCCGACCCCGGTAATGGCACCGTAGACCACCGTGATGAGGATGAAAAACCAGGCGTGCTGCTTGAGGTAACTGAGGTAATCCGTATTCTTGGTTCGATAGGCATATCTGGTCTCGACGGCGAGAAAGAATCCTCCCCCGACAGCATAGTGCGAGACCAGGACGTGCAGGACCGATATGGCCGCAATTAGCATCGGAGAAGTTAAGAATGGAACGTACCACCAGGGATAATGCATCATCTCCCCCTTTCCACGAGAGAATCAAACAAAGCCAAATCAGACAACGAAATAGGCTGCATCTCGGACATCACATGGCATTCGGATACGCGTCGCATACTATCACAAAAGATGGTTTGAGTCAAAGGGAATTGGACGGTCATTTGACTTTCGGCGCAAACGATAATACTTTATGACGGAACTTGAGGGCACGACAGGTGTTCAGCGTCTGGCAATGGGCGCCCCGTGCGCCAACGGAGTGATAGATGAACGAGAAGAAATTCGAAACCGGGCAGGCCGGTTTAAGGCTGCCGGATGATTTCCGAGCATTGTCGCATGCGATATTGACGTGCGCCAATCGTGGTGAACCGAAGATATCATTCCTCCGCGAGGTCACGGAGCTGATTATCAATTTCTCAGGATGCGATGCTACAAGAATAATGTATAAGGATGACAGCAAATATTTTTGCGGCAGCGCCGGAATCACCAACGGACAGATCGAATTCAAACTGGAGCCATGCTCGCTTGACCAGGATCATGTCGGTCCCGGCTCCCGTGCGGCGGTCCTTGACCAGCTTTCCCGCGATGTCATCAGGCGCAATTTCGATCCATCCCTCCCCTTTTTCACGCCGTTCGGCAGTTTCTGGACTGGAAGCGCCGACCGCCCGCTGGAATTCGGCCAGGTAACCAAGGAATACTCCCGTTTCCATGGCCTGATAGTCGATGGTGATTACCTCACTGTAGCACTGGTTCCAATCACGGTGATCAGCGAGACCGTCGGCCTGCTTCATCTCCAGAGCAAGAAGCGAGACTATCTGACGAAATTCGACCTGGCGCTATACGAGACCGTAGCCCAGGCCCTCGGCGTGGCACTGATGAACCATCGGGCCCAAGCGGCGCTAAGGGAGCGGGTTAAGGAATTGACATGCCTCTACGGCATAGCCACCCTTTCGGAGCAACCCGGCATATCATCGCAGGAGATCCTCCAGGGCATAGCGGATCTGCTGCCGCCCGCCTGGCAATACCCGGAGATAGCATGCGGCAAAGTCGTGTTTGATGATTTCGCATATATGTCGCCGGGAGCGGTTGAGGGTGCTCAGCGGCAGTCCGCCAGGATCATTGTACATGGCGCGGAACGGGGAGATGTCGAGGTGGCCTATTCCAAAACAATGCCTGATCTCGACGAGGGGCCGTTTTTGCAGGAAGAACGCAAGTTGATAGATACGGTGGCCTCGCACATAGCTTTGATAATCGAACGCAAGCAGGCCGAGGAGGAAAGGCAGAAGCTCCAGGATCAGCTTCGTCATGCCGACAGGCTGGCCACTATCGGCCAATTGGCAGCCGGTGTGGCCCATGAATTGAATGAGCCCCTGGGCAGCATCCTCGGGTTTGCCCAATTGGCCAACAAGAATCCAGGCGTGCCAAAGGAATCGTCCGGCGATATTCAAAGAATAGTAAATGCCGCCCTGCACGCCAGAGAAGTAGTGAAAAAACTGATGTTGTTTTCGAGGCAGATGCCGACCCGGAAAGAGCACGTGGACCTCAATAAAATCGTCAAGGAGGGGTTGTACTTCCTTGAATCGAGAGCGTCAAAATCAAATATCGAAATTACAAGATCGCTGGCATCGGGTGTGCCTCTGATATTTGCCGATCAGTCGCAACTCTATCAGGTGCTGGTCAATCTCACTGTGAATGCGGTTCAGGCCATGCCCGACGGCGGCAAACTTACTCTCAAAACAGAAGCTTGCGGCGGCCGGGTTCACCTTATAGTAGAGGATACCGGTATCGGAATGAGCCAGGAAGTGCTCGGCAAATTATTTATACCGTTTTTTACAACCAAGGACGTAAATGAGGGTACCGGGCTGGGACTCTCGGTGGTTCACGGGATAGTGACATCCCACGGCGGCACAATCAGTGTCGAGAGCGAGGTGGGACACGGCACGCGATTTACAATCAGCCTGCCGTCAGCGGGCGAAAAAGGAGCGGATGGTGGAGACAATTAACACGAATAGAGGCGAAAAAATACTGGTGGTCGATGACGCTCCCGATACCCTGGAGGTCTTGAGGAGAAACCTGTCCTCGGCGGGATTCCAGGTCTATATAGCATCGAGCGTTCCCGAGGCGATTCGGGTCCTGGAATCGACATCGATAGACCTGGTCATCACGGATCTGAAAATGCCGAAAGTCAGCGGCCTCGACCTCATCCGTCACGTGCGCGAGAATCTGAAGGATACCGAGGTCATGATGATAACCGGATATGCCTCGATCGAGGGGGCGGTGGAGGCTGTCAGAACCGGGGCCGAGGATTACCTGGCCAAGCCGTTCACCGATGAGGAGCTTTTCGTGGCGGTCGAACGCGCCCTCGAAAAACTCAAGCTAAGGCTGGCCGGAAAACCTCATGTTTCCACGGAGCGGCCGCTGACTCATGGCTTAATTGGCGATTCGCAGTCGATGCATGAGGTTTACGAATCTATCAAGAAGGCGGCGACGACCGCGGCGACAGTCCTCATATCGGGTGAAAGCGGCACCGGCAAGGAGCTCGTGGCCCGGGCCATACATTATTTCGGACCTCGAGCCTCAGCGCCATTCGTGCCGATAAACTGCGGCGCCATCCCCGAGGGGCTTCTGGAAAGCGAGCTATTCGGGCATATCAAGGGGGCCTTCACCGGCGCCAGCGAATCACGAGCCGGTTTTTTCCAGACAGCCGAAGGCGGCACGATATTCCTCGATGAAATAAGCGAGACCAGCCCCTCGATGCAGGTGAAGCTCCTGCGAGTTCTGCAAGACAAAGAGGTCTGCATGGTCGGCGACACCCGCCCGCGGAAGGTCGATGTGCGAATCCTGGTGGCCACCAATAAGGATTTGGCAACGATGGTTAAGAAGGGCGTCTTCCGCGAGGACCTCTTTTTCAGGCTTTCGGTTCTGAATATCGTCATCCCACCTCTTCGAGAGCGGGGCGATGATATTCTACTCCTAACGCGCCATTACGCCGCCAAATTCGCCAACGAGGCCGGCAGGACGGTGCCTCAATTCACCGATAGTGCCTTGACACTCCTGTGCCGATACGATTGGCCAGGCAATGTGCGAGAACTTGAAAATGTCATGCAACGGCTGGTGCTCATGAACGACAGCGACATTATCGACGCGCCCGATTTGCCTCCCAACATGCGGTTCTCGGTATCGAAAAATGCCGGCCTCAATAAAACACTGGCGGAGATCGAGGCGGAGTATATTCAGAATGTCCTGGCCAGCGTGGGCGGCAATAAGACCAAGGCGGCCGAGATCCTGGGAATTGACCGCAAGACTTTGAGGGAAAAAATCAAAGGCCCCCAGAGCAGATTTGGAGAGATGTAGTAGCTTTGTCCGGGGACCCCTGCGGTCCCCGGTTTTTTTATTCACCGTCATGCGTGGTAAATGGCCTCGTGTGCCACGGCCTCTGTTGGCTACTTTAACAGCACCATCTTCCTTGTCTCGGTATCCTTCCCTGCTACAAGCCTCGCCATATAAACGCCCGAGGGCATACCTCTGGCATCCCAAGCCACGCGATGGCTTCCGGCGGCCATATCCTCATCGACTAGTGTGGCAACTTTGCGTCCGCTGACATCGAACAGGTCCAACCTTACGTGCCCAGCCTCTGGTATGGCGTAGCCTACTGTGGTTCTGGCGTTGAAGGGGTTGGGGTAGATATCTAGGTGTTCGATATGGCTCGGCAATAGTACCGACGATATTTTGGGATCGTTGGGCTCAGCGTAAAAGGTTATGGTTGCTGAAGGGAGGGAAGTTTGGCTCAAATCGTCGACCGCATATACTCGGTAATCTACTTGGTATTCCCTGCCAATACCCCATTCAGTGAAGTCCATGGTCTCATCCACGTAAATGGTGTCGTTGAGCCCGGTGACGGTGGCTATCCATTCCCATGATTGGCCATATAGCTTCCGAAAGATGTCATACCGTGCAAAATTGGTTTCCCCGCAGGGCGACCACTTGAATTGGGGATGCACGGGATGGGATAGCGCCGCCACATTCCTGGGCGAGACCGGCGGCAGATCGTTTAGGAAATAGGCGACGTCTTCGGTATTGACACCGCCGTAATCGGCATTAGTCACCAAATGGATGTTTCCCACCTTGTCGGCAAAAAGCTGAGAATAGCCGAAGTGGGTGTATGCCTCGTCACCGGTATATAGGATTTCCGAAGTGGCCCCCCAAGCATACGAGCGTGGCGACGCGGAACGACAATACAAGCGTTCGGTTAACGGGTTAATCCAGACCACATAGACCGTACCGTCCGGGGTAGTAGCCAATGATGGATACCGCCCATTGCCGCTCTGAAGGATTACTATAGAGCTCCACAGATACGATTCTCCAGTCCATTGGCAACGTTTATATTTTACGCTGTAAATTCCGCTGATGGCCTCCTCCCAGACGAAGTGCAGGGTAAACGTGTCGTTGCCCTGATCCCACACAAACATATAGGCTCTCGTTGCGCTCTCAAAGTCACCGGCTTGGGAAACCATGATCGGTTCATCGAAGGTACCGTCCGCGAAATGATATATCGTATAGTAGATATTGTTGGCGCTACTCTCCGAATTACGTCTGTCGTAGGCGATGGCCATGTCGTGGTTGGGAAGGGGATAGGGACAGACACAACTGGAATAGCAGAATGTGTCCGCTGCGTCGTTAAAAAAGGGCATGGCATCGCTCCAAACCTCACCATATTCTTCGCTTATCGTCAGGGTCCTATAGTGCAGGGCCCTGAAATCATGGTGCTGATAAGGCCAGGCGCAAAAAACGGCGTTACTGCCATTGTATATTAACTCACCGGATTTGCCGGGTGCGTTGCGAGGCACATCATATTGGTCTTCTAACGGGGAAATGAAGAAAAAGCCGCTCCATTCTTGGTCGACTCTGTCCCAATTACTCCTTTTGTATTCATTGCCCTCCTGCGGCCACGGTGGCGCAAGGCTGTTATACGTCACGATGGTTTCTAAATGGTCATATGGGTCTAAATATGTCGTTACTGCGGGATGGCCCGGACTGTAGTTATCAGGCTCCTCCGCAGTCACATTAGTGGACGCCCCCCATTGGCTCCTCAGGTACGTGCCGCAGTAATAAACCTCCGTACTAGGCTGTATTCCGGGTGGATTGTCCTCCCACACCACCTGTACAAACAAGCTGCTGTCCACATACAAAGCCCAGGGTGTTTCCGCATTCCTCGCAGTCTGAGCTCCTGTAGTGTCATCGTTGTTAACCCTGATGCCTGCACTCCATTCGCCATGGGTTGTCAAGCACAGAAGCAACGTCCAGGCGAACACCAATAACCAAATTCTCGCTTTCATACGCGGCCTCCTTCAATTGCTGTTGTTAGAATTTAATTTTATCACCCCCATAAGTCATACAAGTTCACTGGCACTCCCGGTCGATCGGCACCGGGCCTCCTTTCAAATACCAAACCAGATAGACCACATCGATACCGTTAACCTGGCAGTTGCCGTTGATATCGGCTTTGTAAATATCAGAGGGCAGTGGATACTCCTCTCGGCCTTTGAGGTAGTTAATGAAATATATAACATCCAGGCCGTTTACCAGGCAGTCGGCGTTCATGTCACCCCGGTAAGCCTCCCCATACGTAAATTCGTAAACGTTATGGCCGGCAGGAACGGGCCGCTCGATAAAGATCTCCCCAAGACCATCATGGTCGGTGTCGTAGGCCGAAGGTGTGTTGTAGACGCTCCGCTTTAGGTAAAGCGCTCCCATGGTGCCATCGGCCCGTGGCCCATAGACACCGAGGCGGCCGTTGGAGCATACCATCAGTTCCTGCCCGCCATCGCCATCAAAATCCTGCAGGGCCAGACTGCCCCCTATCGAAAAGATAGACCCCGGCAGGGAGTCAACCCAGAACTGGTTGAAGGAATTGTCGCCATCACTCTCGAAACCGAAGAAAAAGAACCCCCCTCCTTGGGGAGAGGCGCTCATGCAGTAAAATTCCCACACCCCGTCGGCGTCCAGGTCGGCTGGGCCCACCAGCCAGAAGGTGTTCCAATGTCTCAGGAGAGCCCGCCAGACCAAGGCGAAACTGTCAGGGGCGGCCTGCTCATAGCAGAGAACCCGGCCCATACTCCCTACCGTCACCACCTCGGGAAGCAAATCGGCGTCGAAGTCACCCCAGACGTATTCGGAGTAGTTGTCAATCAGCGACTCCGGGTAAGGGATGGTATAATCGAGGACGTAGGCGTTATCCCCGACGTTTCTGAGGGCGTAGATCACCCTATATGTGGGGCGGAAGGAGATCTCGGTTATCCCATCACCGTCCAGGTCGGTGAATCCTCCGGCCATGACCCTCGGCGCACCCAGGTGCAGGGGCCAGGCGTAAACCGAGTCAGAGGGAAGACTGGCTGTGTCGGAGGCCTCGTCCAAGACCATGTAGCTTATCGATGTCGAGTGCCAGCGGATTGACATCATCTCGCGCCGCCCGTCACCATCGGCGTCCCCGCCATAGTCCATAACGGCTCGACCGCTAAGTTGTCCCCGCTGTTGAAAAAGGCTGTCATCCTCGGGCCGCTCGAAGATTAGCGTGCTGCCACCCAAGATGCCACTGATCTCGGTCAACCCATCTCGGTCGCACTCGCCAAATTGGTGGTAGCCCATGTTAGACGGCAGGCGCCACTTCTTCACGAATGAGAAGCAGGTATCAAAATTAGCTGTGACAGGGGGCAGGGTGATTTCCCCGTTCGGCTCTCCGGCATCGGCGGCCAGCCAGGGTTCAGGCTTATATAGGCGCTGGTAGGTGAGACCGGTTTCCTTATCCAGAATGGTAACATAGAGGCTGTCTTGAGCGACAATCTCCAGGTTGGCGGGCAAATCCCTTATCGTCTCAGAGGCAAGAATAACTGTCGTCAGGGAAAGCCCGAGGATGAGCAGAAGAGCAGGGGCTTTCATAATCTTTGAGAAATTTCTATATCCGATAACAATATACAAAATTATCCATCCTTTTCAAGTGTAATTTCTTGTAACACTTCTGTTCATTGGCATTCCCTGTCTATCGGGGCCGGGCCTCCTTTCAGAAAGCAAACCAAATAGACCACGTCGATACCGTTGACCCGGCAGTTGCCGTTTATATCGGCTTTGTATATATCCGCGGGCAATGGATATTCCACGCGGCCTTTGAAGTAGTTGATCAAATAAGTGACATCCAAACCGTTTATCAGGCAGTCGGAGTTCAAATCACCCCTATAGGCCTCCCCATAGGTGAACTCGTAAACGTCATGGCCGGCGGGGATAGGACGCTCGATGAAGATTTCCCCAAAACCATCTTGATCCGTATCATATACATATGGCGTGTCATCGGCATTTCGCCAGATATATGCGGCTCTCAGGTCGTTATCTCCCACTGCCCGGTAGATGGCAACGGTGGGGTTGGAGCAGACAAATAGCTCCTCTCTTCCGTCGCCGTCAAAATCCTGCAAGGCAAGGTTCCCTCCATTCCATATATTTCCTGGCAGGGAATCGTTCCAAAAATGATGGAATGAATTGTCGCCATCGGATTCGAAACCGTAGAAGAAATAGCCGTTGCGGCTGGAAGAGGCCGACATGCAGTAGAACTCTAATATGCCGTCATTATCGAGGTCCGCAGGGCCTACCAGCCAAAAGGAATTCCAATATCTCAGGAAAGCCCGCCAGACAAAAGCGAAGCTGTCGGGGGCCACGTTCTCGAAAGCGATGACCCTACCCATGCTTCCTACCGTGATTACCTCGTTGCGGCTATCCAAATCGAAATCCCCCCAAATATAATCGGTATAGTTGTCCAGAAGCGATTCTGGAGATGGGATGGTGTAGTCGAATTCATACGAGTTGTCCGCGATATTTTCCAAAGCGTATATAACCATCAAATTGGGCCGGAAAGAGATTTCTTGAACTCCATCTCCATCGAGATCGGTAAAGGCGCCGGGCATTAAAGTAGGCGCTCCAAGGTTAAGCGGCCAGGCATAGACTGAGTCTGACGGAAAGCTCATGGTGTCCGGGGCCTCCACCAGAGTCATGCAATTTACGCCTATGGAATGCCAGTCGATAAACATCGCCTCGGCTTTCCCATCCCTATCTGCGTCCCCCCCATAGTCCATTACCAAGTGATGATTCGCGATAACGGCCTGTAGTTGGAAAAGGGTATCGTCCTCGGGCCGCTCATATATATAAGCTCCGGTATAGCCGGGCGCACAGAGTTCAGTAAGCCCGTCTCGATCACAGTCGCCAAATTGGAAAAAACTCGTATTTAAGGGCAGGCGCCACTTCTTGACGAATGAGAAACAGGTATCGAAATCAGTTATGAGGGGTGGCAGGGGGATTTCCCAATTGTGTTTTCCCGCATCGGCGGCAAACCAGGGCTCAGGCTTATATATGCGCTGGTAGGTTAGGCCGGTTTCCTTATCGAGAATAGTAACGTAGAGGCTGTCTTGAGCGACAATCTCTAAATTGGCGGGCAAATCCCTTATTGTCTCAGAGGCAAAAGTAGTTGTTGTCAGGGAAAGCCCGAGGATGAGCAGAAGAGCAGGGGCTTTCATAATCTTTGAGAAATTTCTATATCCGATAACAATATACAAAATTACCTATCCTTTGCATGCATAATTCTTTGTAGAACCTCCGTCTACTGGCATTCCCGGTCTATCGGCGCCGGGCCTCCTTTCAGAAACCGAACAAAATAGACCACATCAATACCGTTGACCTGACAATTGCCGTTGATATCGGCCTTGTAAATATCAGCAGGCAATGGATATTCCTCTCGGCCCTTGAGGTAGTTAATGAAATATATGACATCCAGGCCGTTTACCAGGCAGTCGGCGTTCATGTCACCCCGGTAAGCCTCCCCATACGTAAACTCGTAAATGTCATGGCCGGCAGGAATGGGACGCTCGATGAAGATTTC
>Ga0154764_1096_pt1 | contig 13609 bp, 13 predicted proteins | sample Rifle2008BG16ft_FD_105772 | JGI IMG/M metagenome (GOLD analysis project Ga0154764, IMG submission 105772) | candidate division Zixibacteria bacterium RBG_16_53_22
GAAGAGATTCTGCTTGACCGAGGGCGCCAGGCCGGGCCCATTATCCATTATGAGCACTTTGGCCCCTTTTTCGGTGCGCAATGTCTTGATGCGAACTTCCCCGGTGGGCGGGATGGCCTCGAGGGCATTCTTGATTAGATTGACGAGAGCGCGCTTGAGCTGGTCGCGGTCGGCGGTGACCGGAAGGTCTTTCCGGTCCAGGTCGACTTTCAGAACTCCGTCTTGTATCTGCGTCGAAAAAAGAGGGGCGGTCGAGCGCACAATTTCGTTGAGATCGTCCGGCTCCAGGCGCGGCGGCGGAAACTTCGCGAAATCGGAAAACTCATTGACAATCTTACTCAGCGATTGCACCTCCTCGAGGACCGTCTCTGTCGACTGTCGGAAAGCCTCGGCGAATTTGGGATCGTCGGAATCGTAAGCCCGTCGGAGATCCTCGATTGCGATCCGGATCGGCGTCAGAGGATTCTTGATTTCGTGGGCCACTTTGCGGGCCATCGTGGAGAAGGCTGCCAGACGCTCCGTCTCGAGCAGCTTTCGTCGGTAGTCCTCGAGGTCGGCGGCCATCTCGTTGAATGTATCTATTAAATTGGTGAGCTCTCCCCTGCCGTCGGATTTCACGCGGGCCGAGAAATCGCCCGAGGCCAGGCGATCGGCGGCCCAGGTCAGATTCTCGATCGGCCGGGTAAATCCTGACGATGACAAAAGGCCGAATATTATGGCCAATATCAGCCCGCCGAGCGCGAACCCCCCATAGATTACCTTCATGTTGCTGAAAAGGATATCGAGCTCCTGGGTGGAGACTCCCATGAGGAGATCGGCGACCCTGTTTCCGGAATAATCGTTCAACGCATAGCGCGAAAAAGTGTACCAGATCCCCTGCAGCTTGGTGCGGAAAGTCTGTTTGTCCTGTCCGGACGGACCCGTTCCGGGCATATAAAGAGACATCTCGCCCGGATTGCCGGGAATGGTCTTGGCCAGGAGTGTATTACCCTCAAGGAGGAGAATTTCGGCTCCGGAGAGGTCGCGCAGGTTGCGGCAGAACTCCTCATCGAGGTAATTGCCGCCGGCCACGATTCCAATCAACTCGCGGTTTTCATACCAGACAGGCGCCAGCGCCATGACCGCGAGCATATCCTCGCCCTGATCGTTTATCCTTGCCAGGGACTGCACTTTCTGACCTTTCAAGGCCTCGGCAAATACGGGATCCGACGAGAGATTATCGCCGAAAAGCGCGGGGTCGTGCCCTCGCGCCAGCGTAGAACCATCGGGGGCGATGATGAACAGGTAATCGAGGTCAAGCAGCCGTCGCATATCGACCGCCATGTCGATCAAGCCCTGCTGATCGATAAAACCTGTCTCACCCTTAATGAGCAGATAGCGCAGAAGCGTTTGGTCCTCAGAAAGCTGCCCCACCTGGGAGAGAATCGATTTGCCCATCCGCTCATACGAACCGACCGCGCCACCGTAGACGCTGTTTAGTTTCATGTTGACCAGCGATTCCCTTTGCCGGCCGGCATATGCCGAGATCGAAATGAAGACCGCCAACAACGGCAGCACGGCGGCCAGGATAAGTAGGATAATCATCTTATAGCGAAGTCTCATGCCTTTGTGCCCCGCTTATTTTCCTGTCTCGATGAAGGCCCGGCGCAGGTCCAGGAATCCGGCAGGATCCCATTCCGCCCCCAGGATATCATCCTTGATGATACTTGTTAAGTAGGGCTGGAAAAGAAATACCAGGGGTGGCTCGGCCATGATTGAACTGATAAGGCCGTAGGCGATATTTTCGCCCGCGTCCGGCATACCCTCGGTATGAATTCTATCGAGGAATGCCTGCATGGCCTCATCATTGAAGTAAAGGAGATTTGTCTCGCCTGAAAGGTCGTAATCCAGAAGCGGATAGAAAACGCTCTCAGGATCGCCGGCGACCGGAATATAATAAGTCAGGTAGAGATCGAGCTCCGATCGCGCCGAGGCGGCATCGACCGACTGAAAATCCACAATTCGGTCGGTCACTTTAATTCGTTGTTTTTGAAGCTGGCCCTTGAGGTAGCGCGAGATATTCGTCAGGATCGGATATCGGGAATCGACATACAGCGTAATCGTGCGGGGGGGATTCTGGATCGAGTTGAAGTAATAAGCGGCCGAATCGGGCATGAATGGAAGAGCCAGATCGATATTAAGGTCGGGCCGGCCGGGGAATTGATACGTCGGGGTCGTGGCCGAGCCGCCCAACACCACGCGAATCAGAGTCTGGCGGTCGAACAGGAACGATAAGGCCTTGCCAAATTTCCCATCAGCCTGAAAGCCGCGAGCGCAGTTGACCCCCAATATGACATATGTATTCGTGGGAGATGTGAACGAGGTGAAGTTGCTTTTGGACACAAACCTTGGCGGCGGTTCGCCCAAGAGATTGATGATATCGAGCCGGCCAAGCTCAAACGATAGTCCGGCCTCATCTACCTGGTCGAACCGCAAGAAGGTCAGGCTATCCAGGTAAGCGGCGCCGGCGGAGATTCCAGCCGGCTGGACAATGATGGCCTCGGGCCCATACCATTTTATTCTATATGGCCCGGCGCCTATGGCACCGGGGCCGCTGGGAGCCATGCCTGGTTTGGGAATAATATATCCGGCCGGTCCGGCAAGATAGCCGATAAAATTGGGGAATGGCCTCGCGAGCGTTATTGAAATCGTCTTATTATCGACAATAAAAATGCCGGCGATTTCGCTTCGCAGGCCGGCCCTGACATCCCCGGCACCCTTGATTTCGAGAATGAAGCTGGAAAAGGGGGTCAGCCGGGGCGCGCGAACCAGCGTTTCGAGCGAATAAAGAACGTCGGAGGCCTCCACCGGCTTGCCATTGTGGAACGTGGCCTGGGGGCTGATATAAAAAGTATAAGTCAGGTCGCGTATCTCATAATCACCGCAAAGGTCGGGGACCACCTGCCCGGATTTGTCACGCGTCACCAGGCCGCGATGAATAAGTCGGGCTACCATCATATCGCTGGGGGTTGCGATTGCGGAGGGGTCGAGATGCGGCTCCGAGAAAATCGGGACTGTGAGGTGTCCGCCGCGGTTGGCCTGAGGCGCCAGAAGCCTGATCTTGGCCTCGAGCGGGGCATACAACGTTATCCGCGCCACAATCGATGAATCGAGGGTTTCGGAGCGCGAAATATCGCTGTCGACCCAGGCGATCTTGCCCGAGATTACCATGGCGCCGTCAAAATAAATCTCGAAGGTCTCGCCGGGAGCGACACCATCCATAGCGCCCTTATCGAAATAGGCGGCATTCGACTTGACCAGGATAACGCCTGCCCTGATATAATCCTGGGTATCGGCAAGGGCATGCGATAAAGAAATCGAGAGAAGGAAGGCCAATAAGATTTTTTTCATCGAGACGCTCGAATCATAAGAATTTTCCCCATCATGGAGTATTCTACGCGCAGAACCGCCGGCCGGCAAATGATTTTTCCGCCGGCAGAGCCGCTATTTTGCCAGGAGTGCTGTGTACGATCGATCCTAATCTTGGCTTTTTCCGATCTCGATCACGGCCGTGCGCGCGAAATGTCGCAGAATTGGAATGCCGGCCAATAAAATGTAGTCGGCTTTTCGAAATGCGCGCTGCAATTTCGAGAGGAATCCAAGCCTTTCCAGCCTGGTTATGAATTCGAACTCTCGAATACGGGAGGACAGGTCGTACCTCTTGGATAATTCCCTCAGTTCGACTTCTTTCAATCCTCCCCCGCCGGGCGATTCATTATCCTTTATCGGAATTATCTGGCGCAGCATATAGAGCATTTTCGAATTCTGGAGCGGCTCCATGAAAACACCATGGCCGCCGGGCTTGAGTATTCTCTTGATTTCGGATAAACTCATTTCCAGGTTAAAATGATGCAGAGCCACAAAAGCCGTCACGATGTCGAAGGAGTCATTCTTGAAAGGCAGTATCTCGGCGCAGGCCAAAACCGGCTTCGAGGTCGGTTCGGAGCCGGCCAGGATACGGCAATATTGCCTCGAGAGGTCAATTGAGCAGACATCGCCCCCCTGACGAATCAAGAACCGCGAAAGGCATCCATTGCCAAAACCAAGCTCCAGGATCTTGAGCCCTCTGACATTGCCGAAGGCGTTGAAAAAGACGTAATCGCGGTCGAATCTCTGCGACTCATCAGGATTGTCATAGAAGCCTGCAAACCATTTCTCAAAATCATTATCCAGAGGCAGGAGATTGGGCGGACCTCCTGTCTGCGAGAGAAGTTCGCGGGCCTCATCATCATACCAGGATGATTCCAGCCGATTCTTGGTTTCGAGGAGCTCGGGCTTCCTCTTCATGGGATTGTCGAAAAGATTTATATTGTACCTATTTCTGAATCGCACCGATTTCTATGCCCCGAGAAATTTGATAAAATACATCAGCGCGATTCCAAAGAGGAGGCAAACGAATGGCAATGTCTTTCCACCCTCGCCGTGGAAAACCTCGGGGATCAGGTCGAGCGTGGCCACATACAGGAAGGTGCCGGCGGTCAGTCCGGCCGGGACGGCGAGGCTTATATTCTTCAGGGATTCTACAAAGGGAAGCGACAACAGCGCACCCAGAGGGGTCATCAGGGAATAACCGAATAGGAGCCCCAATGTCTTGCGCTTGGAGAATTCCCCCAGGCGAAAGATGGTCGAAAGCGAAAAGGCCTCGGTGGCCTTATGCATGATTATGGCGATAAAAATCGCGATTCCTATCTTGGGGTCGATCATCCCCACGGCCAGCCCAAAGCCCCCGATCAGAGAATGCACCGAGAGTCCCATCAGGGCTGTTATGCCGACGAATTGATGTTTCTTCAGCGGGGTGTGCTCGTCGGCGTGAACGTGGCCTTTTAGAATAATACGTTCTATCATGAGGACGAATATGAATCCCAGAAGCACCATGATACTCGAGAGCTCGGCCGATCCCATCGATAACGAATCCGGCAACAGGTGAAGGAAGATCGCTCCCAGGATCGTGCCGCCGCCGAAAGCGACGAAAAGATGCAACTGGCGCTGGTTCCATCTTTTGAAAAGCGGAGGCAGGCCGCCGGCCAAAGCCACAAGTGTTACGCAAAATGAATATGCGATCAGGTTGGCGATTGATATCTGCACCATGTCTCCAGGTTAAGGCCTTGCGCCGAATTTCCGATAGGTGAGCCTTTCAGGCTCATCATGCCCGCGCCGCTCCATTGGGGTCACATCGAAGCGTGACACCCGTTATTTTCCGTCTTTCGGCGACAGGTCTTCATCGGAATCACATAATAAATCAACATCCGGGGCTTAAGCAACCTGTATTACGACTCAAAGCTGAAAAGTTACCTGAGAAGCGGATCGTATTGATGTCGGAGGGAGCCTGTCAAGAACACTTCCTCGATCTTATATACTCCCAGCTTTCGGTTTTTGATAAATCCGTTGAGAGCTTTCTCAGCCAGGATACCATCCTGCAACATGTCTCCAAGCCATTCGAAGGCTTGATTGGGATTGTACTGTGGCAGGGCACATGATTTGTCCATGAGCCACTTGCGGTTCTTATCTTCCTGGGCCCCTATGGTCGGGGCCATGACAATCGGTATCCCCAGCGCCGAATAAAATGACAGCTCGCTGGGCTTGGTCCAGAGGATATCTGTGATGCGCATTGCCTGATTGAAACGGTCGAAATACGCCGGCCGGGAATCCTCGCATATCACCTGGACTCCGGGGGCGCGGTCGGGAGTCAGGCCGATATGTGTCAAATATTCCGCAAGATCCCGCTCGACCGCGCGGTTGACTCCTGCCAGCAGGATCAGCCTGAAACTGCCATCGAGGATTGTCTTCTTGAGGCTCGATGCCAATTGCTGGCCGATCTCGACCTGTGCTCCAGCGCCGCCAACAGCGAATGTCAGAGTCACCGGTTCGGAGCCACTATGCAGCGGCTTCCAGGGCCCGAGAAGCTGCTCCACAACCGGCTTGAAGATAGCAATAAATCTCCCTTTCGGATCAAGGCGTCTCAGGCGGGCCAGCAAGTCGGTTTTGAGAATCTCCATGCGCGGCCCGCCGATATTTTCCCTGGGCAGCGGGAATCCGGTAATGAAAATACGCTCGTCGGGAACGCCATACTCCCTCAGGCGGCGCATGACTCGCCCGCAGGGCGCAAAATAGAAAATGCGGCTTGCGCCGGGTTTGGTGGCCACCCATATGCGGTTGAGGTCGGCATCGCAAATGACGCTGTATATCGGCGCCTTGTATTGATAGTGATCGGCAATCAGCGCGGGGGCATAGAACGTGGCAATAATGGGGAGATGTTCTTGCGACAATCGCGCCATGAGAGTCTTGCCCAACCCGCGCCGAATCAAGTAATCCACGATGTGATTATTGGGGGCCGGTGTCGAGAGATCGCGCAAGGGATAGAATGTCGGGATACGAAGCATGCTGTTCATGATCGCGAAAAGGGGTGGTCCGACAATCGGTATCGCCCGGGACCGGGAGATGAATTCATACAAAGCGCGGATCGAATGCCACAGGCGGGTTTCCCCCGGATCCGTGAATTCGGGGGAGCCAGCGGTGATTATGCCGCCCTCGGCCATGTAGGCGAGTGGGTGGGCAGCCCGTTGATGACCCAGCCCCATATCGGCTGTGATTACCCAGGCCTTGGGCTGTCCGTAGTCATTCGTATTCCCTGTTCCGGATATCACAATAACACCATCGGCAATATGAGACAAATGTGTAATATTATCAAGAGGGCAACAGGAGGAGTTTCGTCGAAGTTTTCGCACAAATGCCTATTGTCGTTTTCACCGAGCTATCCTTGTCCAGGCGGACCCGTTCTAGGTTGGGTCGGGTCGTAGGCCGTAGGACGTGACCCGACACGCACTTGCTGTCTCGGGCCGCAGGGTCACGCCCCGACAGTTCTGTCGGGACTACGACCCTGCGGAACTACTTCATGCGGAAAAAGGCCGGGAAATTCCCCACTTCTTGAAAAATGGCAATTTCCACTTCCCAAAATAGTTAATCCTTTATCAAGACCAAAGTTCTCTGAAACTACGCCGGATTTTCGGGGAAGAACCTGGTCGGCTACATTATGGTTGCCGCATGGAAAGCCTGGCGACAATTCACATGACAGGGCCGGTCATTTCGACATAAATCTCCCGCCCATGTGGTTATCTCTGAAGGTTAAATGGAGTCCGAAATGATTGTTTAGCCACATTTCTAAGCCAAAAGGTCAATGAATTTCCTGGCCGTGGTAGGGGAGTGCCCGCTGTAGTGATTGTTGAAATAGCCGTAGAAGTCATCGACCTTTTCCTCCAGCGCCCTGATAAGTCTTTCCCAATTATCGAGGTCTTTCGAGCGATCGACATGCTCATGCGTGAAATCATCGGGGATTTTCTTGCGGTCTCCCAGAAACCTGACATAAACGGCGCGCGACGTGGCAATTTCGACTTTCGGCATCCAGGGGTGGTCGAGCAGGGCCAGGCCGATCGCATGTTCGCGAAGCAAGTCGTAGAATCGCTGGTCGAGCCACTTGCGATTCCGGACCTCCACCACATATTCGAACCCTCTGGGTAGAAGCTTCAGGAATTTAGCCAGGTCGGCCGACATCTCGGGCTTGAAAGAGTACGGGAACTGCATGAGCAGCGGCCCCAGCTTCTCTTTTAAGCCCGACATGGTGTCGATGTATTTCTTGAGGAGATCCTCAACGCCGACCAGGCCGGATTCATGTGTGATCTCCTGCGGGAACTTGGAGGCAAATCGGAATTTGGCCGGGACAACCTGGTACCAACCGGCGACGGTCGTCTTTCGGGGAACTCCATAAAAGGTCGAATCTATCTCTACGGTATTGAACTGGCGGGAATAATATTCGAGATAATCGGCCGGCTTCAAGTCATCAGGATAGAAACTTCCGACCCAGTCTTTATAGCTCCAGCCCGATGTGCCGATGTAGACATGTTTCATTTGCCTGCTCCGAATTCCATAAACGAATCGCGGGCATGGGAGGTTTCATCCCTTTTGCTTGACTCCCACCAGGATAACCTTCATATTAGGGTTCGAGTAAACGGAATTTGGTATCGCGAATCGTTTCGAAAGGGTGAAAAGATGCAGATCGAGAAGATGACGATAGAGGAGATACTCGGCATCGCCGCCGCCACGGAACTCCAGGGCCACAGATTCTACTCGAACCTCTCAGAAAAAGTGCAGCATCCGGCAGTAAAGCAGAAAATTCATTCGCTGGCCGAGGATGAGAAGAGGCATCTTAAAACCGTCGAAGACATCTACCGGAAAGTCCTGGGCCGAGAACCCCAGGAGCCGCCGGCCAAGGGTGTCCCCGATATAATTCGGGCAATCGCCGCGCTTCAAATAAATAACAAGACTCAGGTCCTGCAAGTCCTCGACATGGCGATCGAGGCCGAAACGATTTCGGCCAAATTCTATCACCGCGGAGCGGCGCTGGCCTCTGATAGGAAGATCAGGGAAATCTTCGAAGAGCTGGAACGCGAGGAAGATGGCCATTTCAATTACCTTGTCTCCGAGAAGGCGGCCCTCTCCGGAGATCTTTACTGGTTCTCGATTTCCGATTCGGCCATGATGGAGGAATGATGGCGCAATGGGTCTGCACCATCTGCGGCTATTTGCATAACGGCGAGGAGCCCCCCGAAAACTGCCCTCGATGCGGCGCCAAACGCGGCGAATTTATCGAGACTGAATAGCTGTTGCTTCCCGGCTTGCATCTCAATATTTTTTTGCGCGAGCTTAAGATGGCGAATTTCATATGGATCATGCATAGTTAATTATGGCATCGACTGTTTATGACATAACGATCATTGGGGGCGGGCCGGTGGGCCTGTTCACGGCGGCTACGGCCGGCGAGATGGGAGCCGCCTGCAACATGATTGAATCGCGCTTTCATCTGGGCGGCATAATGATGGCCGTCTACCCGGATAAGGATGTTTACAATTTCCCTGGAATTACGAGCATAAAAGGGCGGGATCTGATAAATAATCTTATTTCCAAGGCGCAATCGGATGGCATGGTGGCTCACCTCGGCGAATATGTTCATGATATATCGATGCGGAGCAAAAACGTTGTCATAATAAAGTCCAACAAAAGCGAATATGTATCGTCGACAGCCATAATCACCACCGGCCTGAAAGCCCATTACTCTCCCTTTGTCGACATGATCAAAATCAGGAATTGGAATGGGGCCGGCATTTACGACGACTGGCCACAGGCGGCCATGATCAAGGAAAAGAGAATAGCTGTGATTTTGGGCCGGTCCGCGGAATCGGATATCCCGCCGCATATCCGCCAGGCCGCAGAGAAGATATATTTGATATATGATGAAAGATGGATGAAATCGACGCCGGCGCGAACCAGGGACAGCAACAAGGGGGCCTTCGAAGTTTACCAGCCGCCATGGCTTATCAGGGAGATCAGCGGGGTCGAGATTCCCGAGATCGCGGTACTGGAAAATGAGAATACGGGTGAAAGGCGCGAATTGCCTCTTGATGCCGCAATCGGACTTTACGAAAACCAGGCCCGTCAAACCGTCTATTCCAACCTGGGAATCGAGATGGCCGGCCAGCATGTCAAGGTAGACCAGAGGATGCAGACCAGCCTTAAGCGAGTGTTTGCAGCCGGCGATATCGCCTGGTACCCCGGCAAGGTCTTGCTGCTGACCGCAGGCATATACGAGGCCAGGATCGCGGTAAAAAATGCTTTGAAAATGATTTGAATAACATGAATAAGTTGAAATCGAAAAGGAGCCTCAATGAGCGAATATAAGCCCGATGAAAGCGGTTTTGATCTGAAAGTAAATCAGAATACCAGCCCCGCGGAGGCGGCGCGAATCGCGCTGAACCAGGAAATCAAGGCCAGAAGGTTCTATGAGGAATGCGCCAGGATCATGAAGAACCCCGGGGCCAAAAAGATGTTCGAATTCCTGGCGGCCGAGGAGCGCAAACATGAGGACCTGATTCAAAGGGAAATCGACGGCTCGTTCATGCAAGAGATGTAAATCATCGCAGTCCACGGACTTGATAGTCGCCGCAAAATCCAGCCGTGGACTTGGCTCAATTAATCAAACCTGCCGTTTCCGACGGCAGTTTTCTTGTTATGAGAAATATCTCGGGATATAGGCGCACGGTCTCGATTGAGAATATCTTTTCCTCGCTAATTCGACCGAGATGACGAAATCCAATAAAAAACTTGAAAACGCTCTCATTCTTGCAGTATGCTTGGCCTGACTGCGAGGTGAAAATATGAAAAAATATTTCAAATTCGATCAGCTTGGTACCGACTACAAAAAAGAGGTCCTGGGCGGGGTTACCACCTTTTTTGCCATGGCCTATATTGTAATTGTCAATCCGGCCATCCTGGCCATCGGCGGCATCCCCCGCGAGGCCAGCGTGACAGCCACGATCATCGCCGCCATGATAGGGACACTGATGATGGCGCTTTATGCCAGGCGGCCTTTCGCCATCGCGCCTTATATGGGCGAGAATGCTTTTGTCGCCTATACCGTGTGTCTCGGCATGGGTTATGAATGGCAGAAGGCGTTGGGGGCGGTCTTTATCGGCGGAGTGATCTTTGTCACCATCACGGCTCTCCGTATCCGAAGTTGGATAACCCGGGCGATTCCCGACAGCCTCAAGCGCAGTTTCGCGGCCGGTATCGGCTTTTTTATCATGTTCATCGGGCTAAATGACACCGGCATTATCAGGCTCGGTGTTCCCGGAGCCCCGGTCAAGATCGGCGATCTGTCTGCGGCCGGGCCGCTTCTCGCCATACTGTGCATTATTGTAATCTCGATATTGATGATAAAGAAAATTCCCGGGTCTCTGTTGATTGGAATGCTGGTGACTACCATCTTATCCTATTTCCTGGGGGTGGCAAGAGCGCCCGAGGCCATTATTTCGGCCCCGCCATCGATTGCACCCGTATTCCTCAAGCTTGATATAGCCGGCGCCCTGACGCTTGATTTCATACCGATAATCCTGGTCGTCTTCGTGCTCGACTTTGTCGATACTATGGGGACTCTGATCGGCGTATCGGCGCGGGCGAGGCTTCTGGATGAAAGCGGCAATTTGCCCGAAATCGAAAAGCCGATGATGGCCGACGCGATCGCGACAGTCACGGGGGCCCTGGCGGGGACCACCACCACCGGCACCTTCATAGAATCGGCGGCCGGAATCGAGGCCGGAGCCAGGAGCGGATTCGCCTCGCTGGTAACGGCCGGTATGTTCGCCATCTGCCTATTCCTGGCGCCCCTGTTTGTTTCGGTGCCGGGCGTGGCCTACGGAGGCGCACTAATTATAGTAGGATTCCTGATGCTCTCTCCTATCGAAAAAATCAATTTCGAGGATTACACCGAGCTTTTCCCGGCGGCGGCCACAATCGCCTTGATGAGCTTCACTTTCAATATCGGGTTCGGCATGACGGCGGGTTTTGTCCTTTACCCGCTTTTCAAGGTCATGGCGGGCAAAGCCAGAGAACTTAATGCCGGAGTCTGGATTCTGTTTGCTATTTCCATGCTCCTTTTCTTGTTTTATCCCTATGGCAAGGCTTAGGTGGCGGGGGATATCGTATTAATCAATAGCCGACCCTCCTTTTATTCAAAGCAACAATGCAGGCAATATGGAGAGGCTGCAGGGTAAACCATTTAGCCCCAATATTTATCCATTCCGATACTTATAAGCGATACTAATTGTGACGATTTTGCTTGCGCCGTCAGCCTTAATTTGCCTAATGTCGATTATCTTGGGAAAGGGGAAACCGAAAATGCTCAGGCGTTTATTATTAATCGCGGCGCTTTGCGCGGCAATCGATTCTAAGGCTGACGTGGTGGTCAGGTTCAGATCGAACGCCGACATGGCCAATGTCATTTCGCTCATGATGGATGGCATCGAGAGTGTCAAGGGCGACAGAAGCCATAGCGCCGTTACTATCAGCGTGGATGGGGGAATGATGGCGATGATGGGAAGCAGTGTCCCGAGAGAGACAATCAATATTGCGCGGCTGGATAAAGGTCTATTCTGGGAGCTCGATCCTCAGGGCAAGACATTCAAGGAATCGACCGTGGTATCTCACAGGCAACAGCTTTCCCAGGGGGGCGATACCTACGGCGAAGGTGGCGAGAGCGATTACGACTGGACTTTGCAGGTTACGCCATCGGGCGAGGAGCAAATTGTCAATGGTCTCGCCTGCAAGAGTTACCTCGGAAAAGCCGTGGGAATAAAAAAGAGCAACCCTGACGATTCGATTTTTATTACCTGCGAGCAGTGGCTGGGGCAGAATATTCCTGCCAGCGCTGAGGTGAAAGCGTTCCAGGCGCGTTATGCCGATATCGTCGGTGTCGACCAGATCTGGGCGCAGGAGAATTTGTCCTCGATGCTAAAGGGATTCGGCACGGAATTCGGGATTCTGGCCGACAGCTTGAAGCGATATGAGGGCTTTCAGGTCAAAAATGTAATCCTGATCGAGAGCTCAGGCGCAGGCTTGGGCGAATCCGCCGGAAATACCGTGGGCGCAATGATGGGGAAGAATCTCGAGGAGGGAGATTCCCGGCAGGGCGGACGAATCAAGGTCTTTTCTCTGACCACGGAAATCATCAGTATCGAGCAAGGGGCCATAGATGATGCCATATTTGAGATCCCCGAGGGGTATTCTAAAAAGTAGGAATCGATTATGAATGCGTGTGGCCGGGCCCGATGCCAGGACGCTTTACTATTTTGCATTTGGAATGAGCTAATTAGCTCAATCCCTTAATAAAATCGTCGCCTTTGTGCCGCGCGATTATCCCCTCATTCATGTATATGACATCCTCCGCGATGTTTGTGGCGTGGTCCGCGATACGCTCGAGATAGCGCGATACGGAAAGCAGGGCAATCAAGGTATCGAGGTTCTGGGGGTCCTTGCGGATGGCCTCCTTCACGAGGTCGTACATTTCGCGGTTGATAGTATCGACCTCTTCATCGGCGCCGCAGACTTTCCGGGCCAGGGTCGAATCGAGATTGATCATGGCATCAAAACTGCTGTGAAGCATCCATTGTGTTCTCTCTGCCTGCCGATGCAAGTCGTATGGTGTATTGACTTTAACCTGCGTATTGAGCAGCAGCGCCCGCTCCGCGATATTCACAGCCAGGTCCCCGATTCTTTCGAGATCGTTGTTCATCTTAAGCACGGCGATTATAAAGCGCAGGTCGATAGCCACAGGCTGGTGAAGCGCCAGTATTTTCAGGCAGTCTTCTTCGAGGTCAACCTCGGCCTGATCCAGCTCGACATCGCCATTGATGACGCGATCGGCCAACGCGGAATCCCTTTGTTCAACTGCCCGCACGGCCATTTGAACGCTCTCCTCGACAAAAGCGCCGATCGACAGTATTTTCTTCTTGAGCTTGTCTATTTCCCTTTGCAGATGCTTGGCCATCTTTCCCTGCCTCGTTATTATCCGAATCTGCCTGTTATATAATCCTCTGTTTGTTTTTTAACCGGCTTTGTAAACAGCAAAGTCGTAGGCCCGAATTCCACCATATGGCCCTCATAGAAAAAGGCGGTAAAATCGGAAATTCGAGCGGCCTGCTGCATATTATGCGTGACAATCACGATAGTGTAGCTTTTCTTCAGC
>Ga0154764_1149_pt1 | contig 13512 bp, 1 predicted proteins | sample Rifle2008BG16ft_FD_105772 | JGI IMG/M metagenome (GOLD analysis project Ga0154764, IMG submission 105772) | candidate division Zixibacteria bacterium RBG_16_53_22
GGCGCAATTCCCGTTGGCATCCGCCCTAAAGATCGGATCAGGAGGAGCGGGGCCACCCTTCAGGTAGCTGACCAGATAGACAACATCAATGCCGTTAACCGCGCCGGACCCGTTGGCGTCGCCAGGCACAAATTCCGGCCCCGAATATGTCGTATCGACACGGGTTTCGGACTCTGCGACACCCAAAAAAGGCTCTGGATTGCCCACCAGATCGTAAACCCGTGCCTCAAAATAATATCTATGGCCGTGTACCCCCGTAAAAGTGGCATTGCTCTGGTCGGTCAGGGTCAGCCAGCTCGTCCATACCCCGGCGACACTATCCATGGACTTCACGTCAAATAGGCCGGCCAGGCCCGAACCGATATCTGTACCCCCGCCCCAGGAGACCATGAAGCTTAAGGCGGACGATATGGGCGGCGAAAATGCGTTACAATTGCTTGGGGGGGTGTTGTCAAACCGTAAAGAGTCCCTGACCGCGGTGGAGAACGAGACATTCCCAGCCCCATCGACCAGCCAGAGATAAAGGCCATAAGCCCCCGTGGAGGAGGCCATAAAGGTGGCCGGCGAAGTGGTCCCGAAATGGCCTGTCGTGTCGTAGTTCGAGGTTGGTGCCACTCCGACTTTGTAAAGAGACATGCTAATACCGGAAAGATCGACCGGATTGGTCCAGGTAAGGGTGAATTCGGGGTTTCCCGACCAACCATCCGGGGTGATATTAAACCCTACGGGACTGGCTGGAGCAGTATTGTCTATGATGAACGAACCTACCACCCAGACGGCATAATTGCCCGCATTATCCCTGGCTCTGACCCGCCAGAATATGCGAGAATCGGCTGGTAAGTTATTGCCGGGAACTAAGTTGATATAAACGGTTGAGTCGCTCATGGCCAGGGGCGCGGCAAAAAGCGAGTCGGTGTCGGCTTGGATGAAATACTTGTTGATTCCTGAGCTCCCGACATCGGAAACGGCAGTCCAGGCAAAAAATGGAGTCCTATCGTTTGTGGGTGAGCCCTGGGCGGGTGTCAATAGAGTAGTCGCATTCGGGCTCCTCAAGTCTATCCTGAAGTTCTGGGTCGTGCAATATGCCGACCAGATTGAACCATTGGATGCGCGCACGCGCCAGTACCAGGTGCCTTCATGAAGGCTGTCTGTAACGGCAAAGGTCGTGTCGGTATTCCCGATCGAATCGTTGACTACCGGCGAAGTAAAGCTCGTGGCGTCATCGATTTGGACGTGAAAATTGGCGGCGCTTGAGGTGTCGCTCCAGACAAGCGTTGGTCGTGGTGTATTTAGCCAGACCCCGGAGATCGGCGAAATAGGTACTGGGACAGCCGCCGGCTCACCGAGCCCATTGACCGCGTTGTAGGCGTTTATTCGTCCCGAACCCAATAGCCCGGCATAGCTTGGATTTAGAGCATCGATATCCTCGGTGGTATTGATAATTTGATTCTGGACCTGGATACGAGTCATTCCCGGGACAAGCGACCGAATCAGGCCGACCAGGCCAACTACATGAGGAGCCGCCATCGAAGTACCATCGAGGTAGGCGTAATCATTGTCGAAATATGTCGACATGATGTTGACTCCCGGGGCCGATACGTCGACCCAGACACCGTAGCTGGAAAAATCGGCTTTGAAATCGCCGGAGTTTGTCGCCGCGACGGCGATAACGTCGGTTCTGGAGCAGAGGTATGGAGCGGTTTGGTTATTATCGTTGCCGGCCGCAGAAACGACTACCACACCATGGGCCGTGTTGGTGGCGTAATTGACGGCGGCGGAAAGGCCACCGTCGTAAGACGAACCCCAGGAGCAATTGACGGCTCTGGCCCCCTCATTGGCCGCGTAGTAGAACGCCGAGGCCGCAAAATCCATCCGCACATAACCGTTTCCATCCAACCCCTGCCAGCCAATTCTGAGGCACATGATCGGGCAATGGAACCCGAGCCCCGCCACGCCGGTGCCATTGTTGGTCTCGGCGGAGGCTATGCCGGAGACATGCGTACCATGCCCATAAAAATCCATGGGATTGTTATCGGGGTTACCGATCTCCTCGCCGGGCCACCCTATCACGCCGGTGACCCAATCCCATCCCCTGTAGTCGTCGACATAGGTATTGCCGTCGTTATCCAACCCGTCGATGGGGTCACCGCTGTTGATCCATATATTGCCGTCAAGGTCGGGGTGGTTCCAGTCGACGCCGGTATCGGCTATGCCGAGGGGAATTGTAGCGCTGCCCTGAGTGACATCCCAGGCCTGGCGGGCGTCGATCTTGGTTATCGCCCACTGCGTGCTTAAATATGGGTCGTTGGGGTTGAAGTTGACTTTATGTATGCCTATTGGCTCGACATGATCGACACTGGAAAGACCCTCATAGGCCGAGAGAACCTGCTCTAACTCGAATCCCTGCGCATAATTGATAGAATAATAGCCGGCCATTTCGGGTTCGCCATGCCGCTCGGCGCCCGGGAACAGCGGCCACATCTTGTAGACTCCGAAGTTGCGGTTGAGTTGATCGATCTCGCTTATGCCGGTGGTTACGACACCCTTTTGCAGAATCGGCTCGAGGGGCGCCAGGGCGGCCTTGACGGCCACGACAATGCCATCCGGAACATAATTCACCCCGTCCTGCAGATGCCGCGATTGTGCAGCGTATGAGAAATCATAGCAAGTCAGGGCCAGGAAAATAAGCAGGGCCGCTTTCATGACGGAGCGATATTCCATGGGTCACCCTTCCATAGCGGTCGAGACGCAGACCGATATCGTTTATTTAAGCAAATGCAGCTTAATTGTGCTTGAACCTGTACTTCCCTTCAAGCGCACAAGATAAGTCCCACTGCAGACACCGGCGCCAACATCGTCGGTACCATCCCAAATTATGTCATTTGATCCCGCAACGCGGTAATCATCAAAAAGATTTTTGACCTTGCGACCCAGGACGTCGAAAACCGAAAGCTCGTAATGCCCGTCGGCCGGAAGTGTCAAATGAAGGGCGGCAACGCTGTTGAACGGATTGGGATATCCGGAAAGCGCAAGCCCGGAAACGGCCGGGGCGTTCTCGATTCCCTTTGAAGCGTATTCGATGGATGCGGTAGCCTCGATAGGGAATCCGGCGGCGTCGGAGTAATCGGCCGCCATGATTGTCGGCGACACATCGCCGCTGTACCGGATGCCGAGAAGGCGCCCGTCGCCGATTGGGTCGCCCTGTCCGCTCCAATCTATAACCGCGATCCTCATGATGTTATCCGTGACGGAATATGCCAATTGCATATCGCCCGCTTCGGGGTAAAGAAATACTTCGTCGACGGAGCCGGCGGCTTGTCCGAGGTCCAGCGTGAAGGCGGCTCCGCTAATTTCATCCGACGTCTCGAGCGCAATATCGCAATGTCCATCTGACCCCGATAACAAGCCGGCCCTGGCGGGTGTTCCCGCGGACTCGCGATACTCGGCAAAGCCAATTCCCGGCCGATAGGCCTCGAGAGAATCGTATGAAATAACTCTCAACAGGTATACCAGGTCGGAGATGGAGGCCTGGACCCCATCGCGGTTGCAGTCAGCGTTGGCATATTGCTGACGGGTGAAAGCGGCTCCCATAAAGAAATTCAGGAATGTAACGGCGTCGCCGATTTCCCATGGCAGGGTATTGAGATTGATATCGCCATAAAGCGGCAATCGCACCAGAATCTCGCCATCGATAAGAACCAGGACGGGTTGCATGTAGATTCGGCCGTCTTCCAGTACGATAAAGTTGTCTCCGGCCGGCGTCCCGGGATCCTCAAAATACCCTATGGTCGTCAGGAAATCATACCCGATGAACCTGGTCGTGATACGGAACATAATCCAGGCCACGGTCGTGTCACCCGATATCGGAGGGATATCCGGCGGCGGGGGCAGATCGGTAATGATGACCAACCGTATCCTGCCCGTATGACTCAAATCATAAGTGAATCCCTGGACGAATATATTAGGCGCAAGAAGCACCGGCGTCACAATAGTCGGATCATAGGTCAGGATTAAGTTGATCCTGACGGTAGGCTGTGAGAAAGAGACGTTTATCGGCAGGAAAAATGACGGGTCACCGGGGATAGCGTCCAGACGAGGCCCAAACGAAATTATATAATTATCGGTCAAATGCGGAGGAGCACCGGCCCCGGCAAACAGCGCCGCCGGCGCCGAGATGACCGCCATAAAAATCGCGATGATGATACCACGCATCTGTTTCACCAAAACCTCAGTTTTCCATTCCTCTGACAGAGCCCGACGAATGCGGCCTCAACCTCAGAGATGGACCCCCGCCCGGTGGCATTGGGGGCGGAGGCGGGCCCCAACCCTTAAAGTAGGCCACAAGATAAATAACGTCAAGCCCATTTACGTCGCCGCTGTCATTGGCGTCGCCGGCCATCAAGGGATCTGGAGGCGGACCTATCCCCTTTAAATAGGCAACCAGAAAGACAACATCGATACCGTTCAACTCCCCACTACCATTGGCATCCCCACGGATGTAGGTGGTGACCCTAACGCCAATTTGCATCGTGTCGGTTAATCCGCCACTATCCTGCGCCAGCAGCGTAACCGAGGTATCACCCTCCTGGTCTGCCGTCGGCACCCAGAAGATACGGGCCTGGCCGCCCCCGAGGTCGCTGAATTGCATGCCGTAAGGTAATGTTCCGATATTCGACATTACCAACGGATCGCCGTCCAAATCAATGGCCGTGATATTCAGGAGCAGGGTGTCGCCGTCGCCAATCTCCTGATCGGGAATCTGGACAAACACCGGCGGGTGATTTCCGGCCGTTACGACATTTATTGTCACGAATTGCGAATCGGAAACGGTTTGGAAGATCCTGTCGCGGCAGCCGAATATCACATTGTATGTGCCGATATCCTGGAATCTTGGACGCCAAATAAACTGGCCGGTGCCATTATTATTATCAGTAAAGGTCGCCGAGTCCGGCCGTCCGCGGATAAAAAGGATCGGCGGCGGAAGGTCAGGATCGGTGGCCACGACATTTATGGTCAAGAGAAAACCGTCCCCAATGGTCGTATCGGGGATATTTTGCATGACCGGCGGCCGGTTGACATTTACAGTCGTGATGCGCGACGACGCGATGGCGTAAAGCGTGGGGTCAACCTCATCGTACGCGACAAACCGGGCCGAATCTATGCCGGCCTGGAAGAAATTCGGGGTGTAAATGAACGAGCCTGTGCCATCGCCATTATCGGTGAAACTCGAATTGGGCGGTATGTGAAGCGCCGCCAGCCACGGCGTGGTGCCATCGATGTCATGGGCAATCACGGTGAAGGTCAGCGTATCCCCTTCATCGACGGTGCGGGGACCGATCGGGTCGATCGTCGGCCAGTTGTTGAAATCGGTGACAGTTATTGTGACTGCCTGTGAATCCGCCAGCGCCGGATCGACAAAATCTATCGCCACGAACATCACCTGGTATGCGCCGGACTGCGTAAAGTCCGGCGTGAAACTGAAGAGGCCATGACCGTTGAGCGAATCGACGAACGTGGCATTGGCCGGCAAATTTCGGGCCGCCAGCCGCGGGATAGTCGAATCGGGATCGACGGCCGATATGGTAAAGCGCAATAGCGCCCCTTCCAAAACCGTCCGGTTGGAAATAACCGCCAGAATCGGCGTCTGGTTGCCGGCCTCCAGCACGGTGATATTCACCATCTCGGAGTCGACAAACTGGCCGTCGGAGGCCCGGAAAGTCAGGTTGTATGACCCCGCCTGGAAGAAGAGAGCTGGGAATATCAGCGAACCGTTGCCGTTGGTGGAATCGGTAAACAGCATATTGGGCAAGGCGCCGCCGACAGTCAGGACCGGATCCGTGGAATCGGGATCGGACGACGTGATGTGGAGGCTCAGGATATCGCCCTCGGTGATAGTCGCAGAGCCGATCGGATAAAGTGTCGGGGGCTGATTGCCCATATCATGAACCTGTATCAGCACCGACTTGGAATCGATCAACAGTCCGTCGGATGCGGCGAACCCGACTATGAAAAGGCCGCTCTGGGTATAATCGGGACGGAATGTGAACCGGCCTTGTCCGCCGCCGAGATCGACAAATTCCGAATTGGGCGGCATGATCGGATTACTATTCGTATTTACATAAAGCCAAATCGAATCGCCGTCGGGATCGCTGGCGCTAATATTGAGAATGAGCGTATCGCCCTGGTCGATTTCGCTCGGCGGAGGCTGCTGCATAATCGGCCTGCGGTTAATCCCCGTAATCCTGATCCTGACCCATCTGCTGTCCGACATCGGCGGGTTGTCGCTATCGACCGCCACGAAATAGGCCGAATCGACGCCGGACTGATTGTACGCCGGCGTGAATATGAACTGCCCGACGCCGTTGCCGGTGATAATGAACGACGAGTTGGGCGGCAGGTGACCGTGAGCAAGCGAAATCGTGCCGGGTTGATAATCGGTGGAATCGAATACGATAACAGTGGCCGTTAGAGTTGATCCCTCGGCAACGAGGGTATCACCCTGGTAGGCTATGTGCGGCGGCCGATTGACGTCGGTTACGGTGATGACTACGTCCTCGTAATCTATCAGGCCGCCGACGTCCATGGCCATGAAACGCACCGTGTCGTTTCCGGCAGAGTAATAATACGGATGGTAAACGAATTGCCCCGTGCCGTCGCCGTTATCGCTGAATGTGGCCGAATCAGGCGGATTATCGATGAAAAGGAGCGGCGTGAATCCCTCGGGGTCGATGGCCGAAACATTTATCGTCAGGATTCCGCCCTCGGCGACCGTGCGCGGGCCGATAGGCGCCAGGATCGGGTACTGGTTGCCTTGTTCGGCTACATAAATTCGGGTCGTGGCCGAGTCGTAGGCCAGGCCGTCGAAGACTCTGAAAGTTACAACGTAACTGCCCGATTGCTGGAAGTTGGGCAGGAAGGTAAGGAGCCCGGTATAGTCGCCGTTGTCGACAAAGGTCATGTTGGTCGCCAGCGGTCCGGCCGAGAGAATCAGCGGTGTGAGGTCGCCGTCGGTGGCGCTGATTGGCACCAGCAAGGTGCCGCCCTCGGTGACGAAATATGCCGTATCGACCGGGGCCAGGACGGGCAATTGGTTACCGGCGTCGAGAACGGTGATCTGAACTATTTCGGTATCGGCAAGCGCGCTGTCGGATGCGATAAAACCGACATTATAAACCCCGCCCTGTGTGAAATCGGGCTTGAAGCCGAAATTGCCGGTGCCGTTTTGGTTATCGACGAAAACCATGTGGCTGGCAAGCGGCGATGCGGCCAGGAATATGAATTGGCCATCCGGGTCGGAGGCGTTGATTAACAGCGCCAGCGAGTCATTTTCATTTATGGTTTGAGGAGCAACCGCCGCCACTATTGGCCGCAAATTGATATTGTTGATGGTCAATTGGACATATTCGGAATCTGCCAGGCCGCCGTCGGTGGCCACGAATAGCACGGTATCGACTCCGGCCTGACTGTAATCGGGATTGAACGTGAATGTGCCGGTGCCGTCGCCGTGATCAGCGAACGAGGCGTTGGCCGGCATATTCAATCCCAGCAATTGAGGCGGAACTCCATCGGGATCGCTGCCGGAGATATCGAACAGCAGAGTCTGCCCCTCGTTTACGCTTCGCGGACCGATGAAGGCCAAAACCGGCATCTGGTTGCCGGCATCCACAGTTGTTATCTGGATTGCCAGGATTCCGTTCGACTGGCCGTCGCCGGCAACAAACGTCACGGTGTCGACCCCGCTCTGGGTATAATCAGGCATATAGAGGAATTGACCGAAGCCGTTGCCATTATCACCAAAGGTGGCGTGCAGCATTAGATTCTGAGCGGAAAGAGCCGGGATGCCGCCATCGGGATCAGTGGCGTGCACTGTGAAGGTGAGCGTGTCACCCTCGAATACGAATTGGCTTCCAAGCGGATCGAAAATCGGCGCCTGGTTGGTGCTCGTTACCGATACCTGCACCAGTTCGGAGTCGGCAGCGGCGCCGTCATAAGCTACGAAAAGAACGCTATATACGCCCTGCTGGGAGTAATCGGGATGAAATTCGAATAGGCCGTTGCCGTTGAGGGAGTCGGTGAAAATGGCGTTGGCCGGCAAGACGCCTGTCGAGAGTGTCGGCAATGTGCCGTCGAGATCGGTCGACGATATCCTTACTTGCAGGGTGCCGCCCTCGGGGACAGTTTGCGGGCCGATTGGGGCCAGTGTCGGCGGCCGGTTGACATTGATGACCGCGATTTGCACCTGCTCCGAGTCGGCCAGGATGCCGTCTGAGACAATGAACAGGACATTATATATTCCCGCCTGGAAGTAGGTTGGATAAAACGCGAATCGGCCCGTGCCGTCTCCGTTGTCGCCAAAGGTGGCATTGACGGGAAGATTCGATGCTGTCAGGTTTGGCGTGGTGCCGTCAGGATCACTGGCAACGACCGTGAAAATGAGTGAGTCGGCCTCGAGCACTGTTCTCGAGCCAATCGGCGATAGGATCGGCGCCACGTTGCCGACATCGTTGACCGTGACTTGCACCATCTCGGAATCGGCCAGGGCGCCGTCGGAGGCGACGAATAATATATTATATATGCCGCTCTGCGTAAAGCCGGGTGTGAATGTAAACAGGGCATGGCCGTTGAGGGAATCGACCAGGCTGGCGTTGGTTGGTAACGGGGCGGCGGTCAGGTGAGGGAATGTGCCGTCAGGGTCGGTTGATGTCACCACGAATTGCAATGTCTGCCCTTCGTCCACAATTCTCGGTCCGATAGGATTCAAGACCGGGCTGAATCCATAATCTGTGACTGTTATCTGCACCCATAGCGAATCGTATAGAATGCCGTCGTAAGCCCTGAATAATACGTTGTATAATCCCGCTTGCGTGAAATTCGGATTGAAGACGAACAACGCCTGTCCGTTGCCGGAATCGGCGAATGTCGAATTTGCGGGCAGATTGAGCCCCTGAAGAATCGGCACCGTGCTGTCGGCGTCATGAGCGGTTATCAGAAGTGTCAGGTTCTGACCTTCGACCACGAACTGCGGCCCGATCGGGTCGATCACGGGAGCCTGATTGCCGGCCTCGAGAACCGTCACTCTGACGATTTCGGAGTCGGCCAGGACGCCATCCGATGCTATGAATGTGATGAAATATATTCCTGCCTGCGTGTAGTCCGGCCTGAATCTGAATGAGCCCGCGCCGTTGGCCGAATCGACCAGGCTGGCATTGACAGGCAAATTGACCGCCGAAAATGCGGGTATCTCCAGATCGGGATCAGTCGCCGAAATCCGGAAACTGAGAGTTCCACCCTCGAGGACGGAGCGGTTCCCGATCGGGGCCAACACCGGCGGACGATCCACATTATTTACCGTTATGTCGACGAATTCGGAATCGGCCAGAGTCCCATCGCCGGCGACAAAGAGCACGGTATATGCGCCGGCTTGGAAATAGGTCGGTGTGAAAGTGAATCTGCCGTGCCCGTTGAGGCTATCGACAAAGCTGGCGTTCGCCGGCAGGTTGGACGCCGACAGGGACGGTATTTGACCGTCGATATCGGATGAGATCACGATAAAGCTCAAGGTTTGGTTCTCATTGACGCTCTGGGGGCCGATCGGCGAAAGCAATGGGACGGCGTTGACATGTGTGACATCGATGCCGACCACCAGCGTGTCTCTCAGAGCCGGCGAATTGGAGTTGGCGAAAAACGTTATGTCGTAATGCCCTTCCTGCGCCAGCGTGGGGCTGAATATGAATTGGCCGTTTCCCCCGCCGAGGTCGGTGAATGTGGCATTGGCCGGCAAGGCGCCGCTGGTGAGAGTGATGGCGTCACCGTCCGGATCAGATGCGACGACATTGAAGATCAGCGTCTGGCCCTCGGGTATTGTCTGCGGACCGACATTTGCAAAGACCGGCGGACGGTCGGTGTTAATGACAGTTATCAGCACCAGCTCGGTATCGGCAAGGCCCTGTGCGCTGGCGATAAATCTCACCGGATAATCCCCGGCTTGCGCGAAATTGGGCGCGAAAGTAAACCCTCCTACACCGCCCGTCGAATCGGTGAACGTGGCATTGGCTGGAATCTGCTCGGCCAGAAGGGTGATAGCATTCCCGTCGGGGTCGGTCGCTGTTACGCGGATGTTGAGCGTGCCGCCCTCGGCGACATTGCGCGGCCCAATCGGCGCCAGCACCGGCGGAAGATCTGATTCGGTGACGGTGATATTTACAAGCTCGGTATCGGCCAGGGAGTTGGCATTGGCAATAAACCTCACCTGGTATAATCCGGCTTGATTGAAGTCGGGATTAAAAACAAAGCCGCCCACGCCGCCGGTCGAATCAATAAAGGCAGCGTTAGCAGGCAGGTTCTGGGCAACCAACGTGATAGGATCACCATCCGGATCGCTGGCCGTTACCCGGAACTCCAGGTGCCCGCCCTCGACTGCGAATTGCGGCGGTATCGATGTCATAAGAGGCGCCCGATCGACATTATTGACCGTGATCTGTGCCGTTTCGGTATCGGCCAAAGCGTTCGATGCCGCAATGATTCTGACCTGGTAGACACCGGATTGATTGAACGCCGGACTGAATACCAGCCCGCCCACCCCGCCGGTGGAGTCGGTGAAGGTGGCATTAGCCGGAAGATTGGTGGCGCTCAAGGCAATTATGTCGCCGGCATCGGGATCGGTCGCCGTGACTCGAATCGCGAGCGTAGCACCTTCGTTTATCGCCTGCGGAGGAATCGGCGCGACAACTGGCGGCCGGTCATCCTCGGTGACCGTAATCATGACCAGCTCGGTATCGGCCAGCGAATTGGCCGAGGCTATGAACCTAACCGGGTAATTTCCGGCCTGACTGAAATCAGGATCGAATACGAAGCCGCCAATTCCTCCCGTGGAATCTACGAAGGAAGCGTTGACAGGTATGTCCTGCGCGATCAACGTAATAATGTCGGCGTCGGGGTCTGAGGCCGTAATCCTCACAGCCAGATGGCCGCCCTCGGCGACCGAGCGAGGGCCTATGGTCGCCAATATTGGGGCGCGGTCGACATTGGTGACAGTGATGGTGACCAGCTCGGTATCGGCCAGCGTATTGGCGCTGGCAATAAACCTGACCTGGTAATCACCGGCCTGAGTGTAGTCTGGATTGAAAACGAAGCCGCCCACTCCGCCCGAGGAATCGGCGAAAGAGGCGTTCGCCGGCACCTGTTGGGCGATCAACGTTATGGCTTCGCCATCAGGATCGGAGGCGGTCACCCTCAATTCGAGATGTCCTCTCTCGGGCACGCTCCTCGGACCGATTGTGGCGAGAACAGGCGCTCGGTCGACATTTGTTACCGTGATATTGACAAGCTCCGTATCGGCCAGGGTATTGGCCAGAGCAATAATCCTGACCTGGTATGCTCCTGCTTGATTGTATTGGGGATCGAACACCAAACCACCCACCCCGCCGGTCGAATCGACGAATGAGGCATTAAGCGGTATATTCTGGGCCGTAAGCGTGATTATATCCCCATCGGGATCGGAAGCTGTAATCCTGACATCCAAATGACCGGCCTCGGGGACGCTTTGAGCAGGCACTGAGGCTATGATCGGCCGCCGGTCAAATTCCGTAACTGTTATCGTGACAAGCTCCGTGTCGGCCAGGGAGTTGGAATTAGCTATAAATCTAACCTGGTAATTCCCCGATTGAGTGAAATCGGGATTGAATATAAAGCCGCCTCGTCCGCCGGTGGAATCAACGAACGACGCGTTGAGGGGCAGATTTTGCGCGGCCAGCGTGATGACATCGCCGTCGAGGTCGATAGCCGTCACCCGGAATTCCAGGTGCCCGCCCTCGGCGACAGAGCGAGGACCGATCGTGGCCAACACCGGGGCCTGATCGACATTGGTGACGGTGATGCTTATATACTCGGTATCTGCCAGCGCATTGGCCAGAGCGATAATCCTCACCTGGTAAAGGCCTTGTTGGGTGTAAGTCGGATCGAATACCAGGCCGCCCACGCCTCCCGTGGAATCGGTGAAGGACGCATTGGCCGGCAATCCGCTGGCCAGAAGGGTTATGATATTTCCGGGATCGGGATCCGTGGCGGTGATTCGAACTGATAGATGGCCGCCCTCGGGGACAGTCTGCGGCGATACGGGGTTGATTACCGGCGGCCTGTCGTTCTCGGTAACTGTTATGGTAACAACCTCGGTATCGGAAAGCGCGTTGGAACTGGCAATGAACCTGACCTGGTAGACTCCTCCCTGAGTAAAATCGGGATTGAAGATGAAGCCACCCACACCGCCGCTGGAATCTGTGAAACTGGCGTTTATCGGCATTTGCTGGGCCAGAAGACCTATGATATCGCCATCCGGGTCGGAAGCTGTCACTCTGAATTCGAGATGCCCGCCCTCGGCCACACTTCTGGGACCGATCGTTGCCAGGACAGGCGGCAGGTCGACATTCACGACAGTTATGTTCACGAATTCCGTATCGGATAAGGCATTGGCAATTGCGATTATTCTAACCTGGTAGTTTCCGGCTTGCGTATAACTGGGATTGAAAACAAGCCCGCCAACCCCGCCGGTCGAATCTACAAATGAGGCGTTCAGCGGCAGAAATTGCGCCGCCAATATGATACCATCGCCGTCGGGATCCGATGCCGTTATTCGCACCTGCAAGTTGCCACCTTCGGGCACAACCCTCGGGCTTATCGGCGTAATGATCGGCGCCCTATCGGTATTATTTACGGTAATATTCACGAATTCCGTGTCGCCCAGGGCCAGGGAATTGGCTATGAACGTAACCGGGTAAGTGCCATTCTGCGTGAAATCGGGATTGAATACCAGGCCTCCAACTCCACCTGTCGAATCTGTGAACGTGGCATTGGCCGGAAGATTCTGAGCTGATAGCGTGATAATATTGCCATCCGGATCGGTCGCCGTGACCCGGACCCGTAACGTAGCGCCCTCATTCACCGACTGCGGGCCGATGGCGGCCAGGACCGGCGCCCGGTCGGTCTCGGTGACCGTTATGTCTACCAGTTCTGTATCCGATAAGGCGTTCGCCGTGGCGATAAACCTCACCTGGTAATTCCCGCTCTGGTTGAAGCTGGGATTGAATATGAATCCACCCACACCACCGGTCGAATCGACAAATGAGGCGTTGGTTGGTACTTGCTGGGCAATAAGTGTGATAACATGCCCATCGGGGTCGGTGGCGCTGACCCTAAATTCCAAATGACCATTCTCGGCCACGCTCCTGGGCCCTATCGGCGCCAGGACCGGCGCCCGGTCAATATTGTTCACCGTAATATTAACTATCTCGGTATCGGCCAGGGCCAGGGAATTGGCTATGAACGTAACCGGGTAACTGCCGCTCTGCGTGAAATCGGGGTTGAATACCAGGCCTCCGACTCCACCTGTCGAATCGGTGAACGTGGCATTGGCCGGAAGATTCTGAGCTGATAGCGTGATAATATTGCCATCCGGATCAGTGGCCGTCACCCGGACCCTTAACGTGGCGCCCTCATTGACCGATTGCGGGCCGATGG
>Ga0154764_1015_pt2 | contig 13070 bp, 13 predicted proteins | sample Rifle2008BG16ft_FD_105772 | JGI IMG/M metagenome (GOLD analysis project Ga0154764, IMG submission 105772) | candidate division Zixibacteria bacterium RBG_16_53_22
GCAAATCCGGCAGGCGACCAGCTTCTTCGAATTACGATGTTCACCGGCCGACTCCAGGCAGTCAAAGCACGAAGTCAAGATAAGCTTGGCCCCGAACACCTGGTGATGACCCTTGTCGTAAGGCTCGCCGGCCGTGCACTTGCCCGCTCCCAGGCAATGCTCGCATTCCACCCTGGGGCCGGTTTCCTCATGATGCTCATCCAGGTGCGTATCGAGCGGTGCCGGTATCTTCGCCGGAGGCGGTATGATTGTCTTTAACGGCGCCGCCTTCTTGACAGGTGAATCCTTTTTTGTCGTGGCCTGCCTGGCCTTCTTCTTGGGAGCCGCCTTTTTGGCCGGCCCTTTCCTGGCCGTCTTGCCGGCCGCTTTCTTCTTTGCTGGCATATCTCTTACTCCTCGGTGAGTCTGTTGCCGTCGCTATCGTATTTAAAGAATCCCTGACCTGTCTTGACGCCCAGGTGCCCGGCTCGGACCATCTTTCGAAGCAGGGGACAGGGGTTGTACTTATGATCCGAAAGCTCGTTAAGCAGATTTTCCATCCAATCCATGACCACGTCAAGCCCCATTTTGTCGGCCAGGGCCAGGGGGCCGATATTGAATCCATACCCCAGCTTGATAGCGTTGTCGATATCGCCGGCGGTGGCGACACCCTCCATGAGCACATGCATGGCCTCGTTCAGGAGCGGCACGATGATGCGCGTGGTCACGTATCCGGGATATTCGAACACCTTCACCGGCGTCTTGCCGAGCGTAGCCGCGAACTCCTTGATTTTCTCGTAGGTCTCATCCGAGGTTTTCAGCCCGCGGACGATTTCCACCAGCGGGATTTTCGGCACGGGGTTGAGGAAATGGAGGCCGATTACTTTATCGGGCCTGGCTGTGGCCGCGCCGATCTCGGTGATCGACAGGGTCGAGGTGTTGGTGACAAATATGGTTTCCGGTGGGCAGACCTTGTCGAGCTTGGAAAAGAGGCTCGTCTTCAAGGCCAGGTCCTCCGGGATCGCCTCGATTATCAGCGGAAAATCCTCGGCATCAGTTAGGTTGGGAGTTGTCTTGATACGCGAGAGAATGGCTTTTTTCTCGGAGGATGTCATTCCCCAGCGCTCGATCTCGCGGTCCATTTCATCGGATAATGATTTTATGCTTAAAGATAGGTGGTCCGCATCGATATCGAACAATTCCACCTCCGTGCCGGTTGAGGCGACAGTCTGGGAGATACCCTGACCCATGACGCCGGCTCCGACCACGGCAACTTTCGAAAACGACATTTATTCCTCCCGTATCGGCCGAATGGCTGGACAAAGCGCGCGGCCCATTACACCACGTACAAGAATCCGCGCGACAGGTGTCATTTTAGCAACTATCGGCCCAATCGGCAATGAAATTCTGATGACATTTTCCGAGACGAAAATAGTCGTCATTGCCGATAACAACCGCTTAACTGAAATGGTTGCCGTTACTGGCCGCACCGCGTCGGTACCTCCATATTCGACATCGCTAGCCGAGAGGTTGTTATGTTGCAAGCCGCGCACGGCCGGGCGGAGTGGGAGGCAGAAGGGCTCTCGTCGGGGGTGTATTTTGCGCGGGCGGTGGAATTGGATGATAGCAAGGGGCCCGATTGGGCCGCCCAAGTGATCAAACTTATTTTAATAAAATAGCGCTCGGTAGGTCGTGGGCTTGTCCATTTGGACCTTGAGGTCCCCGACATATCCCAGATGCGTAAATTGTCGGCCCCAAGGGACCGACCCACGGGAGTAAAATAACTGTCGGGTTCCGCCGACCTCGGCCAAACGGCCTCGGTCTCCATGAACCCGACCTACAATTTGCTACAATTTGCTGCTGTCCCGGGAATCACAGTTCCCGAAACACCGATCCATGTCAATTTATTGTTCTGCATGTGAAGATGAGATGCTATCGAATGATATCGAGCCGATATCGGCGTCTAATTGCAAATTTATATTCTTGGGATTTTGATCATGGTTACTGGATTGAAATCCGTCGGCGCCTGTAATCAAGCCCGAGCCAACAAGCAGCCGCTCCAGCATCGTTGAATCACCCCTGATAATCAGGCCATAATTCGAGGGCAGACTTAAGTCCAGCTTATCGGTTTTGCCTGAAATTACGATGCTTACGCTATCGGTTTTATCACCGATTATGATCTTCGTTCGATCGGAGCGGATGTCGAGATCGAGAGCCGTTAGAAGCAGGCGCGAGAAATCGAGATTCGATTCTTCCTCAAGCGCCGTGACACTGGCCTTGATCGGAAGATAGTCAGCGATATAAATCTCATTGCGGGAGGCGGCCACGTTGAAACCGAATATCGCCAGCCGGGTCCTCTCGCGATTGACATATTCGATCTTCGCGATATCGCCAGTCTTGGTATGTTCGACCCAGGGGCTTCGCCGGTAATACTCGGTGTTTGCCTTGAACAGGCAATCGGATGTCGGCCTGAGTGCCATTTCGCTTGGGCCGCATCGCAAATCGAGTTCGAGCATTGAAACCGTGCTATCGGATGGAATCTCAACCTCGTTGGTCTTCTTACCCTCGGCTTGCCAGACCCAGCGACGCCAGAATTCGTCGGCGTTCCAGCCCCAGTCGCCCTGAGCGTAAGCGGCGAAAATAAATGCCCCGGCGATCAAAAGAGGGGATAAGAAGGCCAGGAAATAGAGACGGGTGCGCCGGAAAATCAATTCCACGCCGATCGCGATTAGCAGGATCGGCCAGAGTGAAAAGAGGCGGGGGAAAACCAGCGTGTCGAGCAACTCCAGGTTGATAGCCAGGAAAAAGAGGCCGATACCTATCCAGATTATGCCCCAGCGGATCGAGCTAACTCTCACGCCTTTTCCCCGATCCTTTGAGGATTATAACGATGCCCAGTGCGACCAGAATCAAGGGCCACAGCCTGCCGAATGATAGCCAGGCCAGCGATATGAAATTCCCCAGGAGTATCAGGAAACCGACCACCACCAGAATGATGCCGAAAAACAAGGCGGCGTTGCTCATATCGCTATCCCCGGAGTCGGCCTCTTGTGATTCGGGGTGCGCTTCCTTATCAGGTTCGCTCACGGTCAGTTCCAGGGGGCGTTGCGGGAGCACGAACCAGAATATAAGGTAAGCCAGGATGCCGGTGCCCCAGGCCAGTGTCAGCGCCACGGTGGCCAGCCGAACGAGCGTGGGGTCGACATTGAAATACTCGGCCAGGCCGCCGCATACTCCGGCCAGCATCCTTTCTTTTCGCGATCGATATAGTTTCTTAGGCATAGTCTCCTCGTTCCGGATTATCGAATTGGCTTACGGCTTCTTAATAATCGGGCTGATACGAGCATTGTCAAGGTCGGAATATTCATTGTTCATCTTCCGCCTTGCCGGTCATCGGCACAAATCTGACCGCAATATTCTGTTCCCTGATAATCTTGTCACCCTTCCTGGTGTAAACCTCCAGGTATTGGAAAGCCTCCCCGACAGGAATCACGAGGCGCCCGCCATCCTTGAGTTGATCCAAGAGCGGCTGCGGGACCTTTTCCGGCGCGGCCGCCACCACGATGCCATCGAACGGCGCCGCCTCCGGCCAACCGTCGTAACCGTCGCCACATCGCGTAACGATATTCTTATATCCGAGCGATTTTAGGAGCGTGTCGGCCCGCTCCAGAAGAGGGCAGATTATCTCGATCGTGTAGACGCTGTCGACTATTTCCGCCAGGATCGCCGCCTGGTATCCCGATCCGGTGCCGATATCGAGGACCTTGTCTTTCCGCTTGGGACGGAGCAGCTCGGTCATTAAGGCCACGATATACGGTTGGCTGATAGTCTGGCCGAACCCGATATTATAAGGCGAATCCTCGTACGCATAGCGCTGGGCGGTCTGCGGCAAAAAGAGATGCCGGGGTACTTTCCGCATGGCGTTCAAAACCAGCGTATCGGCGACTCCACGAGCCTCGATTTGTGTTTGAATCATATAATCACGCTGGGCCTGAAATTTATCGCCATCCGATAAGCCTGAAAATAACATCAAAGCCGCCAGGATAAAGTTCATATATTACTTAACAGCCTTTCCTATTGGATTATATCTGCGAGGCCGGTAAAGGTCAACATGGAATTCGGGCAAAATTGGCAGGGGGACGCCGGAGCGCTAATTGGAGTCTTTTCGGGCGATGAACTCCCTGGCCTGCTGAATCAGGGCCTCGTGTGTGTTTGCCGCCGGATTGTCCAGAACCGTTTCCATAAGATGGTCGAGTATTTCACCGACCAGGGGTCCAGGCTGGATATTTAGTTCGCGCATGATGTCGTGCCCCGAAACCGCCAGGTCTTTCAGCCCGAACGGCGATTTCTTATTGATCTCGGCCGATATTTTCGATTCGAATTCATCCACCTCCGATGGTTCCTGGCCCATCCCCTGGGCAATAATATCGGCCCGACGGATATCAAGGAGATCGTATATCAAATCCTGCCCGACATTCTTTATCAGGCGCCTGACACCTTTCTCGCCGGCGCGGTCGCTAAACATATGCTTGGATATCAGGGCCGACACCTTTTCGATCATTTCATTCGAGTAACGCAGGCGTTTTAGGGCCTGGGCTGCCATTGAGGTCGAAAGCCTGTCATGTCCGTAGAAAGTAGCGCCATCCTCTACGATCTCCCTGGTGGCCGGCTTACCGACATCGTGGAAGAGCGCCGCCAATCGCACATGAAGTCTGTTGGGAGCGGCATCGAGACATACCATGGTATGGTCGAAAACGTCCCAGCGATGGTAGCCCCCCGGCTGATCCACGCCCACACATTGTGTCAACTCCGGCAGTATTCTCTCCAGGACCCCGATGTCGAGCAGGTGTCTGAAACCAATTGATGGCTTCTCGGCCTTGATAAGCATCTTGTTGAGTTCGTCGGCGATCCTCTCAGGCGAAACGGTTTCGATCAAGGGCGCCCCGGCTTTCATGGCCGCGAGAGTATTCGGCTCGACTGCAAATTCAAACCGTGCTGCAAATTGGGCGCCGCGCAGTATTCGCAGAGGATCCTCGGTTATGGCGTCAGGAAATACGATACGTATGATTCTCTCGTGGATATCGGCGCGGCCGCCGTAGGGATCGATTATTTCCTCCGATGGTATGGCGCGGGCCATGGCGTTGATGGTGAAATCGCGTCGGCGCAGGTCGACCTCGACCGGCAGCGAGGGATCATAGGTGATGTCGAATTCACGATGAGCGACCCCGGTGGAACGTTCCGTGCGCGGAATGGCGAAGTCGTGGGTCTCACCCGTCTCACGAGAGGTGAACTTTATGACACCGAACGATTTGCCCACCATATCGACCTTGCCGAAACCGCGCAGGATGGCCATGAGGCTCTCAAGATGAACTCCCGTGACAAGGAAATCTTTGTCTTTATTTTCGGTAGTGGGTGAGATGAGCCAATCGCGCACTGATCCACCGACCTCATAGAGCCTGCCCTCAGAGGTAATGATCGCGATTAGTTTATCGTGCAATCCAAATTTCATGCTAATTATAAGAACAATCCATTTTCGCCGCCAGGCAATATTGCCATGATTTAGGAAAATTAAGGTAATGGCTGGTATGGTTCATGTCCAATTGTTTTTCCCAATTTATACTTGCGGGCCAGGTAGAAATATGCTCCGATAGTCCCCATCAATATGCCGAGAAATACGGCAATGAAAAGCGGCCCCAGTTCGGTCGCCTGACCCAACGCTATGCGAATCGTTGACCACGTAATATAGAAAAACAATGTCACAATCTCAAAATTAATGAATAAAATAAGCGATCTTGCCAGGGAATACTGCCTTAATGCGTTCTCGGTGGTGATCCGGAAAGGGTAGTTATAGCTGCGTGGCACTAAAGACAGAAGAATCATGATCAGGCATTGAACAAGGGAGATGAGCGGCAGGGCCCAGAGGCTCCCCCTGCTTCTCCAGGCGTCGGGCTTGCCGGCAAGTCCATAATGGCTCACGACCTTTTCAGGGAGCGACGCCCAATATAGGGTAATGATCCCAAAATGGAACAGCAGCAACGCAATCGACGCTGCGACCATCGCCTTCTGCACAGCTGTATATTTGGGATTTACGTCGGGGCGGTCGTTTGTGCCTGGCATCAGTTTGAACCGCAGGGGCGTTTATTCCGATGATTTCTTCCTGGCCTTCATATCCCTGGCGACATACCCGATCGTGAATCCCACCAGAATCAGGATAAAAATCAGAAGTATGCGCGGGATATGGATCGACCAGAAAAGAATCTGCACCGGCATGCTGGCCTTATTCTGAAACATGAAAACCACAGCCAGCACTACCAGGATAATAAGAATTACAGCTTTGGCATTCACAGATGATTTTTCTTTCTCTGCCATAGTCTCAGCGAACCATCAGCGATATGCATTTTTCCGGGCAAATCTCGACGCACAGAGCACAGCCATAGCAATTGCCCCTGTCCAGTATCAACTCGCCATCGACAATCCGCCTGGCTTTGAAATAACAGGCCTCGACACAGTCACCGCAGAAATTGCATAGATCCATTTCGGTCCATTCGATATTACGGCCTTTGTCGCATTTGTTTTCCGAGGGATTGGTGAAATATTCGCAGCAATCGTCGCAGCAAAAACAGATGCCATCAGTAATGAGCTTGTTCGTCTCATTTCTGAAGGGCCGGGCCACCAGGTGTTTCTCCGAAACCTCGTCGAACAAGGCCAAGACTTCGGTGAGCCCGATCTCCTTTATCCCGCTGCCGCTGGCTTGAAGATCCCCGCGGAACATCAGGCAAACATCGATTCGCGACCGGCCGCAGTGGCCGCGTTCCTCACGACATCCACAATTAGAAACCCAGAACCGATGATGTTGAAAAGCTAAGATGCGGGCTTCCTCGTGCGTGCAAACATAATGAATCGCCGAACCCTGTTCACCCATACATCCAGGGTAGATATTAGCACAATTCACAAGCGAAAGCAATATTAATGCAATCGTTCCCTTGTTAATGGACCCTGCGGGGCCGGCCGCCCTTGCGGGCGGTGGAAACCCTGTCGGCAAGCCCTGGTTTCCTTTATCACGTTTGATGAATTGCCGGGGCAGCAAGCATCGCGAGCTTAACGGGGTTTCCCGCCTCGGCCGGGCGGCCGAGGGCCGGCCCCGCGGGGTCCGGGTGCCGATAAATGCCATTGACAGCCTTGATACGGGCGCCTATCGTATCATCGTATGTCGAGAGCCAGGCCCCAACCCGATTTGCGGGAATCGGAATCGATTCGTTGGGCATTTCTCATTTTGCTCCTGGCGTTCTCATTCGCGATAGGATTCTTCAAGCTCTCCAGCCACGATACTTTCTGGCACCTCAAGACGGGTGAGTACATTCTGTCTAATGGCATCCCGTCCGAGGATCCGTTCTCGTTCACAGCCGCCGGAAAACACTGGGTGACCCACGAATGGCTGGCCGAGATGTTACTATATCTGATTTACTTTCTCGGCGGGGTTGCGGGCCTCATAGTGCTCAAAGGATCGATGTCGGCGCTCATCGCCTTCTTGATATTTCGGTTCGGCACGCGTCGCGGTGTATCGAGCCCGCTTTCGGCGGCGGTTGCCATATTTGCCATAGGCGCCATGTCTTATATGATGTATGCTCGACCTCACGCCTTCACTTTCCTGTTCCTTGCTTTACTCTGCATGATCCTATTTGACTCGGATTCGGGCGAAAAACCGCGGAGTATTTATCGATGGATTATTATCCCCGGCATATTCCTGCTCTGGGCCAACATTCACGCGGGATTCCTCCTGGGCCTGGCGATTTACTGGGTTGTAGTCATTGGTGACATATTCATGATCAGGGATATTCCATTCACCGAGAGAGCCAAGACCATCGTCGTTCCCGCGGTTTTTGCAACACTCGTCTGCCTGATTAACCCCAGCGGGATTGAGATCTTTTATTACCCCATAATGATCTCCACTACGCCGATATTTAAAAGCACCATCGCCGAATGGGTTTCGCCAATCTATCTTGGCAAAGAGGAATGGCTGGCGAAAGGCATCCTAATTGCAGCCAGCGCTTTCGGCCTGCTCGCCGCCGTTTTTCATTTGCGACATAGGCCCGCTATATCTGCCGTTGTTATCGCGGTGGGACTATCCGCCTGGACAGCCATGCGCAACATACAAAATTACGCCGTGGTGCTGGCCTATGGCTTGCTGGCTCTGCCGCAGGCAAATTCGGAATTCCGGCTCCTCAGGCGTTCTCGATGGTTGCCTGCAACGGTCGCCGCCGTCTGGATGATTCTCCTGTTCGGCCTGATTCGCGATTATCAGGCCCACAACGGCCGCGCAGGCTTTGGGATCAAGGCCGGATTGGTGGCGGAGGGGCCGGCCGAATTTCTAAGGAAAGCGAATTTCAAAGGCAACATCATCAGCGCGCTTCATGATGGGGCCTATCTCATTTGGAAAGGATATCCTGATTGGAAGGTTTTCATCGATGGCCGCCTCGATGTCTACGGGCCGGAATTTCTCGAAAAATACCGCCATATTATCGAGGGCGGGCCGGGCGCTCTCGCAGCGATGGAGAGCTACGGTGTTGATGCTGCCGTGCTGGCCATGCCGCCGTATATAGGTGCGATCCGCAGTCGGCTTTCCGGCAATTCATCATGGCCGTTGGTTTATTATGATGATTATTACCTCGTTTACCTCAGGCGTGGCGATAGGAATTTGCCTCTGATCGACAAATATCGCTTCGATGTTGTGAATCCGTTGACGTCCGGCTTCGGGCTTTCGCAACAAGGCGATCTGGAACGATTCTACGAAGAATCGATAAGGGGCCTGGATTCCAACCCAAATTCCAGTCTGGCCAATGCTGTCAATGCTTATGCACTCCAGAACAGAGGTGATTTTACGGGAGCGGCCCATTCTTACAAGCGAGCTGTCCAGATATTGCCCAACAAGAAGGACATGTACCGCAGCGTGGCCAATATGTACATGCAGGCCGGTCAGAATGATTCCGCCAAATCCTGGTATGAACTGGCCCTGAAAGCGCGGCCGAACGACCCTCAGACCTTATACGAACTTGGTTTCCTCTATGCCCGAATCAACGACCTCGATAATGCCGAGCGGTATTTGGAGCAATCGGCGACACTTTATCCATCGGGACCGGCCACGGCAATGCTGGAGCGGCTCCGGGCCGTCAGGTCATCTCGGGGCAAGTCTCCTGTTACGAAATGAATAGGCGTGGCGCCTCTCGACTTAACAAAAGATTGACTATGTTTGTCGCCCGATGTAACTTATTGCCCGGAAAAGCTTAAAATAGGATGTCAAGGATAGGATATGTTGGATTTGAGGAATATCAGGGCACCTCGCGGCAGTAAGCTTTCATGCAAGAGCTGGCAACAGGAGGGTGCTCTTCGCATGCTCATGAATAATCTCGATGCCGAGGTGGCCGAAAAGCCCGAGGAGCTTGTGGTATATGGCGGTATCGGCAAAGCCGCCCGAAATAAGGAGTCCCTGGAAACTATCATCGATTCACTTCAGAATCTCGAAAACGACGAGACCCTGCTGGTGCAATCGGGCAAGCCGGTTGGTATCTTTCAGACACACTCTTATGCCCCCAGGGTCCTCATAGCCAACTCCAATCTTGTCCCGAAATGGGCAACATGGGAGGTTTTTCGGGAGCTTGACCGCAAAGGGCTGATCATGTATGGCCAGATGACGGCCGGCTCGTGGATATATATCGGTACGCAAGGGATATTGCAGGGAACCTACGAGACATTCGCCGCTGCCGGCCAGAAGCATTTTGGAGGGGACCTCGCCGGACGATTTATCCTGACCGGCGGCATGGGTGGCATGGGTGGCGCTCAGCCTCTGGCAGCCACCATGAATGGCGCGGCTATCCTGGTAGTAGAGGTCGATGAGAAGCGAATCGACCGCCGAATAGTCAGTGGTTTCTGTGACAGGAAAGCGGCCAATCTCGATGATGCCATGCGCCAGATCGATGGCGCAATCAAAAGCAAACAACCGTTGTCTGTCGGCCTGGTTGGCAACTGCGCCGATATAATTCCGGAAATTGTCCGTCGGGGAATTGTGCCCGATCTCGTTACCGACCAGACCTCGGCGCATGATGAGCTCAACGGTTACGTGCCTCACGGTATCGCTTACGAGGACGCGCTGGCCCTGCGAAAATCCAATCCCGATCACTATATCAACATGGCATATGAATCGATGGTTATCCACACGCAAGCCATACTCGACCTGCAGAAGAAAGGGGCCATATGTTTCGACTATGGCAATAACCTTCGAGGACAGGCGCAAAAGGCCGGTGTCAAGAACGCGTTCGACTACCCTGGATTCGTCCCGGCATACATCCGTCCGTTATTCTGCGAGGGCAAGGGGCCGTTCCGCTGGGTCGCGCTATCCGGCGACCCCAAGGATATCGCGGTCACCGACGAGGCGGTCTTACGGCTCTTTCCAGACAACATGCCCCTGGCCCGATGGATAAAGATGGCCTCCGAAAAAGTGCATTTCCAGGGGCTGCCGGCTCGGATCTGCTGGCTGGGATATGGGGAACGCCATCTCCTCGGCCTGGAGTTCAACCGTCTGGTACGCACACGCAAGATCTCCGCCCCGATCGTCATAGGGCGTGACCATCTCGACACCGGTTCGGTGGCCTCGCCCAACCGCGAGACCGAGGCCATGAAAGACGGCAGCGACGCTATCGCCGATTGGCCGTTACTCAACGCCATGCTGAATACCGCCTCGGGAGCATCCTGGGTCTCGATCCATCACGGCGGCGGGGTCGGCATGGGGCTGGCCATCCACGCCGGGCAGGTGCTTGTTGCTGACGGCACCAGGGAGATGGATATCCGCATCGAGCGTGTCCTGACCAACGACCCGGGTATCGGAGTCGCCCGCCATGCCGACGCCGGCTACAACGACGCAATAAATGTCGCCTGCCAAAAAGGAATAAAGATACCGATGAGGAAAGGATAGCTGTAGGGTGCGCCATGCGCACCGATTGAAATGACTTTATGACTGAAAAAACTAACCACAGAATAATCATCGGCGATTCCCGCCAAATGAAAGAGGTTAATGCCGAGAGCGTTCAATTGATTATTACTTCCCCTCCCTATTGGCAACTGAAGGACTACGGCGACCCCAATCAAATTGGTTTTGATGATTCTTATGAAGACTATATCAATAATCTGAATTTGGTTTGGAATGAATGTAATAGGGTCCTCTCTCCGGGCTGTAGATTATGCATAAATATTGGTGATCAATTTGCCCGTTCCGTTTATTATGGCCGCTATAAGGTAATACCAATCCGAACTGAAATTACAAAGTTTTGCGAAACCATCGGTCTTGATTATATGGGGGCTATTATATGGCAAAAGGTTACTACTACCAATACGACCGGTGGCGCAACGATTATGGGCTCGTTTCCATACCCAAGAAATGGAATATTAAAAATTGATTATGAATTCATTTTGATATTCAAGAAACTTGGCACAGCTCCTAAGCCAACGCCCTATCAGAAGGAAAAATCAAAGCTTACTATTGATGAGTGGAATGAATACTTCGCGGGCCACTGGAATTTTAACGGCGAAAAGCAGGATAAGCATCTGGCCATGTTTCCCGAAGAACTTCCACGTAGATTGATCAGGATGTTTAGCTTTGTAGGCGATACTATCCTCGATCCATTTTTGGGGAGCGGGACCACTTCGCTCGCGGCCATGAATCTTGGACGTAATTCCATCGGATACGAAATAAATAGGGAATTTACAAATATAATAAAAAGAAAGCTCAATTCAGCCCCAAATGATCTTTTTGTAAAATCTGATGTTATCATGTCTAAACAAGAATATCTAGGGATTGACTATAAAGCCCTGATTAACACCCTTCCATATAAGTATGTAGATAATAAAAAGATAAATAAAAAGATAGATCCCAGAAAAATAGTTTTCGGATCAAAAATTACCGGGAAAGAGGCACACAAAGCCGAGTATTATAGAATGAAAAGGGTTGTCGATGCCGATACTATTGAGCTAAATACAGGAGCCATGATCAGGCTAATGGGAATTATTCCAATTGCCTCCATGAGAAAAGAGGCAATTAACTACTTGGTTAACGTTTTAACAGGACAAGATATTTTTTTAAAATTTGATGACATAAAGTACGATGAGCAGAATAATTTACTCGCCTATGTCTATTTAAAAAATAAGACATTTATTAATGCCAAAATGATTAAGGCCGGGTTCACCTCTCCTGCAGGGGACTATGATTTCAAATATAAAGATAAATTTAATTCATATGTCGGTCAAAAATCCCTTAGCGACTAGGGTATTATGCCTAAAGAATGGATATTAAATAGCGCAATAAATAGATGGGGGCTTCAAAAGAAAAGAATGGTTGGCGCTGTTTCCGATGAAATTAGAAAATGTTCGCCAAAAACCGTAGAGGATTGGGAGCAATATTATTTTAAAAATCTATATCCTAGAGAGTATCTAGCCGAAATAGGCAGAAAACTCTATGTGAAGGTAACCGAGGTATTGAGAGCGGAAATAGACGATATCACGGAGGAGAATTGTATAGATTATGTCGTTAATTTGGTAATAAATAGAACTTTTGATGGTTATATGACGGAGAAAAAAACTATTTATGGGCAACTCCAAGATATTTTGGGTGTCAAAATTGAGCCGGCACCAGATGAATGGGATAGACTATTCAACGTTGATTTCTTTATAAGAATAAGGGACAAGTTTATTGGGCTACAAATTAAGCCCAGCGGTTACGCCTTTATAACCCAAATGATTAATGAGAGAAAAAACCAAGAAGTAACACACAAAAAAGTTATGGCGAAATATGGCGGTAAGGTATTTTACGTATTCTCCGTAAAAGATGGAGATAAAAAGAAAATCTATAATACCGAAGTGATAGAGGAAATTAGACAAGAAATACAGAGGTTAAGCTCCTGATCCAAAATTCGTCTATCGTTCCCTTGAAGAGATAATGCTGATGTTAGAATTAATTTGGCAAATGAATGGTGCGCATGGCGCACCCTACTTGACCACAATCCACGCCGTGTTGAGGAACCCGTAATGCCGGCGGTATGCTATTC
>Ga0154764_1110_pt1 | contig 13052 bp, 10 predicted proteins | sample Rifle2008BG16ft_FD_105772 | JGI IMG/M metagenome (GOLD analysis project Ga0154764, IMG submission 105772) | candidate division Zixibacteria bacterium RBG_16_53_22
TCTACAAGAGCCGTGGCGGACCCCGCATAAAGCAGTGAAAAACTTAAGCCTCGAAGAACCACGCCCCTTTTGCCTACGACCTGACGGAACTTGGGTGGTCTGCTATCATTCGCGGATTTGCCAGGAAAATTTTGATTATTCTATTGATTTAGTCATTGGTTCATTGATCTCCGCCGCAATTCCCTTTAGCGAATCTTCAAAGCTAGGTAAGACGAAACTGGGGCCATATTTTCCGATATGATATTCCAAATAATAAATCGCAGCATGTATTATCAATCCACAAGTAAATAATAATATAATTTCGACATGACCTGCATCCAATTCCGGGAAAAACCTTAATTGTATCTTTTCACCAACATTTCTGCCATACCACGCCAATATCTCTTCACCCTCGGCATGTTTTATATTGCTGAGGCGACCGTACACCTTCTTGTCAAGAGGAGGGATTACCCCAATTTCCTTGGCCTTTTTCTTAATATCATCATTTTTAAATTTTCCACTAATAATCCTAATGGCATATTCAGGTGATTTTGTAATCAACGCGATAGTTACTAAGGCATCATTAATATCCCTGAATAGAGTATGAGCGGTTCCGTGCCAACCACAACGTAATGCCACCAAGATAGTACGCACATCACCATTAATTTTCATACACATGGCCAAATGCACTTTGTGAAAATCGCTGTTAATATTGCTTGAAAGTTTATTTTCAGATTCTGAAATGCTTTCTAGAAATAAATCATATGATCGGTTAAATAAATCAATTTGGTTTTTAAAATGCTCGTCGATATATTTGCTATTCCTAATTTCCTGCTCTGACACGGCCAAGTGATTTATCATTAGGTCCCTCAAAAAAAGCCCTATTGTCTTGAATAGAGCATCTTAAATCCGCTCTCATCCAGCACAACATAATTGTAATTTTCGAAGAATTCGCCGCAGTTTACATACAGGCCATGGCCGAAGTCCTCGATCTGCGGCAGGTGGACATGGCCCATGACGACGGCATCGTAACCCTCGGCGACCTTGTCGCGGGCGAATGCGACATAATCGGTGGGGTCGATTTTCTTGCGATTGGTGGTGTAATAGCGCGAGGCTTTCGAGGAGCGCACGGCCAGGCGGTAGGCCAGGTTCACCGGAAGTTGCGAATAGAGCCAGATGCAGGCCCGGTTGCGGAAGAGCTTTTTTAAGAAGCGGTAGCCGACATCGTCCCGGCGTAAGCCGTCGCCGTGTGTGATCAGGATCTTTCGTCCGTAATGACTGACCTCATAGAGGTCGCCGGTCAGGATCACGCCGGCCTCACGCTGGATATAATCCTTCATCCAGAAATCGTGATTGCCGGGGATATAGAATACCTTGACTCCGGAGCGGGTCAGGTCAAGCAGGGCAGCCAGCACTTTCAAGTAGGCCGCGGGTATAGCGAAGCGGTATTCGAACCAGAAGTCGAAGAGGTCGCCGACGATGTAAAGGTGCGAGGCATTAACCTTGACCTCATCGAAGACAGCCAACAGGCGGCTTTCGGTGGCCGAGTTGTCCTCGTAGGGCCGAAGATGGGCGTCGGAGATGAAATAGACTTTCTTCTGCATATCTGCCATGTGGCACCTCAAGCTCCTACAATTCGCGGTCAGAGCAAGCTCTGACTCGCGTGGAGACGCGGCCCCGGGCGGCGAATCATATCGGGATATCTCTGCCGATGGTTGGGCCATTTCAAAATCAGGCGAATCCCGTTAGAGGGCATATGAATAATCATCGCAACGCCGAAGCCTCCGCGCATCTCCAGCTCAATAACATCTTCTGAAGTTATAAATTTATTATCGAACGACCCCATATCCAGCGGCAAGACGCCTTCAATACGCCCTTCATACTCTGCCCCAATATTCCACTGTATTAATTCTTGCAGCATCGGATGCATTATAATATAATGGCCGAGTTTGGAGCAAAAAATTTTTGGAGCCGTATAATAGCCGGCTGTTCCATCGACATATTCAGGCGAAACGGAAGAGGGTATGGATAAATTCATTGTCAACGGCGGCAAGAAGCTAAATGGCAGTATCAGGGTTTCCGGCTCGAAGAACGCGGCCCTGCCGATAATCGCGGCGGCCCTTCTGGCCGAGAAGGGGAAGACGCATCTAACCAACGTGCCCGACCTGGCTGATATCCACACCATGATGGGGGTTCTCAAAGGTCTGGGGGCCAGGATCGAGTTTGATTCCAAACATGGAACCATGATAATCGACGCTGGCAACGTGAGCAGCCATATAGCGCCATACGATTTAGTCAGGAAGATGAGAGCCTCGTTTCTCGTTATGGGGCCGCTGTTGGGCCGCCTGGGCAAGGCCCGGGTCTCGCTGCCCGGTGGATGTGTCCTGGGACCACGACCGGTTGACCAGCACGTGCTCGGTTTCAAGCGGCTGGGAGCCAAAATTACCGAGAGCCGCGGCTATATCAATGCCGCCGCAGATCGATTGATCGGCACCGAAATCTTTTTCGACCGCCCCAGCCATACCGGCACCGAGAATATCATGATGGCCGCGGCGCTGGCCAAAGGGACCACGGTCGTTATCAACGCCGCCTGCGACCCGGAGGTGGTCGACCTGGCACTTTTCATGAATAAGATGGGTGCCAAAATTTCCGGGGCCGGAACTACACGAATGGAGATTTCCGGTGTCAAAAGGTTGAATGCTGCCGACCACGCGATCATGCCCGACCGCCTGGTGGCCGGGACATTCCTGTTGGCATTGGCGGCCTGCGGCGGCAGTATCGAATTAAGGGAAGCCAGGCATAAAGACCTGGAGATCGTTCTCGATAAGCTTACGGAGGCCGGAATCGGCATAAAGCATAATGACAAGAAGATAATGGCCTCGGCAAACCGCCGGACGAGCGCGTTCCGGGTGACTACCTACCCGTTCCCGGGATATCCGACCGACCTTCAGGCGGCAACCATGGCACTGGCCTGCGTATCGAAGGGAACGTCATATATCCGGGAGACGGTGTTTACGGAGCGGTTCACCCATGTAATGGAGATGCAGCGCCTGGGAGCGCAGATCAAAATCAGCGGCGACGAGGCAATAGTCACCGGCAGCGATCGGCTCCAGGGGGCGTCGGTGATGATGTCGGATATTCGGGCTGGGGCTGGTCTGCTGATCGCCACCCTGGCCGCCCACGGAGAATCGGAGATCCTTCGAATTTACCACGTGGATCGCGGCTACGAGAAGATCGAGGACAAATTGCAGGCTTTGGGCGGAAATATCAAGCGGGTTCCGATGTAGAATAGTTATGGAACTGAATCGCAGGCTTGGACGTTTTCATCAGATAGAACATAGTTCATGATTATAGCGAGCAAGGAATGAAAAAAATCGTAATACTCTTATTAATTGTCGCGGGCCTGCAATCGGCCTCCGCCCAAGAGGTTTATTTCGGGCAAAACAAGGTCCAGTACAAGAATTTCGACTGGTATTTCATTCAGACCTCGAATTTCGACATCTATTTTTACAAGGGCGAGGATACCCTGGCCGCTTTCGCCGCCAATGTCCTTCAAGCCGCCTACCAGGATATCAAGGAAGAATTGAATTACTCGCTCTCCACCCGGGTGCCGATAATTATCTACGCCTCCCACAATGAGTTCCAGCAGACCAATGTGATTTCGGAGTTGATACCGGAAGGGGTTGGAGGATTCACCGAGGTTTTCAAAAACCGTATCGTAATCCCATTCACAGGTTCATACGAGGATTTCCGTCACGTGCTGCACCATGAGTTGACCCACGCGGTATGGTTCGACCTGCTTTATGGCAACGCTATCCGATCGTTGCTATCGCCCGAGGCCCTTTTCCGGCCCCCTCTCTGGTTCTCCGAGGGTTTCGCCGAATACTCGTCGCGTTACGGCTGGGACCTCGAGGCCGATATGTTCGTGCGCGACGCCGTAATACAGGGGTACCTGCCTCCGCTCGACCAACTGGGTGGATTCCTGGCCTATAAGGGCGGACAATCGGCGCTACTGTATATTTCGGAGAAATACGGTGAAGAGAAGATCCCCGAAATACTGAATAAGGGCAAGGTCCTCATCCTGATGGACCGGGCAGTCAAGGCCGCGGTGGGAATTCCGCTGGATAAGGTATCCGATGACTGGCAAAAAGCTCTTCGACGGGTTTATTGGCCCGAGATCGCAGCAAGGCAGGAGCCCGGGGATTTCTCGAAGGCCCTGACCGAGCATATCAAGGATGGCTCGCTGGTCAATCAGAAGCCGGAGTGGTCACCTAAAGGCGACAGGCTGGCCTTTTTCACGGATCGCTCCAATCCTCAGCACGGCTATTCCGACAGATTCAACGAGGTCTATATCGTTTCGGCTCTCGATGGCAAGGTCATATCGCGGCTGGTCAAGGCCGAGCGCTCGGGCGACCTGGAATCGCTGCATTCATATATTTCGGGGCTGGCCTGGTCCCCCGACGGCGAGCTACTGGCGTTTATCGGCAAGAGCAACGGGAATGATGTTCTGATGATTTACGAGGCCAAGTCGGGCAAGAGAAAGAAGAAGATCGAATTAGGCATGGAGGGCATGAGAAATCCGGCCTGGTCACCCGACGGAAAGAAGATCGCTTTCGACGGCAGCAAGAGCGGCTTCAACGATATTTACATCTATGAACTGGACCCCGGGAGTCTGACACGCCTGATGAACGACCGTTACGACGACAATGATCCGTCCTGGGCGCCCGACGGGCAGTCGCTGGTATTCGCCTCCGACAGGCCGGATGCTTTCGATGATGCCGACGGATATAAGTATGGCGATTACAATCTGTTCGTTTACGACCTGAGGAATTATTCCACCAGGAAGATAGTCGCGTCGCCTTACAACGATTTCCAACCTGTCTTCTCTCCCGATGGCAGTCGGATCGCGTACGTTTCCAATCGCAATGGGATCGACAATATTTACCTTTACGAGATGGCCACCGACCAGAGTTTTCCGGTTACCAACATCCTCACCGGGGCCTTCTCGCCGACCTGGTCCCCCGATGGCGACCAGATCGCGTATTCGTCGTTTTTCGACTATGGCTTTGACATCTACATCTTGAAAGATATCAAGAATGTCGGCGATGAGAACGGCGAGTTGAGCCTGACGCATTATATGAAAAAGCTCAGGACCGGCGAGGGGAATATATTTGTCCCCGAGGAGGCCGTGGTTCCGGATACCCTGATGGTCGAAGCCGACACCACCGCAGGCCCATCGACCGATTTCAGCACCTATGTTTTCCGGGCCGGCGAGGAGAAGATACAGGAGGAGGTCGGCGCTCCGCCGGTCGATACCACGCAGGCCGCCGAGTTCGATTCCACCGCCCTGGTCAATGCCGATACCCTGGAATATCTGCTTCCCGACGGCAATTTCAAGCGAAACCGGTACAGACTCAAACTCTCTCCCGAATTAGTCACGGGCGGGGTAACCTACGATAATTTTTATGGTCTCCAGGGGCAGTCCTACCTGTCGATCTCCGACATGTTCGGCAACCATCACTTCTTCGTATACACCGATCTGGTCAACACCATCGACCAGACGAATCTCCAGCTGGCTTATTCTTACAGCGCGCGTCGAGTGGATTATGCCGCCTCGATTTTCCACTTCAAGAATTTATATTATAACGACAGCGATCCCAATCCGAATCTGCATTACTTTTTCAGCGATCGAATATATGGCGCCCAGGGGTATGTAACTTACCCCTTCTCGCGCTTCTCGCGTCTCGATTTCCTGGCCACGCAAGTCACTGTCGCGCGCGACAATTACGCGCCCCAGGAGATTTATCCCGATAAGTCCACCAATATCCTATTCGGCTCCGTTCAATATGTCAACGATGCCGTAATTTGGGGATTGACGGGCCCGGTGGCCGGCCAGCGGTATATGTTTAAATTCGACCAGTCGCTCAAAGCGATCGGCACCGGCCTCGATTTCAGAGCCTTCGAGTTCGATTTCCGCAAATACCTGTTCTTCTGGTCGAAATACAACCTGGCGTTCAGGGCCGGCGGCGGGCTATCCGGCGGAAAAGACTCCAAGTCGTACTATATCGGCGGCAGCTCCAACTGGATCGGCCCGCGCCGGGCCAAGAGCGACATTTACGGTGTCGAGGATATTTACGTAAACGAGATCATCGTGCCGGTCAGGGGATATAAGTATTTCGCGGATACCGGCAACCGCTATGGAATACTCAACCTCGAGTTCCGCTACCCCTTTATCGACTATTTCAAGCTTCATTTTCCGCTTCCCATCACACTGGCCCAGGTCAGCGGAGCCATGTTCTGGGATATGGGGGCCGCCTGGAATAAAAACGAGGACACCGCGTTTCTCGACAACATGAGGCTGCACAATCCGAACAGCGAGACGCCTCCCAGATCGGGCGATATTCTGGCCGGATTCGGATTCGGCCCCCGGATCAACCTCGGCATCTTCGTTCTGCGGGTGGACCTGGCCTGGGGCACCGACCTCAAGAATGTGGCGCCCAAGCCGCAGTGGTATTTCTCGTTCGGGGCCGAATTTTAGAACGTCCTGAAAAATAGCTCCAGTCAAGCCATATCGGGGCGAAATATATTTGCGCCCAGCCGCCAGAATCAAATTGACAATTCCAGAGAGATTCGTAATTATTTCCGTCATGATGTCGGGGGGCGGGATATTATGGAACCTCTGTTGGATCTCTTCGAACAAATTGCAGGTTGGATTTAAATTTGCCTCGATGATGAAATCAAGAACCATCATACATAACAGGAGTGGACAATGAAGTTGAAAAGCATCATTGTTTTTTGCGCGATGACCTGTCTTGTGGCAGGACTGGCGGCGCAAGAGGTGCAAACCAGAAAGATCCCCGATTTCACTTTGACTGATATCGAGGGACGGACATTCAACCTTTCCAAGAACCTGGGAATTGGCCCTATCTATGTTTCGTTCTGGGCCACCTGGTGCAAGCCGTGTGTCGAGGAACTGAAGATCATCCAGAAACTTTATCAGAAATACGAGAGCCGGGGTTTCCAGGTGGTGGCCATCAACACCGAGGGCCCCAAGGCCTCGGCCAAGGTCAAAAGTTTCGTGAAATCATACGGTTTCACATTCAAGATACTTCTGGATAACGACGGTGAAGTTTTCAGGCGCAAATTCAAGGGCGCGGCCATGCCATTCACGGTTTTGGCCAATGCCGAAGGCAATATCATTCTCTCGGCGGTTGGATTCAAGCCCGGCGACGAGGTCGAGATAGAGAAGAAGATTGTCGAGAACCTGATTTCGCCGCCGGAAACACCGGCCGAGCCGGCGCCGGACACGGCCGGCCAAAGCGGATCGGAGCAGTAGTATGCCGAGACATTTCCCCCCTATTTTCGGCATTCTGGCTGCAACTTTCGCTATGACCATATTTCCCGACAGCGCAACCAATGCCCAGAATGATACCTGGTCGGTTTCGGCGGCCAACTGGCTGCAATACTGGTATCATCGGCCCCAGCCGTTCGATTCCACGATATTCAGCGATAGACAATCGAGGCAGGATTCACTCGATAATCGTTTCATAGTCGATTTCGATCTCGGCGATTTTTACGCCGGCGCCTGGCTGCGGGTGTTGCATCCGAATCGACCCGACACCTCTTACCAGCGTATCGTCCAGCGGTATTTCGGCTGGACTCAGAACGGGCTCACAATCCACGCCGGAAATTTCTACCAGACATTCGATCGCGGCATGACACTCAACGCTTTTCTCGATGATGCCGTTTATTATGACAACAACCTCGACGGCGTGCGGGTATCGGGGCTGTATGACCGGTACGATTTCGATGTCGTCTTCGGCCGGGCTTTCAGGGACCGTATCACGACCGAGAGGGAAAATACCGTGCGCGCGGTCAGGGGCGCCATAAAGCCGATTCTCGGAACCAGGGCCGGTTTTTCCTATGTCAGGTTCAAGCAAGATGATTTCGAGGATTTCTCGAAGGCGGTCGGCACCAATATAACATCCGCGATAGGCAACATAAATCGTGGTCCCTTTGAGATTTACGCCGAATATGCGACTCGTCGCGGACGGGCGCAATTTGGCGGCAATGTCGAAGGCGACGGCACTTACCTGTCCGGGTCATTCAGCCATTCGATTTTCAGCGTCTATTCGGAATATAAGAATATAATCAATCTGCTTTATCCGACCCCGGCGGCCTCACTAAACGCTCCGCCGCCGGTCAGCCATTCCGGGCGCTCCTTAACCTCTCTTGCAAATGTCAACGGCGAGCGCGCCTATCAGGTCGGGACATTAATTTCGCCGAATTATAATCTGAATTTCGATTTGGCGTTTTCAGAATCATTCGAGCGCGGGGGTATGAACAGGCGCCTTTACCTGGCCGAGAAATTCGCCGGCGCCCGATGGAGCCCGGTTGAAAAGCTCGTTGTAAACTACCGGTGGGACAGGTTTGACTACACGATGGAAGACGAAATCGAGAATTATCTGGAAGGTTATTATTATCTGAACTCCTATCAGACAGTTTCGGCGACTGCTTATACCAGGCGGTTCATCCTGACGAACAATGAGTATCATGAGGATTATCTTACGCTTGGCTTCGCGCGCGGAGGATTCCTGCAGGTCAGTATTGGCGGCTCCTTATCCGACAATGATATCGACCGCGACCCTAACAAGCTGGGGTTCATTGAATTGACTCTGCGTTTCAAGTCGCACGAGCTCGTCATCTTCCAGGGGGGTGAGCGTGGCGGCCTGGTCTGCTCATCGGGCATCTGCAGCGTCCGGCCGACATTCGAGGGCACCCGGGTGATCCTCTTTTCGAGGTTCTGAGAGATAGCAGCGGCGCCAGGGAATGGATTCGGCGGCCAAACGGAGACCGAATTATCCATTGCGGAATTATTGAGAATTATTCTTGTATTTATTGCCGGCTGTGCTATATTTATAAAAAACCGCAAGCAGAAGGAGGCTTGGATGCAATTCGTTATAAGAACGGCCATGATGTTAGTACTCATCGTGATTCTTTCTTTCGGCACCGCCCTGTCTGTCGACAGGATGGTCATCGCCGAGATGATTACAAATACGGGATGCGTGCCATGCTATCCGGCTGATATGGCCCTGAATGAGATCGCGGTCAACTATGCCAGCTTATTATCGGTCATACGCTATCATTGGTGGTATCCGGATCCGTCCGATCCCTACTATAATTTCAACGTTTCGGAAAATACGGCGAGAAACAACTACTATTCCAACAACTATTCCCCGCGCCTCTTGATCGATGGGAGTATCGATGGCGGTTATTCCTACGCCGGGTGGGAGACGCGAATCGACAACCAGAGTTTCGAGCCGTCGCCCCTCATAATTGCGCTCAGCGGCAACTACGCGCCCGATACCAGGGCGGGAACGATTAATGTCCGCATTATCGCGGTCGATCCCCCCGGGGCCACGAGCCTGCGCCTTCGTATCGCGGTCATAGAGGATGATATACACTGGCAAGCCCCGAACGGAGTCCCCGTGCACGAACAGACGTTCCGCGACATGATCCCGAGCGCGTCCGGCCAGAGCATTACTCTGGTTCAGGGCGATACCCTGGATTATTCCTTCGCTTTCACTTTGAGCGCGTCTTTCGCTGCGGACAACTGCAAATTGGTCGTCTTCGTCCAATCTGACGTTTCTCCCAGGCCGATTCTGCAGGGCGCCCGCATTGCGATTCCGGACATGATTCAAACGGCGGCCGATGATGATATCATGCCTCATTCGTTTGAGCTGGGGCAGAACTATCCCAATCCATTCAACGCCGAAACCAGGATAGATTTTCGGACAGCCGGCGGCCGTGTCAGGCTTGAAATTTATAACATCACGGGGGCGCTTGTTAAATCGCTGATGACCGATAACCTCGCTGCCGGGCGGCACTCGGTTATCTGGGATGGTACCGATCTTTCCGGCCGGTCGGTGTCCTCGGGTGTCTATTTCTACCGCCTCAGGGATTCCAGCAATTCCGAGATGCGGAAGATGACGCTGTTGAAGTAGAATCGGATTACAGAAAATGTCAAAGGCGAGCCTGACCGGCTCGCCTTCTTATTTGCAGGTGGTGTCAGGTCTTCAGATCTGATACATTCATTCTTGTCGCAGCAACCGACAGAGAACAAATCGGTCATTGAGAGAAACCCAACTTACTTTATCAGCGTAATCGTTTTCGAAAATATCCGCCCGCTGACATTTGCGACACAGAAATAAATTCCCGAGGTCGCGCCCGACGCGTGCCAGATAATCTCATGATCCCCGGCAGGCATGATGCCGTCCAACAGGTCGCCCACTTTGCGGCCGGAAATATCAAAAATGCCGACCTGCGTGGCGGCTTCATTTTCCAACGTGAATGAAATGAGCGTTTGCCCGTTGAATGGATTGGGATAGTTGGCCAGACGCAGGCCGTATTCGTACTTCGGGGCGTCCTCATCCGTACCCGATTGCACGACCTGAATGCCGCCGTTAATCAGGACGGGTCCGATGAAGAATGTCGGGTATGAATAGTTCGAAAAGCCGCTGGGGTAATAATCGCCTCCGACGAAGTTGATGGGAATAAAGGTGTTTGGGCAATTGGGCGATATAGTAACGTCGACAGTGCCGATTTGATGTGAGCCAGGATCGAGCCAATCGGGGTCATACATCTGCCACCAGTAAAAACTACCCTGGGAATAAATACAGAGCATTCTAAAAGGATAGATGCTTTGAAGCTGCCAATTCTGGAGAAAGGTCGTATCAATATCGATCTGCGCCATGAAATCGCAGATGGAATCGGCAATGGCAATCATGATCGGCAAGGAAATTTCGTCACCCGGGGCGCCGACGACGATGGGCATAGACATGGTATCCAGGTCGGATGATGAAGGGGGGTCGTAAATGAGGGAGTCTCCAGATGCGCGCATTAATAGCTGGCGCCAATCGGCGACAGAATGAAACAGGCTGTCGTAATTGAGGTCGCCATTTTGCCAGGTGCATGAACCAAGAATCACGAGTTGGTCTTGAAAGTAAGTCATCAAATAGGTCACATCAAGGCCATTTACGGCGCCGCTGCAGTTGAAATCCCCTGGTAGCTGCGCGGCCACCAGGGCCGGAATTATGATTGCCAAGAGCAGCGCCGCCCATATGATCTTCATATTACCCATTCTCCTTTCTCCGCGCCGGCGGAACGGATACCACATATAATTCGCCTATTTCAAGAGCGTCACCTTGGCGCTGACACGTTCGGTCTCGGTAGCCAGCCGGCAAAAATAGGTGCCGGATGGGATGCCCGAGGCGTCCAACACGATCTGGTGCCAGCCACCCTCGAAATATCCTGCCGCGATTTCCGCTGTCCTCTGGCCCAGGACGTTGAATAGATCGAGCCCGATATCGCCGTCTGACGGCAGATGAAATTTGATGGTAAATTCGGGATTGCCCGGATTGCCACAGATTGTCAACAACGGCCGGCTGTCCTCCGGCTCCGACCGGTCGGCAACCGCCGTCGGCTCGATCGTGATGTGGCCGTTGATCTTGATAGGGCGGATGAAGTAAGCCTGCGGTTCCGGCGGCAAGGCGATTGTATCTATCAGAGAAAGCCCGGTGTACTTGGCGATCCGAGTGTTGTCGGCGAACTCGATGGCGGTTTCTATCTGGCCGCCGACATCCTCATTCACTCGGAAATCCAGCCAGCCGATTGTGCCTCCGATCTCAAATGGGTCCAAGGCCAATTTATGGGACGCATATCCGCCTGGATATTGGAAGGGTGTCCCCGCATAAAGCGTGTCACTCCATCGAAATTCGACCTGAGAAACGATCATTGTATCATAGTTTAGGTGGAATTGAAAACCGTGCAGCAGCCTGGACGGTTGTATAGTTATCGGTAGAGACAGCAACTGGCCTGGCACGGCGGAAACCGATGGGAGGGCGATTGTGTCCGCGGTAGATTCCACTACCTGGCCGCGGCCAATGGGGATGGTTCCCAAAACCACATAGTAGAAATATTCAAGATCCGATATCGTCAAGTGAATGCTATCGCAGTCGCAGTCCCCTTCCGGCCAATAGGTGGGGAATGAATCCGGTGGTATATAGCCCTGGAAGAAACCGATTAGCCATACCATGTCACTTATCTCGAATATGACACCGTTTTGGTTAAAATCGCACGGCAGTTGCGCCATTGAGGTGGAAATAGCGACGGCCACCAAGAAAATGGTAAATATGAAGGATTTCATAAAATCCTCCAGGTTTCGTGGGACGATAAGTTGGATTAATTACACTACATATGAATTTACGAGGCGATATGGCGTTGTCAAGATAATTATCAAAGCCGGAGACCCCCAAATGCTACTTGCAGCATAGACGGAATGGCCGGTTAGAATAAAGGGGCAGAATTGCTTCCTGCCCCAACAGGACAATATTGTTCAGAGCTCTTAGGAAATTGGACGATGTTTCTTCTAACTTTTCAGGACTTAGTCGCTTAGAGGCGTAAACAATCCCAGCTTGTTTCCCTCGGGATCGGTGAAAACGCCAAAGAAACCGATGTTGGGGATTGGGCTTTTGCGCATGGCGATCTTCCCGCCCAGTTTCTCGGCCTTGTTGAGCGTGGCCTCGATATCCTGAACCTGGACATAGATAATCGTTCCGGAGGGCTCGATCTTGTCGACTACGTTCATGCCACCGCCGGGCTGTCCTCCAGGGGTCTCGATCAAGACGTAGTTCATTTCCTTTTCGAACGTGACTTTCCAGCCGAACAAAGGCTCGTAGAATTTCATGGCCCTATCGGGATCACGCGTTTGAAGCTCCCAGTGACAGATATTGTTCATGATGGCTCCTTGCTTTGAATTTATCGCGGAAACGGTTGACCGGGCCGGCGAACGGCCCGTTTGAAATACGACATTGGCCCGGAATTGTTCGCAAAATCATGACATAATAATTAATTAACAGGCGATGTCAAGATTCCACCGCCTCGGGCGAGGCCAAAATACGGGGTCGGTTTGGGTGGAATATCCATGCTGGCAGGCTGTAAAATAATTGTTGACAAACATGCCGAATCGACTTATTTGGCGCAACTGAAAAGGCATGAAGACGAATCGCTTGTCA
>Ga0154764_1120_pt2 | contig 12873 bp, 7 predicted proteins | sample Rifle2008BG16ft_FD_105772 | JGI IMG/M metagenome (GOLD analysis project Ga0154764, IMG submission 105772) | candidate division Zixibacteria bacterium RBG_16_53_22
AGTCACCGTGCGGGGCCGCCAGAAGCCAATCGCGCTGCTGTTCAACCTCGAGCACCCCGACGACCTCGACGAGTACACCGAGGTCGAGGGGGATGAGGATGCGCCTAACATCGACCCCGAGGATATAGAAGATGAAAGTGACAATGGGCAGTCGGTCCTGGAGCGCCAGAACAAATTGACATTCGTAATTGAATCCAAGGCTTTGGCGCAAAACCCCAACTGGGTTCCAGTCACCAAGGTGTTCCAAGCAGCCAATGACGCTGAGATCCTCAGAAAGGCCGGGGTTACTTCTATGGATGACCCCCGATTTGGCAAGTACACCTCCAGACTCCAACGCCTGCGAGCCATACGCAAATATTCCTATACCGTGCAGATTTTACCCAAGGATCTGAATTATGAGGAAGTAGCCGAGATCTTCGTGCGCGTCAACTCCCTGGGAGTCAAGCTCCGCGGTTCCGATTTGGCTTTAGCCCAAATCACAGCCCGTTGGCTTAAATCTCTGGGCTTGCTCGAGGAATTCCAGGAGGAGTGCGAAGAACGCTGGATGACTCTTGATTTAGGCCTACTGGTTCGAGCCATGGTCGTATTCGCCACTGGGCAATCGAAATTCAACAACGTGGCCTCAATTCCTACGAAGACCCTACAGCAGGGCTGGGAGGACGCCAAAGAGGGCCTCCGCTTTGCCATCAATTTCCTCCGCACAAATGCCGACATTGAAGACGAATCGCTGCTTTCTTCCCCCCTGTTTTTCATTACCATCGCCTATTACATCTTCAAGCACAATGGAAGGCTGGCGGCTGATGAGGAGAATAAGCTTCTTTTCTGGCTTTACATCGCTAACGCCCGGGGGCGGTATTCCCGCGGCTCCACAGAAACCCTGCTTGACGCCGATCTGAATACAATCACCAGGGGCAGTAACCCGGACGATCTCATCGAGACGGTCCGTCAGCAGTTCGGGCGAGTCCACATCGAGCCGGCCGATTTCGTCGGCCGCGGGGCTGGGAGCCCGCTTTTCTCGCTGGTCTATCTGGCCCTCAAGGCTAACGGCGCTAAGGACTGGCAATCCAGCTTGGGGCTCTCGCTGACGCATCAGGGCAGGTATCACTACATCCAATACCATCACATCTTCCCGAAATCGCTCCTGAAGGATGGCTATGAGAAACAAGAGATCAACGAGGTGGCCAATTTTGCCTTCATTTCGGGCAGGGCCAACCGCCGGATAAGCAACCGGAATCCCCAGGATTACCTCCCCGAAATTATCAAAGAGAGAGGCGAGGAGGCTCTAACCGCCCAATGCATGCCATTGGATCCAGAGCTTCACCAGATATCAAACTATAGGCGATTCTTGGAAGTGCGTCGGAAGATGCTGGCCGATGAGGTGAATCGCTATATTAAGGCGACGCCAACGCAATAAACTTTACCCTGATAAACGGACCATCGAAAGAAACACATCAGTTCAAGATCAGGAGATCGTGGTGGCAAATGGTTCGCATGCCCCGCAAATTACGCCGGGGCTAAAACGCTGCCCTTTAAGATTGACATACTCGATACGAAAATTGGATTCCAATATGATATATTCTAACGGCTTTAAATAGGCATTTCACCAAATTTATTCTTGACTTTTAGTTTAATTGGATATATTAGTTTAATAGCGGTGATTTAAGGGCAGGCTACTTGCTCCGCTCAATAAATGTGCTAAAGGCCGGGAAAAGTAGGTAAGGAAACCCCGTGGCCGTCTGGCACGGGGATTTTTGTTCTTAAGAAAACTAAACAAGGCGGGATTTATCGGCTACTTGCAACCGCCTACCTGAAACAAATGCTAAAACGCCAACCGTCCGCACGGCCAAGCTTTTGGCTTTGCGGACATCTTCATTGGAGGTTCAAAATGAACACGCAGCCCGAAAAAAACGTAGAATCTATCCCCTGCCCCCAGTGCGGCTGGAATCTGACAAGGCATGAGGCCATCGATTACTTTGATGACGAAGGAAACAAGCGAATTGCTCCCTACTTGCGATACAGCTGCAGAAGGTGCGAACTGACTGACGTCGATGAGCATGGAAATCGAGCACCAATACCACTTCCCAATGGGACAATGCTGACTCGGCCCCGCGAAAAATGCTCTGACTGTGGAAGCACGCTTCTAAGTACCCCGATCAGCGACTATGTCAAAGACGGCCGGTCAATTCATGTGCCTTGGTTCGGCTTCAATTGCCCCAAATGCGGCAAATATGCTCTGCCGGGCGGCACCAGGTACGGGATAATCGAACCGGAGGACCTCGTCATCCCCGAAAGGCTCAAGGAGCTATGGGATATTGATCTCAGGAATCTGTTGAAGATAAGGGATAAGGCCACAGGACAGGGCATCTTCAAGTTCTGTTTCTCGCCGGAAAGCAAGGAATTTTTCTGGGGAATTAGGCCTCAGGACCACAAAACCCTGGTACGAAACATGGGCAAGTTGGCCTTTGGGGAATACGTTCGGGGGATAATATTCAGGGAAAGGAACATCATCTATTTACGCGACCACGCGGAGCGAGAACGGTTGATTGCCGCCAAGCGGCTCTTACGGAGAATGGGGGTTCCCAAAGATATGCGGGTTGATTGGGGAGCAGAGGTGGCCGTGGAACTGAAAGACGAATTGGCAGGGATTTGATTTGAATTTGGTGAAGGAGATTTATATGAACTGGCACGTGCTGGAAAATTATATTCACTCAGAGCTGGACTCGAAATTGGATTTCGGCCGAAACCGTTTCGTCCTGCGCGGCGAAAAGGAGATATTCATCGACGATCAGGTGCGACTATGTGTCACCGACGAGGAGGAACTGGATCTGCTGGATGCTGGCAAGGCCGACGAGCTTCTGGACCGCCGTTGGAGCTTTTCCGACATCGCCCTTTTTGAATGGATATGGGTGCCCGATGCCTTAGAGGCAAGGACCTCCCTGCGCCTCTTGGATATCGGTGATGATCTGCGCTACCTCTGGAAAAGCAGTAACATGGAGGGTTCGGCCGTTGTGGCGGCGTTCAACCCGAAAGATGACCGAGATTTGATAAGTTACCTTATCTTTGAGGCTCTGTGTGACAACGACCGAGGTCTCAGCCTGCTATTTTCCTTCGGCCTCCCCGGGAGGATCATCAACTACCGGCCCGATATCATCGCGAAATCGGATTTCTGGATCGGCCTCGACAGCTGGCTTCGCAGGGTCGAATCATGGTTTAACGGCATATCCGGCGTATGCCCCTATTTGAATCTCATAAAGGCAGGCAAAGACCCCACTTATGCACGCGACTATCCAGAACTAAACGCCCTTGGGCAGTTGATCGCCAGGAGTTCAGGGCGCATAGACTTGCGCGAGACGGCCGAAAAGTGGAAGGAATACGGCCTTGACAAGATTAGGAAACTATATCTGGACATTAATTTTCCTGGAATGTACAGTGAAGTGAAGATGGTCGACTAAATCATACGGCGGGGTCAATTCGGTCCGGCCAGACGCCAACAGTCTCGATGAGCTAATATTGGCGAATATAGATGGTCGGCATTTGAATCATGGATAATATTATCCGGGGCATAGAAAAATACCTCATACTTTCTCGCGCGACTTTGTCTCGATATTAATACCCCTCGGTGGGTCCCCTGCCGGGGGGGTGGGTAACGGAATACGCCTTCCTTTTCGAAAAACCCTTCTATCGACCCGGCCAAAGGCGAAGCGTGATCGTGACCAGGGGGCTTCAGGGAACGCCGTGACAATAAAAATGCAATCCGGTTACGACTAAAGATTTTTTGCCTCCAGGAGCGCTGTAGACGCTAATAGGCCCGCCTACACGAGCGATGATCGCATAAACGCTATTTGATATAGTCTGAAGCGGGATAATAGATATTGATGTTCTTCTTTTGAGTTGACAACTGTCAATAAACGCTTATAATATTGGTGTTCACAGAGAGCCTTTGACATGTCAAAAATCCGCGCCTTGGCGCACCTGTAAGCTGTTGCAGGATAATAACACGCGCCCAGCAGGACTTGAACCCGCAACCCTCTGATCCGAAGTCAGATGCTCTATCCAATTGAGCTATGGGCGCGAAAATGTAATTTTTGTCCGAAAGGTAATTAACGTCGGTATCGGTTTCGGGTCAATAGCATATTAAAGCCGACAAGAATATATATTTGGAACAACCTGTGTGTGTTTCAAATCGCGTTGAACAGCTCCTCCAGCGGCATGAGCGGGTATGTCTCGCACTCCAGCGAGCCGAGCGTGCCGATCATGGCGGACAGCTCGAAAGCATCGCCCAACTCAGGCACGTCGGTTATAAAGGCATAATCATAACTTCCCATGACCGCGTAGGCGTTGAGAATGGTGGCCCCCTTAGCCCTGAATAGTTTGCTCAGCTCGACGAAACTTTCCTTGGCAGCCCCGATATTTTTCCGGGCCTCCATCGTGCCCCTGGCCAACACCAAAAATCTTGGCATATTTTATCTCCTTGATTCCCTGTTACCTGACTGAATCCCCACAGATTAATATCGCAGGCGACAAGGGTTGTCCAGCGGTTTCGGGATTTCCTTGATATAAGGTTTCGCCTAAACGGCCAGCGGCCTCAGGAATCGCCGGCAATCGATTATCTGCTCGGCCCGGCCCCCGGAGTCGCGGGGAATGATTGCCAATGGGAAACGGTACTTGATGATGCCGTTGGGGGGCGCTTTTTGGGGCGCATAACGCTTGTTGTAGGCCCGGTCGCGGATCGCGAATGTCCAGTAATCGCCCGGCTCGAGGATTAGCTTTTTCTCCGGCGCGCCGAAGGTAAGCTTGACACCCCGCCCGAGATTATAAACGTGCCGGAGAGTGAGAGCCGGGAAATATCCTGACCACCTTCTGAGGCGGGGGCCGAGCCCGCTTTCGAGGCTGGCGTGTGAGCCGTTCTTCTTGCGGGCCAGAAGGGGATAGATCTCCTTGTCGAAAGTCACGATCAGGCCGCTGTCGGAGCTCTCGAGTTTCTCAATCTGCACCATCTGCCCACCCTGCCTGTGCAGCTCGGTGATAATATTCGAAATTTCGACCCAGTCGCCAGGCTTGAAAGATTCCGCCGCGACCTCTTCCGGCTCTGCCGTCAAAACAGAGCGATTATCGATGGCCCTGATGATAGGTATGACCAGGGCGGCGTTTTCATCGGACCACTTAAGCCCATCCTCAACCGCGCCATTGCTGTCAATCCCCTTGTGCAATTCGATGCGGTAATGGAGATTGCCAGGTATGGCCCCGCTTCCCGAATCTATCTCGCCGAAACTCATCGGTATCTGGTCGGCCGACTGCTCGATCTGCATGCTCAATAGGATATTGGTTCGTGGAAACGCCTCTTTGAACAGAGCGATAGCATCGGCCGCCGAGAGAATGGCGCCGATAGGTAAGACCTTGATCTGGCCTATAGCCTTTAGCCGAAGGCAGGTATCGGGGCCGCCCAGGGCCGGCTCGCGAATCGACTCGTCATCGATAAAACTCACCGTTTTCTCCCAGGATTCGATATATACAAGCAGGTTGCCTGTCTGCGGCAGGTTGTCCGGCTCGGGATAATCGCGCTGGGACCGATAGGTCATGTCGCGTGGAAACCTGTGCGGAACCCCGCCCACATAGGCCAGGCCGCGCCCGATCGCGAAATCGGAGACGCCGCCCGGTCCGGTCGATAATCCGCTGATTAGCAAGGCGTTTGAGTTGTCGCTTGTGATGTCGTTAGGCGATAATGGAATGGCGAATTCACCGACCAGGTCAAGTGTCAGGCGGCGAAGGCGTTCGGACCAGATAGCCGCCTGTTCATTCCAGTCGGAATCCAGATCAACGCGTCCCTGTTGTTTGAGGACAGCGCTATAGTCATTTATGAGGTTAAATGTGAATCGTGAGAAGTCCCCCTTCATAAAATAACCCCTCCGAGACGACTTCTTTTTTTCAAATCCGCGGGTTTGCCCGGCTTTCCCACCGCTTGGTTATATCATTGGCCTCGACGCGGTGTCAAGTTAATATTATTGCGATAATGATCGTTCAGACACTTGTTAAAATTTGAAAAGACAAGCGTATCGACACTGCTGATTCTTTGATCAGAAAGTCGCTGCCCAAGCTCGGCTTGTTGCGTAAACCTTAAGACCATACGCGAGTTACAATCGACCCCGGGCTGCCATGGAGGCATATGTGGGGTGCTTCCTATCTCTAAAGATTCGGCTATCTGCCGATTTAGAACGTGGGGGGACTGCAAAGTGTCCAACCACGCCGAACAGAAATTATCCGGGGGATAAGTTGTCATGCGAATTATAAAGGATGTCATAATTTCAGGATCGATCGGACCGGTTTGGGCCCAGGTGGTTTCGCAAGAAAAGCTGAATGTCACGGCCAGAGGCGGAGATGGGGACGGCTCGCATCCCGTGGAGATATTCGAGATGAAGCCTCCTACCAGATTATCATATAAGTCGACGGTATCGGGGCATCCGGTCATAACTACGATTGAGTTATCGCAACGGGGAAAGAGGACCAGCCTGAGAGTGATCGTAACGGGCTGGGAAAAAGTCGGCCATGAGCGGGCCAGGGCCGAGATGCCAAAGGTCTCGATGGAGTGGGAAAGGCTACTGGGATCGATAAAGAGGGAAATCGAATCATCGACCAGGTGACTTAGAGCGGCGCCATCGAGCCTCGGCGCGGCTCAATTTTGCGGAACAACGTAGTGTTATAAATCTGTTAGACTCGTGCGGCCGGCCTGGCTTGGATTGGGGCTTGACCTGCGACGGGTCTATTTTTATATTTATACGATTTAGGAATTTTACGGGTTACTTACGCCGGGTGAGGTTGCAAAATCGAATTTTGACATAGGGATTTTATGATTCTCGAGTTGGTCCCTGAGGCATAATTCCATGGAATTTGGAGGATGAAGAGTGTTTAAGGCCCTTACGGCAGGGCGAGGCAAATGCGCTCGCTGGATCATTTTATCGGCGCTCTTGATAATGATCATAGGTTTATATAGTGGATGCGGCAAGGATCGCGAGATTATTCGATATTTGCCCGAACCGGGATCGGTATCGCTGGCTTATCCTCCGGCCGACACATTCATTACGGTCAATACACCCACCTTTATTTGGCACAGGCTTACGGACGGGGTCCGTTACCAACTCCAGGTGGCCTATGCCAGCGACTTCATCAATAAGTCATTCGATATTCAGACCGCCGATACGTTTTATGCGGTGGCCTCGATATTGCCCAATGGCACGCATTTCTGGCGGGTCAGGGCCCAGAATGAAGAAGGTGTTTGGGGCGACTGGTCCGATGCCGAGATCAGGGCGCTGTATAAAAGCGATTACGTAAACTATTTCGAGCTTGTGAGCATGACCGATACTTATGGAATACCGCAGGACGTCTTTGTCAGGAACGATACCGCTTTCGTGGCCGATGGCCAGGCCGGCCTGACCATGTTCGATGTCTCCGATCCGGCCAACCCCATGGTACTGGAGAATATCGATTCGATTGAAAGCGATTTCGCGAAAAGCATCTATATCAATCCTCAGGACACTTTCCCTTACGTGATGGTGGCCGACATGGACGGCAGGGTTTACGCCATCAACCTGCCTGACACCACCAGGACCAACGACCTCAGGCTCACCTCCACGCAGAATTGCGAGGATGTGACCGGATTTTTCAAGAATGACACGCTCTGGATCGCGGCCGTGGCATCGTCCTCCCAGCGCAAGCTTTCCATTATCCAGGTGCTTTATAATCCGTTCATGGTGGAAAATCCGGGCCTGGTGCCGGAATTCGAGCTTTCGGCCGATGGATTGGGAGTTCGAGTCGATTCGTCCGCATCGTATGTCTTCGTGGCCTGCGGTGTCGCCGGCCTGAGGATTTACGACATCACCAATGTATACAACTCGGCGCTGGCGTCAACGGTGCTGCTCTCGAGCACTGCGATGGCGGTGGATGTCAAGGACGGGTATGCCTATGTCGCGTGCGACCACGCCGGGCTTTTCGTCGTTGACGTAAGGGACGCCAGAAATCCATCGTCGGTTGTGAATGTGAACACCTCGGGCAGGACCAAGGACGTACAGGTGCTGGGAGGTTATGCCTTCATAGCGGATGCCAACGGCGGCTTGAAAGCGATTGATACTTCTATTCCCGATTCAGCCCATTTTGTCGCCGCCTATGCAACGCCGTATGCCTACGGTCTGTATGCCACCCTCGATTATATCTACGTATGCGACAGGGACAACGGCTTGATGGTTTTCGAAAACAGGACATCGCAATAGGAATTACATCAATATAACAATTTCGGAGGTTTCATGAAAGGTACGCCAAAAGCATCAACCCTGGCGCTTATCCTGGTCCTGCCAGGCATTCTCTGGGCGGCCGAATCGGTTAGCGTCGTCTCAGAATTGGGCCAGACCAGGGCGGCATTCTCGGTTGGAGCAGGGGCTTCATCCGACGTGGCGGTAAGTCTGGCGATCCCGGCGGTGGCGGTAAATCAGGTGACCATGAACGGCACGGAATACGATTTGGTGACACTGCCGATCTCCGATCACCTTTTCGCGGCCGAGAATGCCGATGAAGGGATGCCGGACGTGCCGGTTCTGACATCGCTTATAGCTATACCCGACATGGCTGGGGTCGAACTCGAAACGGAATACGGCGGTTTTGACATAATCGACAATATCGACCTGGCGCCGGTTCAGCCGGCGACGCTGGAATCGGGTGAGGAAGTCGTTCCGTTCGCGATAAATAGCGAGGCTTACAGCCGCGATGAATTCTATCCGTCCGACTTGGCCACTACCGGCGACCCGGTCATCATGCGCGATGTCCGCATGGTGCAGTTGGTCATGAATCCGGTTCAGTACAATCCGGTTCGGCGGCAGATGCGGGTTTATCGCGACCTGAGCGTTAATGTCAATTACACATACGGCAACGAGGTGGTAAACCCCAAGACGGTCAGAAGGCCGTTTATGTCTGAGGCTTTTTACCCGATTTACAGGGATGTTGTCTCCAATTTCGACGATTATTTCTCGACAGCCACAATCAAGCGTGGTGGCATACTGATCATTTCGAAGCAGATTTTTGTTGATTCCTTGCGAGCATTAGTAAATTGGAAACATCGCAAAGGGTATCATATAAAGGTAGCCCCCACCACCGAAATTACGCCATCAGGTAATCCAACCTCGACGCAGATATTGACTTACTTGACGAATGCTTACAACACCTGGGAAATTCCGCCGGAATATGTCATGATTGTCGGCGACCAGGACAATACCACCGCCACGGGAATTCCCGATTATCCTTACAGCAGTTATACATCGGATCACCGTTATACGAGGGTGGAGGGCACAGATTATTTGCCGGACATCGTGGTCACGAGGCTTTCGATAGATAACGTGACTGACCTCAGGAAAGCGGTCGCGAAGATAATGGCCTATGAGACAAAACCATTCATGGGGGATCCCGATTACTGGTTACGGGGCCTTTCGGTCGCGGGCAATGTCTACGCCACGACACCGCGAATTACGGTCCTCTGGGTCCGCCAGCTTCTTTTGGAGCATGGTTTTACCAGGGTCGACACGTCGTTTCGCTGGGCCAGCGGCGAGTCCGATTCGCGGCTTCCCAATCTTTTTAATCAAGGCGTTTCATTTGTGAGCTACCGGGGATGGGCCGGGTCATCGGGATGGTATTCGCCGAGTTTCAATGTCGGCAATTTGAACAGCCTGACAAATACAAACAAGATAGGTGTGATGGCCTCTATCGTTTGCGGCACCGGTAATTTTGGATCGGGCACTGATCCCTGTTTTGGCGAAACCTGGATCAGGATGGGGCAATCGGACACTTTATTCAAAGGCGGTCCGGCTTTCTTCGGCTCAACGGATGGCAGCACGCACACCCGCTGGAATAATCCGATCATGGTGGGATTCTATTGGTCGATTTTCAGGGGAGGCAATGATCACTTTGGGGCGGCTGCGATAAGGGGAAAACTCCAGCAATACGCCACATTCCCGGGCAACAGCGGGCCCGGCGGGACAGTCGAACAATACTTCCACACATATAATACGCTGGGTGACCCGGAGCTTGAGGTCAGAACTCAGATTCCTATCAGGATAAGCGCTCTGCATCCGGCAACCCTGCCTCTCGGCGTCAACCATATCGAAATTTCGGTCATCGATACCGCATTCCATGCCATTCCCGACGCTTATGTTGTGTTGACAAAAGGGTATGGTATCGGCGAAGAAGTTTTCGAGACCGCCAAGACCGATGCCAATGGGAATGTCATCATGTCATTCAGTGCCCAGTCGCCTGATACGATGTTTGTCACCGTTTCCGGGCCGGACCTTTATCCCTATCAGGGGCATGTGATGATTGTTCAGACGGATGTGGCTGTCGGCCCCGATTCACTAATAATAGATGACGACAACGCCGGGTATTCATTTGGCAGCGCCGATGGGATCGTCAATCCCGCCGAGACCATAGAGCTTTCAGCAGGGCTTAAGAATTTCGGCAATGTCGGGATTGCCCAGAATGTCAGCGCCACACTCGAGGCGATCACTCCGGAGTTGGTGACAATCTATCGACCGTCCGTGATATTCGGCAACCTGGGGCCGGGCGCGCAAGGATTTTCAGCCGTCCCATTTGTGATCGGGGTTAACGTCGGCGCACTCGACGGGGACCTGATTCGGATGAAGCTTACAGTCACGGCGGACAGCCTCACATGGGTATCCGAGGTCGAATTGCCCGTGACTGGCGCCAGGTTTAACGTGACCGCGGTTACATTTCCCGGCGGCAACGGCCGTCTCGATCCCGGCGATTCGGTCGGCATGATAATCACCCTGGCCAATATCGGCCAGGCCAGCGCGGATGCTGTCAGCGGCACAGTCACGACTCGCGACGGCTTCACCGCCATACTTTCCGGCATGAGCAATTTCGGGGTCATTCCAGCGGGAGGCAGCGGAAACAACGCCGACAATCCGATCAGTTTAAGGCTCGATCCTGCGGCTTTCGATGGCAGGAATATCAACATGATACTCGATGTCATAACCTCGACCGGCATTCAGACTTTGGTGCCTTTCACCGTGACAGTCGGTACGGTCAGCGCCGTAGATCCCACCGGCCCCGATGCTTATGGCTACTATATGTATGACAATACCGACATCGGTTATGTTCAAGTCCCCACCTATCAATGGGTGGAGATTGCCCCGTCGGCAGGGGGCCAGGGCACGAGGATAACTTTCCCCAATACGGATGACGCCTCGGCAATGATCGAGTTCCCGTTCGATTTCGTATATTACGGCCGGGCCGAAAGTCATATGATCGTCAGTATCAACGGCTTTGCGGCTTTCGATACGTTTCGTTTCGACATGGCGGGAAATTTCTGGTACAACTTTTTCAACTGGCCGATACCCGATCCTGGCAACGGCAGCGGGCAGATATCTCCTTTCTGGGATGACCTTGGATATAGCGGAACAACTTACGGTGTTTTCACATGGCACGATACCACGGAACACCGCTTCATAATCGAATGGTATCATATGACGCATAAGAATACAAGCGCCATCGAGACATTCGAGATGATAATTTACGACCCGGCCTATCATCCCACCATCTCGGGCGACTGTGAAATTGTCTACCAGTACAATGCCATTCAGAATAACGATTCCTCTGAAGGGTATGCCTCGGTTGGTTTCGAGAGCCACGACGAGCTAATGGGGATTCAATATACATATCATAACAGCTATCCCCCGAGCGCGGCATCATTGGCAAACGGACGAGCTATCAAGATAACCACTAATACCGGGCGCGGCGCCATAAGCGGCACTATCACGATTGAGGGCGGCACCCCAGCGATCGGGGCTCTTGTCCTATCCTCCACCGGGCAGCGATGCCTGGCTTCTGAAGATGGGTCATATCGGCTGACGGACGTGCCGCCGGGATATGCCGACCTGACGGTTTCGGCGCCGGGTTATTTTACCCAGATACTGCCATCGGTTTACGTAGCGGCCGATTTGACCACAGACAATATTAATTTTGTGCTCACCGGCTGCCCGACACCGACCAACCTCGTGGCCAGCGACACAATAATCGGCGTTATCGACATTGTCTGGAGCCCGGTTGCACATGACAGCTTGCTTGGATACAATGTCTACCGCGCCAACTGGCAGAACGGTGAATTTGCCAAACTGAATTCGACGCTTCTTACCAACCCGGTCTATTCGGATGTCGCGATTCTCGATAGTGTCGTTTACTGGTTTTATGCCACGGCAGTGTTCCAGAGCGCCGGCGGCCAAGTCGGGTCGTTCGGCTCCAACATGGATGCCGGCTCGACGCAAATCATTGTCGGAGTCGATGACGATGGCATGGCAATACCAACAGCATTCTTCCTGGCCGACAACTATCCCAATCCATTCAACCCCTCGACCTCAATCTCATTCGGCCTGCCCAAGGACGCCCTTGTGAAACTCGAGGTATTCAATCTTCTCGGTCAAAAAGTCAAAACGCTTCTGGCCGGAAATCAAAGGGCCGGCTACAAGCAGATTGTCTGGGATGGCCGCGACAATGGCGGCAAAGCTGTCGCCAGCGGAATCTATTTCTATCGCCTGACCACCGATGGCGATTTCGATCAGACCAAGAAGATGCTGTTGGTGAAATAGCCAGTAGCCAGATAGCCAAGTAGGGAAAGAGGAAGAACGCCGTCCGGCATAAACCGGGCGGCGTTTTCTCTTGCCGGCCCCGCCCGCGGGCCCCGCCAGAGGCGGGGCCGGGCGCGCCGAGCCCAGAGCTGGTGATTTGGCTGTTTCATTTCATATGTCGAGAGCCAATCAGGGCCGAGAGGGCGCGCCCCAGGCCCGAAAGGGCCTCCCGCGGGCGGGGCCACGGCCTGCATAAACA
>Ga0154764_1106_pt1 | contig 12872 bp, 9 predicted proteins | sample Rifle2008BG16ft_FD_105772 | JGI IMG/M metagenome (GOLD analysis project Ga0154764, IMG submission 105772) | candidate division Zixibacteria bacterium RBG_16_53_22
ACGCCGAATCGAAAATCCTGCGCCTGGTGACACCCTCGAAAAGCCGCGTGACACCGGCCTGCGAGCATTTCGATTATTGCGGACGCCGAATCGAAAATCCTGCGCCTGGTGACACCCTCGAAAAGCCGCGTGACACCGGCCTGCGAGCATTTCGATTATTGCGGCGGGTGTAAGTGGCAGCATCTCGATTACGCGGTCCAGAAAAAGTACAAGGAAGACCAAGTCAAGCAGGCGCTGATCCACCTGGGCGGTATCGAAAAGCCGCCGGTCGAGCCGATTATCGGGGCGCACAAGATCTACTACTACCGCAACAAAATGGAGTTTTCGTTTCATGTCGGGGCCGATGGCGAAATGCTTCTGGGCCTGCATGTGGGGGGACGCTTCCAGGATATATTTCAACTGGCCTCGTGCCACCTGCAATCGGAGAGTTCCAATGAGATAGTAAAATTCGTGCGGACCCGCGCGGTGGAACTTGGCCTGCCGCCATATCACATAATCGACCACACCGGATTCTTGCGTTTCCTGGTAATCCGCGAGGGAAAATTCACCGGCGAGACCCTGATCAATATTGTCACCGGACGGGGCGATTACCCCGTGCTCAAGACGCTGGCCGAGGAGATCGGCCGCAAATTTCCGCAGGTCAAGTCGGTCTCGCATACGGTCAATCCCGAGAAAGCCAATATCGCTCGCGGCGAGAAGGAAGCCATTCTCTATGGCCTCGACCATATCCACGAGAAATTGGGCGAGCATCGTTACCGTATCTCAGCCAACTCCTTTTTCCAGACCAACAGTTACCAGGTGCAGAGGCTCTACGATCTTGCAGTCGAGCTGGCCGAGCCGAAGCATAATGAGCGGATGCTCGATCTCTACACCGGCACCGGCACAATCGCCATTTATTTTTCCGACCTGGTGCGCGAGGTGGTGGGTGTGGAATCTGTCGCCGATGCAATCCACGACGCCCATGCCAATATCGAGGAGAACTCAGCCCGCAACTGCGAATTTGTTATATCCGATGTCGCCGATTACGTCAAGAATGCTGCGGCTTCCGAGGAGAAATTCGACCTGGTGGTGGTCGATCCGCCGCGCGCCGGGCTCCATTCCGATGTAACAAAATCGCTCTTGAAATTGAGGCCGCACAAAATTGTCTACGTCTCCTGCAATCCGGCCACGCTGGCCCGCGACCTGAAAGAGCTTATCGCCGACGGTTACACTCTGGACCGCGCCGTGCCGGTCGACCTCTTCCCGCATACCTATCATATCGAGGCGGCGTGTAGATTGACACGGAAAGGTTGATTATGAAAGCGATTGTAATCGCCATGATAATTCTCACCGTCACCTCTGTGGCGGCCGCCATGTCGCCCGGCCAATTTTATGCTCACGCCGATAGCGTCATCGACCGGTTGGCACGGTTCGATCCGGTCTGGGCCACCAATCTGGGCATACATACGTATGACAGCCTCCTGGCCGACTACTCGAAAGGGAACATAGAATCACATATTAAGTATTTCCAAGGCGAAGTCGAGTTCCTCTCAAAAATCGATACGACGGGGTGGACAATTGACCAATCGATCGATTACCGGCTGCTGGTAGCGAGTGTCAAATCACAGCTTTTCCCGCTGAAGAAATTTCCCTATTGGAAAAGGGCGCCGTCGGTTTACAGCGACCAATGCATCAACGGAATCTACTATCTGGCGCTGAGGGATTTCGCGCCGCTGGAGGTCAAATTGCCGCTGCTATTTGGCAGGCTTCGCCGCATTCCGGGTGTCTGTCGAGCAGCCAGGGCCAACCTGACCGAGCCGGTGGCGATTTTTGTCGAGACCTCCGTAGAGGCCGTGGACGAGGGCGTCAAGCTGATCCAGGATGTCTGCCGGACATTTGCGGATTCATTTCCCGGCCAGGGGTCGCAGATAGCTGCCGCGAGGGATTCGGCGGTCGCCGCCTTGCGCGATTTCAACGTTCATATCATGGGCTTGAAGGCATCCGCCAATACCGGCCCAGCGATCGGCAAGGATAACCTGAACTTCATGCTTTCAGAAATCGATCTGCTTGATATCGACTCCGATTCGCTCCTGTCGTTGGGCAAAAATATTTATGCCTGGGCAGATTCGCAGATGAAAGCCATCAAACTACCCGCCAAGGACACAACGGCCCGTTTCCCATTGCCGAGCCTCTCCAAACAAGACCTGCTCGATTATTATCAATGGGAAATCAACAAAGCCAGGGACTGGGCAGTCGGCAAAGGTCTTGTCACGCTGCCGCCCGATTTCGGCCGCTGTGTGCCGGTCGAGACGCCGCCTTTCCTTCGCGCGACGATCCGTGGTATTGCTTACGAGCCGCCGGGCGCGTTTGACTCCATCCAAACTGGTTTTTTCTATGTTCGTCCGTTACCCGATTCATTTTCGGCGGAGCAGAGGACCAGTAATTTCGATTATATCCACCGCCGGGGATTTCGGGGCTCGGTCGTGCACGAGGCCTACCCGGGTCACCACATGCAGCTTCTCCTGGCCAACCGTCAGGAATCACGAATCAGGAAAATTCAGCAAAACCTCATATTAATCGAGGGTTGGGCGCTTTATTCCGAGGAGATGGCGTATCGCGAGGGGCTGTACGGCGAGGATCTCCGGCAATGGAACGGAGTTCTTGGCGGTATCAGATTCCGGGCCGTGCGGATTATAGTGGATATCGGCCTGCACACAGGCGCCATGACCCCCGACAGCGCCATGCAGTTCATGAACGCCAAACTCGGTGAAAATCCATTCTATTACACTGCCGAGATTCGTCGATATTGTCTATATCCCACCAGCGCGTTGTCCTATTTGACAGGAAAAACCATGATTATGGCTATGCGCGAGCAGGCCACGCGGCAGGACCGTGACTCTTTCCGGCTTGGCGCCTTCCACGACCGCCTTCTCTCCGAGGGCAGTATCCCGCCGGCCATGATCGCCGAGAAATACGGCTGGGGCAAATCCCCAAAAACAGGGCCGTAACCCCTTCAATACCCCCTCAATAGTGCCGATAATAAAACCGGCACTATGAAAATATTACATGCTTCAAATGTTCACCTTGGCAGGTCGTTTGCCAACTTGGGAACCGCCGGAGACAAGCTTCGGGCGGGGATAAAAACGACATTTGTAAAAATTATCGATCTGGCCCTGGAAAAGAAGGTCGACATGGTCATACTGGCCGGTGATACCTTCGACAGCATCGACGTTTCCCAGAACCTGATCGAATTCTTCTTGTCGCAGGTTAGGAGACTGGAGAATACCCCCCTGATTATCCTGCCCGGCTGCCGCGATTCCTGGCAGAAGGGAAGTTTCTGGGACGAGTGGGAGATCCCTCCGGCGACAAATCTGTTCCCGATGTTCAGGACCGAGAAGCCATACCGTGAGTTCGAGAGCCTCTCGACCATAGTCTACGGGTATCCGATCATGGCCGAGACCAGGCCAAATGACAGCGCCGTTCATATCAAGAAGTTCGGCCGATCCAAGCATCATATTGCGATTATCTACGGGACACTTGTCTATGGCGACAAGAAAGTCGCCGCCAATTACCCCATCCATTCGGATGATTTGGTCGAGGGTGGGTTCGATTACGTAGCCCTCGGCGGCGCCCGCGAATTTCAAGATTTCACGCCTCTGGGGATTATCGCGGCCTATTGCGGATGTCCGGAGACGTTATCGGCCGAATTAGACAGATCGGGCTGTGTGGCGCTGGTCGAGCTCGACCATGGAGTGACTATCACTCCGGTCAAAGTCGGACAATTCAAATGGAAAGAAGTCGATATCCTGATGGAAGAGGTTCATAATCTCGACGATCTGAAACAGAAAATCGCCGAGCTTTCGGGTCCGAATACCTACCTGAAGGTGACATTGCGGGGGCTGGCGCTGCTGGAGGCCGGGGTCGATGTGGAACGGCTTCAAAACGAGCTGGGTAGCAGTTTCCTGCATATCGAGATTATCGATCAGACCAGGGTTCTGCCGGAAAATGTGTCAGAGGTCAAGGTCCAGGAGAAAACCATTCTGGGCCAATACCTGCGGGTCATGGTCGACAAGCTTAACAATGCCGAGGGCGTGTACAAGGACGACCTGGAGGAATCATTGAAACTCGGTTACACGCTTCTTACCGGGAAGGAGATCTGGTAGGATGCTGATATCACACCTACTTCTGAAGAATTTCGGCAAGTTCGAAAAATTCGAATGTGATTTCACCCCGGGCCTGAACCTCATCAAGGGCGCCAACGAGGCCGGAAAGACCACCCTGGCCAATGCCATAACCGCGACCCTGTTCCTCAACCCCACAGAGGGTGGCAAGGAGCTGGTCGGTTCCATCAGTTGGAAATCGAAAGAGCTTCCAGCCGTGGAGGCGATATTCAGTGTCGACGGCAGGCAGGTCAAGCTGGCCAAGGATTTCAAGCATGGCAGCATTGAACTCGATGACCGCGACAGCGCCGACGATATCGAAAAATGGCTCTCGGATAACCTGGGAATTTCCTCCGAGGAGATATTCAAGGCCACGGCATGTATCAACCAGGGCGAGATAAGCCACATCGAGGAATCGTTCGATGTCATCAAGGACAAGCTCGAATCACTTATCACCGGCGGCAGGGAGGATCAGGCCGCCTCGCAGACAATAGCGAAAATCGAGTCGCGAATAAAAGAGATATCGGGCGAGGACGGCATTTCGGGAGGCAAGCTCGAGCAACTTAACCAGTTGTCCGGCGAGATGAATTACAACATCGAAAGGCTCAACAAAGCCATAGCCAATCTCAAGGCCAGGCGGGCCGACCTGATTCAAGTTGAAATGGCATATAAGAATGTTCGTGACGATCTCCAGGCCAAGAGGGAAAGATTCGAAAAATGCCAAAAGGCCGGCAAGCTCGAGGAGATTTTTGTCAAGGCCTCCCGCGAATTCCACGATCTCGAGGGTAAGCTGGCCGATGCCCAGGAATCGCTAAAAAAGATAAAGAGCCTTCGCGACCGCGAGCAGGGAATTAAAGGCATCGAATCCAAGGATATCAAGGAGATCGAGGAGGCCGAGGTTAATCTGAATTATCTTCGACCCAAACATCACGAGCTGGAAACCGAACGGAACGAGGCCAAGAACGAATATTCCGCCTACAAGGTCGGCCAGGCCTATCTCGTATGCGCCATCGCCGGCGGGCTGGGGCTGACTATCTCGATTCTCTCCATTCTCGAGATGTTTATGGTGGTGTTCAAGCCGTGGGCCGGATATGGATTATTGGTGTCGATGGCCCTGCTCGTGCTGGGAGTCGCCATGGCCATTTCCCGCAACCAGCATCGGGCCTATTTGAAGGAGCGGTTCGAGAAATTAGAGGCCAAACTCAATGAACTCGATGCCGACCTGGGACGACAGACTGTCATCCTCAAGAGACAGCTCGAAAGACACGCCTCCATTTCGGTCGAGGATCTCAAACGCAATCTCTGGCAGAGGGACGATATCGAGAAGCAAATCGCGCGCGAAAAGGAAATATACGATGACCTGTTAGGGGGCATCTCCGTGCAGGATCTCGAGCACCGTTACGAAGTGCTTCAAGAGGCCCTGGAGAAAGTCAAAAGGGACAAGCGCGACCTGTCTCAATTTATCGTGGATGAGGGTGACCTGGCGCGTCAAACCCAGGTTATCAGCCAGTATGAGGATCGTATCAAGGATCTGGAACGCGAACGCATTGTGCTTCGCCAGCAAATCGAATCCGCCGAGGGCGGAGCGGAACTCCTGGCCAGCTTCGTTGAACGCCGTGAATACCTCCGTGCCAGGGCCGACAAACTCCTTCACGATGTCGCCATACTGCGGCTGACCGCCAACTGCGTCAACGAGGCTCGGCAGAACGTGCTGGTCTCGACACTCGAAGTATTGAATGTCCGGACATCGGAAATACTGCACAGATTCACCTCCGGCCGCTACTCGAAAGTGCGATTCGACAAATCGTCCATGAAATTCAGGATATATTCGGAGGATAGAGGCGATTGGGTCGACCCCGAGGGTGGCTTATCATCGGGGACACTTGACCAGGTCTACCTGGCTGCTCGCCTGGCCCTGGCCGATATCGTCTCGGAGCATAAGAACCCGCCGGTCATCCTGGACGATCCCTTCGCAAATTACGACGAAAAACGACTCGACAATGCCATGAAGGTGCTCAAGGAGCTGTCGGCCGACCACCAGATCCTGCTCTTGACCAGCCACAGTCATTATGACCGCTGGGCCGATACCACGATAACCCTGTAAATAACATGAATACAAGGAGCATTTCTTTCTGCGAAATGCCCCTTTCCGTTCTTGCTGTGGTCGCCTCTCGACTGACCGCTCCTGACGGATAATCCCGTTGTCAAATACGGGGCAGGTTCTCGTCCCGGGGGATTGCCGGGGCCGGAGATCAAATACCGATATACAAATGGGCACGCCGCGGGAATTAGAAAATATCTTGACTGCCACAGCCCATTCTTTATTTTGAAATCTGCCTTATGGAAAATTTATGGGCCGCCTGGCGCCGTGATTTCATATTGGGCCCCAGGGAGGAAGGTTGCGTATTCTGCCGGCGAATCGAAGAAAACTCCGATCGCGAGAATCATATCCTCTACCGGGGAAAACACGTCTTCGTGATAATGAACAGGTTTCCCTATAACGGCGGTCATCTCATGGTCGTGCCTTATTCTCATATCAAGGATCTCGACAAGCTGACATCCGATGAAAATTGCGACTTGTTCGACATGTCTGTCAAGGCCGTGGGCGTTTTAAGGCAGGCCATGCCGGCCGATGGTTTCAACCTCGGCATGAATCTGGGCGCGGTCGCCGGCGCCGGAATTGAGGAACACCTGCACATGCACGTGGTTCCCCGTTTCCGAGGCGATACCAGTTTCCTGGCTGTCTTGGGCGGCACGAAAGTACAATCGATCTCGATGGATGATATCTACGACATGCTCAAGCCCGGATTTGATCGGCTCGAGGATCTAAGTTGAAAATTCCAAGGAAAAAGGAGCTCCTGGAGCTTCAAAAGAAATATCGCTCCGACAAGAAAATCGGTGAGGTCTACGGAGTCCCCGCCCGGTTGGTGGCCTATTGGCGCGCCAAGAAGAAGATCGGCGCCTATTCTTTCCCCAAATACTCCGAGGAGAAAGTCCAGGAGCTCTGGAACCGGTTCGGCGACGATGAAAAAGCGGGGGCGGAGCTCAATATCAGCAGGGCCGGATTCAGGCAGTGGCGCCGCAAATACGGTATCAACCAGCGTCCCGTCCATCTCAGCCTCGAACAGCTTGAGCTGGCGCTCCCCGATCTATCCCGTCGCAAAGGCCTCAGGCGGGAGACGATGGCGCAGAAGATTCTGGCCAGAAAATCCGGGCTCAAGAGGGTCGAGGTTGGTGATATTGTCGATATCGAACCCGATTTCGCTATCTCCCACGGTTGCGCCTTCGAAATCATCCGAAAATTTCAGCAGCTCGGCGCCGAACGTATCTGGGACCCGTGCAAGACCGCCATAGTCCTCGATCGAGGTCTGCCGGGTTGCGACGGCAATCGGGGGCCTTCTTCGAAAATCGTCAGAGAGTTCGTCAAGAAACATAAGATCAGGGATTTCTACGATATCGGCCAGGGCATCTGCCACCAATTGATAATCGAGAACGCCCTCGTATCACCGGGGCAACTCGTTTTATCCAGCGATCCCCAGGCCCTGTCATACGGCAGCATCGGGGCTTTCGCATCCTCGATGACCATCGACGAGATGGCCGTGATCTGGGCCTCAGGGAGAATCTGGCTGCGGGTGCCGGAGACTATCAAGGTTACCTTAAATGGAAGGCTGTCGCGCGGAGTCAGTGTCAAGGATATTGTCCTGAAGATAAGCCATGGACTTCTTTCGCATGCCGACTATAAGGCGTTGGAGTTTTACGGGCCGGCGGTCGGCGCCATGTCGGTCTCCGAGCGATTGACCCTGGTCGGCGCCTTCGGCGATATCGGCTTTAAATCGGCGATAGTTCCTTTCGATGAGACTGCCTCCAGATTCTTGAAAAAGATGATCAAGTCGAAATTCAATCCCGTATCATCGGATCCCGACGCCCCCTTCGCGGACGAGGCGGAATTCGACATTGCATATCTCACACCCCAGGTCGGCATGTCCTCGAATGGATTCAGCGCTCAGGCGATCGAGGACGTGGTCGGACGGGAAGTTGATCAGGTAATTCTCGGATGTTGCTCAAACGGCCGCATCGACGACCTCGAAGTCGCGGCCAAAATCCTTCGCGGCCGCCAGATTTCTCGCGATGTCAGGGCGGTGGTCATACCAGCCTCGAGGAAGGTCTTGCTTGAAGCTATAGACAGGGGTTATATCAGGGCATTTGTCGATGCCGGCTGCATGATTCAAAATCCCGGCTGCGGTTCTTGCATCGAGGCTCATGGGCAAATGCTCGAATCGGGAGAGAGGGCCCTCTCCACCGCCGCCTGGAGTTGCCCCGGGCGGACAGAATCGGCCGAAAGCGAAATTTACCTGGCCTCGCCTGCCACTGCCGCGGCAACTGCCCTGGAGGGTGAGATAGCCGATCCCCGGAAATATATAAAATGATGAATCGTATCGATGGGCAGGTTTGCAGGCTGGGACATGATACCCTTCCTTTCCAGGTTCTGCCGCAACTCTCGTCGGCCGATTCCCGCGGCCAGTCGTCGGCCAAAGGCTCGTTGTTTGGGCCGACCTTGAAGTTGAAAAAAGGCGAGATTATTGTCGCCGGGCGCAATTTCGGGTGCGGCTCGAACGACCAGAGGTCAATCGAGCTCTTGAAGGCTATGGACGTGCCTTGTGTTATTGCCGCATCCTTCGCCAGGCGGTTTTACCGGGATGCCATTAACGCCGGGCTACCCGTAATCGAATGCCCCGAGGCCTTCGAGGCAATCTCCAGCGGCGAGCAGATAGTAGTCGATTTCGACCGTCTTGAGATAAGCTGTAAGCGGGGCATCGCGCCCTTCCAGGCTTACCCCGATGTCATCTCCAAAATACTCTCATCCGGCGGCCTGATACCCTACACGCGCAAGGCTATGGCGAAATAGGAATCGAACACTGTTCAGCCTATCGATTGATAACAAACCGGCAATATGATAAATTGAAATTTTGGGTGTTTTGATGTAGGGGCGTCCGTACGGATCTGGCGATATTGCAATACGCCCCTGCAACGTACAAAATTGTCAATTCCAAATATTGGGACTTGTCTTCATTAAAGGCAATTTATCAACAGCATAGGGGCCGAAAGCATTCGGCCCGTTTTACATGTGAATATGTCAATTTCTCAGGGCGAAACCCCTGTTTATCCCGGCCTTGTGCGGGACGGTTTCAACTCTTTATATTCACACCTGTCGGGTCCGGGGACCCGACACCACGGATAGAATCAGTCCGCCTGGTTGACCAGCTTTACGAATGGCGCAACATCCGCGCAGACGCGGTCGACCGCATCGCGCCAGAAATCTTCCTTTGTCAGGTCGACACCGAGATGCTTCTTGGCGACCTCTTCGGTGGTCAAGCGGCCGGTGTCGGCCAGAAGGTCGCGGTAGTTGGTCGCGAACGTTTTCCCTTCCTTGATTGCGCGGTCGTAGACACCGTTGGCAAATAGATATCCAAACGTATATGGGAAATTATAGAACGGCGCGCCGGTGATGAAAAAATGCAGTTTCGAGGCCCAGAACAACGGATGGTAACCATCGTGCTCATCGAGAATGCCGAAGAAGGCTTCTTTCTGTGCCTCCTTCATAATCTCGTTGAGTCGCTCGCGGGCCACGGTGCCCTTCTTGCGCTCCTCATAAAATCGGCTGTCGAATATGAAGCGGGCATGGATATTCGACATAAAAGTCAATCCGTTGGCCAGCTTCTGGTCTGTTAGCATCAATTTCTCGTCGAAATTGCTTGAGGCCGCCAGGGCGGCATCGGTGACACGAAGCTCGTTAAATATCGAGGCTGTCTCCGCCAGGTTCATCGGATACATGGCGGCGAAAGGCGGATTGTCTTTCAGCACCCAACCGTGATAGGCGTGGCCGAGCTCGTGGGCCAGGGTGCTAAGGCCGCTGAATGTGCCGGTGTAAGTCATGAAAATTCGTGATTCCTTCCTTATCGCAATCCGCGAGCACCAGCCGCCGCCGGCCTTGCCGGTGCGGTCCTCGGCCTCGATCCAGCGCTTATCGAGCGCCATGCTGGTGAAATCGCCCATCTCGTCGGAGAAGCTCTTCAAGTGTTCGACTATGAATCTGCCGGCCTCGTCGAATGAAATCTTGCGGTCCGACTTGCCCAGCGGGGCTTCCTGGTCATACCAACGGAACTTATCTATCCCCAGGTATTTCATCTTGGCATCGACATATGGCTTTAATTGCGGCCGCCCTTTAACCACCGCGCTCCACATGGCCTCGATGGTGGCCCGTTTCATGCGAGCATTGAGGAGCGGCTCGAATAACGGGTCCTCCCAGCCGCGGCGCTTGTAAATCGAGAGCCTGAAACCACCCTGCGAATTGAGGGCGATTGCCGCCAGGTTCTCTCGCATTTTCCAGGCGCCGACCATCTTCTCGAACGCATCGCGGCGAACCTCACGGTCACGGTCGGACATGCGGGGCGCATTCTGGCCGAGCGAGATTTCCTTCTTTTGCCCGACGTCATCAAGGGTGACACGCAGGTCTCCGGCCATCTTGTCGTAGAGGCGGTTCCAGGAGTGATAGCCGTTGACCCCCAGCTCGATCGCCAGCTTCTCGAGTTCCTCCGGCATCTTCATTTTGGCCCGGTCGCGCATCTCATCAAGATGGAAACTGATCTCCCTGATGCCTTTCTTCTGGAGAAGCTTCTGCCATTCTCTGTTGGAGGCTTTGACCGAGAATGACTCCAGTGTGGCTTTCATCATGCCCCAGCGCGAGGCCTGGTCGTCTATCTCGGCGTCGATCCGCATCGCCTCCTCATCGTTGACATCCTGGCTGGTCAGGCATCCGGCAAACGAGCTGGCCAGGTGAAGTTTCTCGTAGGCGGCCTGAAGATCGAGTATCCACTTTGTCCACTTTGGACGGGAGGTCTCATCCAGTTTCTTAGGTAGTTTAGCCAGGGCTTTTTCAAGCTTGTCTATTTCCTTGACCATCTCCTGCCTGAAAGCGGCATACTGCGGCGACTTGGAACCGCCCGGGAAAATGGACTCAATTTCCCAGCGGGGGGCTTGCCCCTGCTGCGAAGCATGCGGGGCTTTCATCTGGTCGGTATTATGATGCGTCATTAACAAACACTCCTTTATATGAATCTTGAATTTGCTTCGGCCTAAATAAACGGGAGGGGACTTGATTGGCAAGGAGAATGTTTTGTGGACAGCATAAGCCTATAATAATTACCAAATTCTAACGCCTTAATCCTTGACATTCCTTCCTCTCATAGTATATTCTGTTTGCATCTTTGCTTCTGCAACTTGGGCGTGGGTGGGATACCCCCGGGAAGACAAAGCAGCGCTCTAATGGCTTGCCAAAGGAGAGACGCTTGAAAAACATATTACTATTTTTGATTGCTATATGTTGGCTGTGTATCAGCGCAGGGGCGCAGGATTCATTATTCGCGCCGAGCGTGAATTATCAGACTGGAAATCGCCCTAGTTCCATTTGCGCCGCAGATTTCGATTCTGATGGAGACATCGACTTGGCCGTGTTGACCATAGATCCCGATTGGTTCCGAATGCTGATGAACAACGGCGATGGCACTTTTCAGGCAGCCGTCAACTATGGGGTGGGGGGTGACCCCACGTTTGTATTTGCATCTGATCTTGACGGGGATGGGCATAAAGACCTGATTGCCTCTATGTTTGAAGGCTCTGTCTTTATCCGCTATAACGATGGCGATGGCACCTTTGATGACTGGTATTATTACCCCTACGCGGGAGAATACTCCTATTGTGCTATTGCCAGCGAACTCGATGGAGATGGGGATAATGACATCATTGTAGCCAGTATTCTTGGCTGGGTAACGGAACTTAGGAATAACGGGGACGGGACATTTCCGGGATATTCTCAGGAAATTTATGTCACAGCGGCCGGGTCCCGTTCCGTATTCCCCATCGACCTTGACGGCGATAGTGATAATGACTTGGCTGTGGCAAATAGATGGTCTGATAGTGTTTCGGTTCTTAGAAATAACGGCGACGGCATATTTGTAACAATCAACTATGGCGCAGGGGATGGACCCCGTTCGGTATTTGCCTATGATCTCGATGGCGATCAGGATAACGATTTGGCCGTGGCCAATCAGTACTCGAACGACGTTTCCATCCTAAAGAACGATGGTAATGCGATATTCGATTCCGTTGTTCACTATAGCGCTGGAATCCAGCCGTTTTCAGTGTTTGCTGCTGACTTTGACGAAGATGGAGACGGTGACCTTGCCGTTGCAAACTACTCTGATGACAGTATTTCGGTACTAATAAATCTTGGTGATGGTACGTTTGGTCCGCCATATAACTACGCAGTGGGTGACGGTCCATGTTCAATTTTCGCAGCCGACTTTGATGGAGATAGCGACAACGATTTGGCGATAACCAATGATCTGTCGGACGATGTTTCCATATTGATGAATTTGGGTTGCCCATATACACCTGGTGATATTAATGCCGACCGGCAGGTCAACTGCAATGATGTTGTGTGCGCCGTATCTTTTCTGACAGGAGGGGGCGCCCCGCCCTATTCCTGTAATTGCCCGCCCTTTGAATTTCCTTTTTACGCCTCCGGTGACGTCAACGGCAACTGCGCATTTAATGGAATGGACGTTACGTATTATGTCGCTTACCTCAAAGGTATTAACCCCGCCCTGCTCTACTGCCCCGACTGCCCGCCGGCAAGATAGTCTCGCGTGACTCAAGTCATAAGGCCCCGATAGT
>Ga0154764_1109_pt3 | contig 12446 bp, 6 predicted proteins | sample Rifle2008BG16ft_FD_105772 | JGI IMG/M metagenome (GOLD analysis project Ga0154764, IMG submission 105772) | candidate division Zixibacteria bacterium RBG_16_53_22
ATATTTTTCGCGATATATCTGCAGGTCGCTATCACCGACCATGTCGATCAATATCGCGAATCGCGGTCGATACGACCCCAAATTGGCCGCGAAATACTCCGAGCCGATAAGCCATCCACTCTGCCCGCCGCTGGGGCCATAATCCTCACCATCGAACAGGACGATATCTATGCCGACCGGGGCCGGGCTCTGGTGAAAAAGGCGGCCCAGTTCAAGGAGAATCGCCGCACCCGAGGCGCCATCGTTGGCCCCAAGTATAGGCAGGTGTTGTTTGGACGAATCCGGGTCCTTGTCGGAACGGGGTCGGCTGTCCCAGTGGGCACACAGCATCACCCGGCGTCGATTCTCGGGATTGTATGAGGCGATCAGGTTGGTCAGCCTTAATGTCTCGCCGGTTAGAGAATCGAAATAGGTGAATTGCTGCCGTCTGGTCAGGTCCGTCGTCGATCTGAGCGAATTGAAAAGGAAATCGGCCGCTCGGGCATGAGCCTCGGAGTTGGGGACCCGGGGCCCGAATTCGCATTGCGCCACGAGGTCGGCAAACGACCTCTGGGCATTAAATTCCGGCCGGCCGGAACACGAGGGGCCGACCAGCGCTATCGAGATGCACGCGGCCGCCACCGAAAGAGCCATCGGCCGCATCAGAATCTGATCTCGGCGCTTAAGCCGAGCTCCCTGACATGGTGCTTGCGCTTGAGGATTTTATCGTTGCTGTCGTCCCACCTGGCCCGGATCGAGCCGGTGATGGCGCGGGAGAATTGGTATGACATTCTGGGCTCGACCGTGATCTGATTCTTGTTGGCATCGACCGACTTGGCGCCATCGGTGAATGACTGTGTCTTATTGTTGGCCAGCGTGATATCGAGGTTGAGCGAAAGCTGGCTGTTGAATTTGACGCGCTTGAGCAGCGGCAGTTTCAATCCCTTGGGGGCGGTCAGGCTATACTGCAGCGACAGCTTGATCGCGTTCCTGAGCGTCTCGCTGTCGCGCTTGGATTGACCTACGCTTCTCAAGTTTTGCGAGATGGTTCGCCCCTTGTCGTAGCGCAGAGTTGCCCTGACGTTGTTTCGAAAGCTGACATTGAGCGAGGCCAGCGGCGCCCAATCTTTGGATGTGTCCCTCTTGTAAAGCTCGCCGCTGCCGGCGTCGCCGCTCTCATCGACTTTCCTCGAATAATTCGACTGCCAGCTGACGCTGTTGGAGAGCTTCTTGAAAATAAACAGCTTCTCGAGTTGTGACAACGTCATTCCAATATCGGGGAATGTGAGCGAGCGTGTCATGACCGGGTTGTTGGCCGAACGGGTTGTGGTTTTCCGCAGGTTATAGCCGGTGGTGATATCGAGGCCCCGGCCAGGTTGGAGGCCGGAATCCAACTGGTAGTTATCGGAGAAGACGGTTTGATTGGGAGTAACCAGCCCTGTCGTCGATTTGCTTCTGGCCTGCGGGTTTTCGGTGAAACCGAACAGGTATTGCCACGACGGTCTTTCAAGGAGACCCTGGACCGTGAATTTCTTGTCTCTTAAATAGGCGGCCCGGATCGGCTTGACGCTCTTAAAAAGCGCTACGACCTTATTGAATACCCATTTCGGTGAGCCCGCGCCCGGCCCACCCGACGTCTCTGTCGGCTCTCCGTCCTCGCCCTGCCGTTTTTCTAATCCCTCGCGTTTGCCGTCCGGCGCCTCTTCCTCTCCCGGCTGTCTGGGCAGGTCCGCTTTCCTTGGTGGCGGACGGTCTCCTGACTCGCGCCGGGAAAAGAGGTTCTGGATATTGAACGTGAAATCGCTCTTGAATGAGGAATTCATCTGAGTCGAGCGAGTCGAGTCGGGATTACGCTTGAGATCGGAATTCTCAATATACTGCGAATTGAATGTAAATCTGTTCTCCAGGAATTTCAATATCTTCGGCTGAAAGCTCGTCTCAAATCGCTGCTGGAAAGTCTGTTCCCGCCCGAGCTTTAGCCGCGAGGGGTTGACACTCAATTTGAACCTGCCGGGCCGACTGATATCACGGGTGGTATTGACGTTATATGACGCCCGCAGGCTCGGGAACAGCGAGAAACCTGTGTTGCCGGTCAGCGCCAGGTCTTTGACTCGGGAGCTGGTCCAGATGCCGCGCTGGTTGACACTCCTGGCTTTGCTCCCATTAACCTCCCCCGAGAAGCTCAGCTGGGTCGGCAACGGCGTCATCGACGCTCCATGGACGGAGGCCGGCAAAAACATATACTTGGTCCAGAAAAACGGCTTGAACGACGGTTTGGCCTTTGGCGATAAATCGTAGGCAGCCGACCCCCTGTAAATATCGCGGCGGTCGATCGGCGCCGTTGGCGATGAGGCCTTGGAGTGAGAGAAGGTGTAGTTGGTTCGGATGCGGTTCAGGGTCAGGTTCCATAACCAGTTCCTGGTATTTCGATTGAACGATTCGGTGACCGTGTAGCCGTAGGTTTTGTTCTCGGTCTTTTCCTGCTGTTGAGCCTCCTTGTCGAGGATGATATCCGAACCGGGCTGCAGCCTGGGAAGCGCCAAACTGCTCTGCCAGGTAACCGATATCGGCAGGCTAAGACCCAGCGATGGCGACAGGAATTTGTCGGCCCTGAAATTCAGCCGGGCGGCCTTACCGACATTGGTGGAGCCGACGGCGGTTTTGGCCGAGAGCGGGAAGAAATCGGCGCCCTGGCGAGTATACGACACGTTGACATCCATGAAATCCGAGAACCTGGCCGTGGCCTGAATCCTGCCCGCGAAATCGGAATTCTTCCTTACGTCGACCACCCGCATCTCATCTATCCAGACCTCGCCGGTATATGCCTGCGGGGCATCGGGCGAAATCTCCACTCCAACTATGAAGAACTTGACCTGCGAAAGCGACGGCTTGCCGTAGACCCGATAGTTCCCCTGGGTCGTGTCGGGCCGGGAAGTATCCGGGGGCGCATTCCTGAGAAACCAATATTTCAAATCGGTCAGCTTGGCAAAATCGATTTCGACCCAGTTGCTTTTGACCCAGCCGGTATCGAGGACGACGCGATATTCGTAGAAGTTGTCGTTGTTCACGTTAAGGGTCATGAAGAAGGTGATCATGCTGTCGCGAACGCCGCTGGCTACCGCCGTATCGCCGTGAACAAACATCTTGAGCCGGCTGTATTGGGTGTAATTTTCCTGGTTGAAAAGGGTCCAGGCGGCTCCGGCTACGTGGCCGGCGGGCATATTCAGGTATGAGAGCACCAGCGATTGTTCCTTCTCGCGGACGCCGGTTCCACGGTCGAGTTCTCCGGCGATTCCGGGTGGTGCATAATAAGTGCCGGCGTTGTCCTGCGTATTCTTGATGGCGATTTCGAATTTCTCGTCGGGGCCGACCTGGTCGCTCGGCTCGATCGGCAGTTCCCGCCACTTATTGCCGACCAATTCGAAGGTGGCAATGGCCAACTGGTAGGAATGCGAGCTCCCTGTCATCCAGACCCTGGCAAAATTTATCCGCGTAAAATCGGCCTGCTGGCTATTGCCCCTGATCCGGTAGATGGTTGAATCCTGCAAGGGTATCCTGAGTAATTTCCAGCCGGTCGACGTTGAATCGACGATATACGCGGAGCTGTCCAGATCGACCGAGTACTCGAAATACCCGTTTTGCATATCGAGGCCGCTGTTGTTGTTGATATCCTCCGTGTCCATCCGTCCCAAGCGGTCGGGATCGTTGTTATTGCCCTCGGTACCATTGATCCTCGAATAGTCTACGTCGCGGACGTCGGGGTTCCACGACCAGTTGTCGCCATTGCGGTCAGGCGGGGGATACGGCCCGGTTTCCTGGGAATCGAAAACACCATCGAGTCCGGTATCTTCCTCACCGGGCTCAAAAACGCCGATCGCCGTCCCGAGACTGTCGCGGTCCTCGGAATCCGGAATCTGATCGTCATCGATGTCCTCGGAGATAGAACCCAGATCGATATTCAGCATCGCATTTGGGGCGGCGCCGGCTGTATCGGGATGGTACCAGATCTCTATATATTTGCTCAATGTCTGATTGGAAAGCCCCGTATAGAAGGGACGCATAATTCCGGCCCAGCTTGATTCCGGGGCGGTCAGAGTCGTGTCGGGAAAGTAGTTCAATATGAGGACATCGATGCGGTCATCCTGGCGCTTGACACCCTCCTGCCGGGCAGGCCAGATGCTGGTGATTGTCAGGGCCTGAACCGGATTGTACCACCATAGCCCGCCCCGTCGAGCAAGCGGCAATTTCAGACCCGAGGAATCGAGCGGCGGCGAGGAGGCGGTCCAGATGCCGCGCCTGGTGGAGAGGTCGGTGTAATTCTTGGTCCCCTCGAAATCATCTATGAAGGCCTCGTTCTTGATGTTCGGATTGGGGAAGCTCTGGGCGATTTCTCCCGTGATGTCGAGGCCTGACGACGCATCGGCCTCCACAAACGGCATGGCATCGACCAGCCTCGTCATGAATTCCGGCTTGAAACTGAAATTGAAATTGCTGTCCCAAACGAAACCTCGCTTGGGTTCGCGGCCCACCCTCGGCCTGGGATCGGAGGCCGATTCCGAGCGGTACATGGCGGCCATGGATATGGTTGAGTTGTCGAAGAGCTTGTATTGCGCGGCGGCCCCGAACAGGCTCTTCTTCTCCGGCATGAAGAATGGGGCGTATTCAAAATCGACCGTGACATTGGCCGCCGGATTAAGCGCCTGATCGGATAGAAAAGTAATCTGCCCGAGATCGTAATTTATGGAATAATCAACATCGCGCCTGAGTACGGTGCCGTCGCCAAGCCTGACCACCTCCGAGCCCGACATGATATTGGCCCGCCCGAGCGGGAATGTCGAGGCCCGCTGGGCTGATTTGACATAAATGTAATAGTCGCTGGAGTCGTGCAGATTGGCGGGGTCGAGAAGATAGATACTGGGCACTTTCGTGGTCAGGCTGTCGCTGGCGAAAGGGTTGCGACCGGGAAATATCAGATGCCCCTTGGAGGCATCCATTATGGTATTGTCGAAATCGAAAATGCAGTCGGCCCCGGCCTCCTGCGTGGTATTGTTTTTCTTGTCCAGGCCGAGCAGGGTTATGTAACAATGGCCGTTCTCGTCCTCGGGATCGGTCGTTCTGTCACCCTGCCCCTTGTATATTTTTAGCTCAAAGCCGTCGGGCGAGATGTTACGCGCCCCGAGGTCGTAAACATTTCGCCACATCAGGCTCCAGGTGGTAAACTGACTAATGGGGCTTCTGGCTCTCAGAAGTTTCAGCACAAACGTTGTGTCGGCGTCCTGGTTGCTGTTGTTGGGACGGTAGCTCAGGTTGCCGACCCGGACCGTGTCGCGCCCCACCCCCGGCGTGTAGCGCGTGTACACTATATATGCGCCCAGAGCGACACCCTGCTGAACCGCCTGATTCAAAACCACGAACCAGCTATTCCGGTAAACGTCATATTGTGTGGGGTCGATCGGGGCAAACGAGGCTATCTCATATTCTACCCTGATGCTCTCCGCGGGCGAGACGTATGGCAGGGAATCGGCCGGACTGACGCAGGCCAGGCCCCGGGCATTGTCCGGCCAGTTCCCCATACCCTGGACGCTCTGGTAGAGCTCGACCGAGATGATGGTATCGGCAGCATCGAACTCGATGGGGTCACGTAACCAGAAATATGTGCCGGCCAGATATTGGTAATCGCGGATGGTGCTTTCGGCGCCCCTGGCCCCGGCGTTGAAATTGGCTTTTTCCGAGGTTCCCTTTTCCTGGCTGGTGATCATGGTCATGTCGAGATTGCCGACTTTGGCGGTGGCCTTGATACCAAAAAGGCCCTGCACGTTCTGGCTGTAACCGATCATTTGGGCGTTGGGAAGTGAGAGGTTGGTGTTGCCGGCCTCGACCGACTGCAGGATTTCGTCCTCATCTCCTTTGTAACGCAATTTGATAGTGTTGGCCAATTCGACATCGCGCTTGGAATCCTGATCGACCTCGACCGTGATCTTGGAGCCGATCGTGCCGGTCACCTTGAATCGCGAGACCTGCTCCATTTGCAGGGTGGGGAATTTGCTTTGACGAAAAGTCCCGGTGTTTGCGAGACCATCCTCCCACTCCGAGCGGCCGGAGAAGGAGATGGAGCGCGAACCTGTAACTTTGATGTTCGATTTGCCCTCGCCGATAATACCCTTGACAATTTCCGGAGCCTCCACGGGGATATCGATCTGAACACCCTCTTTACCCTTCTCGGCCCCGCCTTTACCAAGCTGCTGTTTCAAGTCGCTGCGCCAGGAATTGGCGAGGGAGTACTGCTCGCGGTAACTCATATACCGTGTCATGCTGAGGATTTGATAGGAGGGGAGCTCGTAATTCCCGTAAAAATCGCGGATTTGAACGAAATTACCTCGATTTGCGAAGTAATATCCCCGGCTATATTGTAATTTGTTGAACTTAAAAATGTAACCAGGGGCATATCTGTTGAGGCCGCGCCTGTCAATCGGCGGACCCTCAGACGCCCTGATAGTAAAACGGCTTTTGATGCTCAGCGGGACCCTGATTTCACCGATTTCGGCGGCAATTACAGCGGATGCCCCGGAGAGAACCAGAAGCAGTACGGAGATCTTTCTGAGAAGCGACAACTTACACTCTGCCCATTGGGCTTTTCAGTACACCTTCAAATTTATATCAATATTCCCTTGTGCCTCCTTTCCTTACGGGTAATCTCCTAAGGGTCAATATACAAAATCTCTCTCTTCAAGTCTATGCCAAATTTATGGCGCGCCGCCTTCTCCATCATGGCCACCAGGGTTTTCACGTCGTTGGATGTCGCCTTGCCCATGTTAACCACTATGTTGCAATGCTTTTCGAACACGGCGGCATCACCCACCCGCATCCCCCGCACACCAGCCTCCTCCAGAATTTTCCCGGCCGGGGTGACATTATTGGGCTCCTCCAGCTTGCGAAGGTTCTTGAACACCGAGCCCGCCGAGCCGAGTCCTACCGGATGACGCTCCATTCTGAAACGCCGCCTTTCATTTACTATTTCGGCCAACTTCTGCTTATCTCCAGGCCTTAGCGCCAGTTTCACCGAAAGCACGACATCGCCGGAATCGGAAAGAGATGATTTCCTGTAAGCGAACCTGAAATGCTCGTTATCCACAATCGTGATTCCCCCGTCGCGGGTGTAGAGAACGGCCTTTTCCAGGATTTCGTTGATGGCGTGACCGAAGGCCCCGGCGTTTCCATATACCGCCCCACCTATTGTACCTCTGATGCCGGCCGCGTATTCCAGGCCTGCCAGGCCGGCTTCGAGCGCGGCGTCAACCATCTTATCTACCACCGCCCCCGACTGCGCCGATATGCTGCCACCACTGCAGATTGCAAACCGGGAGCATTCGTCTTTTATGATAAGGCCGGAGTACCCCTCGTCATCGAATAGGATGTTGGAACCGCCGCCGAGGATGAAGAATTTGAGATCGCATTCTCGAGCAGCATCGACCGCCCTGATTATTTCGGTTGGGGTGTGGGCCACAAAGAAATATCTCGCCGGCCCGCCAATTCCGAAGCTGGAATATTGCGCCAAAACGACGTCGCGCCGCACCTGGCCGTCGAGTCTGGCATTTAAGAGATTTTCATTCATTTAATTCGCTTTCACCCGCTACAGGCCCAAGCCGAAAGGCCGGTAATCCTTATACGTCGGGGGTCCACTCCATGTTCGTTAATTTGAGAGCGCTCACCATATATGATATCGACAGGATTCCTAAAGACAAGACCGCCACTATCATGATAGGATTGATCAGGCTCGATAAATATCGGTATGCCAGATAAGTTAGTCCATAACCGCCCAGGCCGACCACCATTATCGAAAAGGCATAGATAAATCCCCCGCCGCCTTTGAGCATTCTTTTGGGATGATCCCATTTGAAATTTCCCCAGAAGGCGCAGATCGCCAGCCCAACTCCAAAACCGATCCAGGAGAAAAGAATGGTCAGGAATACCGAATCGATATCGCCGGGCTTTTTGGCGACATAATGAATCATTGCCGCCCCGAGCGCCAGAATTGTCGTAAACAGCAATCCCACAATTAGCTTGCTGGCCAACGTCAACTGGCGACCGTTTGGGTTGATCAGGTTCCGCCAGAAAGCGAGCCGCTCCAATGTCAACATGCGGCTCCCGACCTGTCCTCCGAAGAAGGCGGCAAACAAAGTCGCCACGGGGGAGATGACAAGGCCGGAGATTTCATCGGAGTGGCCGCTGGTTCCGACGAAGGGATAGAGCAGGAAAAATGCCATCATTACCAGGCTTTGGGTCATGACACCCGATTCCCTGGCGAACAATATCATATCCCTCTTGACGTGGGCCATCAAGGGCGAGCCACCGGGCGCAAATCCGCCAATCGCCACGCGCGATGGGGCCGCGACCTCTTCGGCGATGCCACCGGCGTAATATCTGGCCGTAGACACAAAGGCAACGAATGTCAGCGCGACCGACAAAACTACCAGTATCAGAAAATATAACAGGGCGACAGGCAAATCCCCGGAGGCGGCGCCGAGCGTCGCTTTGTAGGCCCATCCGGATGGCAGATAACTGAATATCGGCCATGATGCGATATTGGCTGTTTTCATCGCTTCGCTGCCGAAATCGGCTGACCCCGACGAAAACTGGCCGCTGAATTGTCTCATGGCGGCCCACATGCCGATCCCGATAAAACTGCCAACGACCGTGATGACCCCTTTAAGTCGTGCGCGCGGCACATGATTACTGATAAGCGAGGCAATTATTATTCCCAGGGCCCCCGGTATCGTGGCCATCAAAAATGTCACCAGGGCGGCGATACAATAGTATCCGGGCGACGATCCATGATGCAATCCCAGGACTACGAGCACCGGCGTCAAGAACAGGAATGATACCCTGGCATTCAGGAAAGTGGCCTCCAGCACCTTGTAGATGAATATGTCTCGCCGCGGAATGGGCAGAGAAAGGAGTATTGCCAGATCGTCCGAGAAAAAGATAGTAAATACAGCCTGCGACAATCCCCAGAAGAGCAGCAGGAGGAACATGCCGTGAAATGACAGGGCAACAAGATTTTCGAGAATCCTGGGGCCGCGCTCGGGGTCCAGCTCGGCGAATTTGAGCAGGCCATATGCGAAACTCGAGAGTGCGAATGCCAGCATTGCGAAAACAAATATGAAAAGCAAAGTCTTGCCGATTTTGCCGCCGCCCCTGACGGCGCCCAACATCATCAGGAGGCGGTATTTGAGGAGAGCTGCAAGCATCTCAGCGGCCGCTTAAGTATTTTACGACCTCGTCGTACTCCGAGCCGCCGGTGAGCTCGATGAAGAGTTCCTCGAGAGTCGAGCCTTCTTTGGTGGTTTCTTTGAGTCGGTCGACCGGGCCATCGGCTACGATCTTCCCCTTGTTGATAATATAAAGCCTGTTGCACATGTTCTCGGCAATTTCGAGGATGTGAGTGGAAAAGAGAATTGCGCATCCGGAGCGAGAGAGCTCGAGCATGATGTCTTTTATTTTTCTGGTGGCCCGAGGGTCGAGCCCGCCAGTCGGCTCATCGAGCAGGAGCACCTCCGGCCGGTGGAGCACTGCCGCGGCCAGCGAGACTTTCTGCTTGGTGCCGTGCGATAGCGATGAAATCAACTTCTTGCCATGTTCGCCGAGATCGAACAACTCGATCAGGTCCGCGATTCTTTTTTGCGCGGTTTCCTTATCCAGGCGGAAAACGTCGGCGGTGAAATGAAAAAATTCGAGTGGTGTGAGTTTCTCGTAAAGGTTGGGCACATCGGGAACATAGCCGATCCGCCGGCGCGCGCGGACCGGTTCATCGTTTAGATCGAACCCGCCGATATTTACCCTGCCTTTATCGGGCCTCAGAAGCCCGATCAGCATTTTGAGAGTCGTTGTCTTGCCGGCGCCGTTCGGTCCCAGGAAACCGACAATCTCACCGGCCGCCACTTGCAGGGAAACATCATCGACTGCCTGGAGTTTGCCGTAGCTCTTGGAAAGGTTTTGGGCCAGAAGCATAGTCATGGTTGATTCGGTTCTCCCGGTGGAGCATCGTTGCTTTCCGCGGACGCTGTGGGAGCCTCATCTTTTTTCTCGGGCCCTTTCTTGGCCTCCTCGAGGTAGTTCATGCGAAGTTCAAACAGGGCATGTTTGAGATATTTGGCCTCGCTCTCGGCGAGGTTACCTGCGGTCTTCTCCTCGAGCATTCCCAGCATATCGATCGAGTGCTTGGCCATCTCGAGATTGCGTTCAACCTTGCCTGTGATCATGCTCGGCACCTTACCCATCTGCTGCCAAGCGGCCGCCTGGAACGAGAGCACGAGCTGGGTAAACAGGAGTCCCGATTCGTTTTTCGGAGAATCGTCGTTTTTCTCGTCAGATTTGGCCATGCCCTCAACCTTTCCTGGAAAGCCTCGCCGCCAGCGAGAGCTTATGCTGCACGTCCATTAGATCGGCCTCGACCTGCTTTAAGAGCCTTTGCATGTCGAGGTCGGTGGAGCGGTCGATCATGCCGTTGACCAACTCGGCCACTTCCCTGGCTTTCTTCAAAGCTTCTTCCGCCTTATCCATCTTTCCTCTTACCCCTTACGCTTGAGTGTGGAACATTTATATATTATCCTACTTTCGCGAATTTAAGTCTACCGCCTAACCTTTTCTTCAGAATTATTTTGAGTTGCTGATTTTCGGGCTTGGCCAGGCTGGGATCATCATTGACAATATCATACGCGAGTCTGCGAGCCAGGGTTACGAGACGACTATCCGTTATTCGCGCCACTCGAAGCTCCGGGATGCCGTGCTGGCGCGTGCCCAGAATCTCGCCCGGCCCGCGAAGCTCCAGGTCGGCCTCGGCGATCTTAAAGCCATCGGTGGTCGAGATAATAACGTCGATCCGCTTCTGGGCATCCTCCGAGCATCTCTCTCCCGTCAGAAGGAAGCAATATGACTGTATTCCCGATCGCCCGACCCGTCCCCGAAGCTGGTGGAGTTGCGAAAGGCCGAACCGCTCGGCGTGCTCAATTACCATGATGGTCGCCTGCGCCACATCGACCCCGACCTCGACGACGGTGGTAGCAACCATGACCTCGATGTCACGATTCTTGAAGGCCGCCATGGTCGACTGTTTATCGGCACTTTTCATTCTGCCGTGGAGGAGCCCGAGCTTAAGATCGGGGAAAATATCTCGCTTGAGATGCTCGAACGCCTGGGTAGCTGCCGCAAGGTCGCTCTTTTCCGTCTCCTCCACCAGGGGGTAGACTATGTAGGCCGACCGGCCCTCTCTTGCCTGCTTGCGGATAAATTGATACATCTCCGGGCGCTTATCTTCGGTTACATATTTTGTTACAATCGACACTCGCCCGGGGGGCATCTCGTCGATTATCGAGACATCGAGATCACCGTAGGCAGTCATGGCCAGCGTGCGCGGAATCGGCGTGGCGGTCATGACCAGGATATCGGGATTGCGCCCCTTAGATTGCAGGGTCGCCCGCTGCATGACTCCGAAACGATGTTGCTCATCGATCACGACAAATCCCAGTTTGGCGAACTTGACCTTTTTTTCGATGAGGGCGTGCGTGCCTATGACCACCGGGCATGTGCCGGATTCGACATCGGCGAAAGCCTCTTTGCGTCCGCGTCCCTTGACCGAGCCGGTGAGAAGCTTGACCGGAATGCCGATCGGCTGAAGGAGTTCCGAAACCGAGAAATAATGTTGTTCGGCAAGTATCTCGGTCGGGGCCATAATTGCGGCCTGATAGCCGGATTCGACAGCCCCCAACATTGCCAGCACTGCGACGATCGTTTTGCCGCTGCCGACATCTCCCTGGAGCAGGCGGTTCATCTGGTATTTTGCGGCCATATCGTCATAGATTTCCCTTAAGACCTTTTTCTGCGCGCCTGTCAGGGAAAAACCGAGCTTGCCGAGGAGCTCGCGGCCATGTTTGCGTGGCGGTTGAAGCTCGATACCATCGGTCTTGGAGTGGCGCTTCTTCTGGCGGCCGACCAGGATCAACTCGAGATGGAAAAGCTCCTCGAACGACAGCCGCTGGCGCCCCATATCGGCCATTTCATGCGAGTCGGGGAAATGAACTTGCCGGATGGCCCGCGTCAGGTCGATCAGGCCGTACTCGCGGCGTCCGCTTTCGGGAAGCGTTTCGCATGGCAGGCCGGACAGGGTATCGAGGGCCGGCTTGATTATCCGTCGCAGGCCGCGAGAGGTCAGGCCATTCTGCCTGAAAGCCATGTTTTCGGGGTAGATCGGGATTATGCGGCCGGTATGGATCGGCTCTTCGTCGATTGAATCAATGATTTCAAATTCCGGATGGGCCAGGGATATGCCGTTGAAGTAGCTGACCTTGCCGGAGGCGATGACGATATCGCCCTCCTTGAAGATGTTTCCCAGGTATTGGTATTTTTGAAACCAGACCAGTTCGACATACCCGGTCTGGTCCTCGATAATTGCCACGAAGCGATTACTCCGT
>Ga0154764_1138_pt2 | contig 12430 bp, 8 predicted proteins | sample Rifle2008BG16ft_FD_105772 | JGI IMG/M metagenome (GOLD analysis project Ga0154764, IMG submission 105772) | candidate division Zixibacteria bacterium RBG_16_53_22
GGGGGTCCGTACAGACCCCCGAAAAACCCGGACCATTAATATCAGCGCCGAAAATTATCGTGGCTCCTTTGCCATTCGTGCCCCGGTCAGCAAGCGGGGTCCGGGTTTTTTCCTCGCCGGCGGCGAGGCGGCGGCCCCCCGGCGCCGGATAGGATCGTCCGGCGCTATTGACAACGATGCCTGACACTCTTACTATTAAGGCATGCCCAGGCCTCTGACTCTCGTTTTGCTCTTGACAGGCCTTATTTATTTTAGCGGGATTAGTGATGCCCAGCAAATCTACCTTTCGACACCGGACCCCATAAACGAAAGAATCATCGAACTTCAAGCGCGAGGTTACCTGGCCAGGTTGAGCAGAACCGAAAGGCCCTGGCTGGTGGCCGACATCATTTCCTCGATTCTCGACAGCGAATTATCTCTTGATCCGGTGAGCAAGGTAGTTGCCGAGGAAATTCTGGCTTATTTTCAGCCGATGCGCCGGACCGATTCCGAATTGGTGGGTTCGGGTGGCGCTGCGGGATTGGGGATTCGGGCCTTATCCAGGGAGCGGCGTGAGGGTTATTTCAATCTTGATAATAAGCTTATAAACCGCGATTTCCGAAACGAGCTGGGTTCAGTTTATATGGGGCAATTCTGGGTCTCGCGCCAGTCCAGGTGGGGTATTGATACCCGGCTGATATTCGACTCCGATGGCACGCGCTATCCCTGGTATTATGGAACCGCCCATAACGGCAGGATAATCGGGCAATTCGATCACGCTTATCTTAATTTTGTATTTGATCGATTCGATTTTCTATTTGGACGTCAGCGTCTGATCTGGGGACCCTCGCCGCGGGGCAGCCTCATCCTCGATGACAAATCACCGCCCATGGATTTGCTTCATTATGGCCTCGATCTCAAGCCTGTCCGTATCAGCGGTTTCTTCACAAGGCTGGATGATTACCGCGACACGCTTGGTGTTTGGAACAGGCGATTTTTCACCGGCCATCGTGTAACAATCATGCCTGGCAAAGGCTGGGAGATTGCATTGTCGGAGACCTACCTGTACGGAGGTCCGAACCGCCTGCCCGAGCTTTATTACGGTATCCCCCTGGTTCTTTTCTATTGGGAGGCTCAGAATCGCAAACAGGATGATAACGCCTTCTGGGGCCTCGATATCTCATGGGTGAAAAGCCGGCTGGGACATTTTTATGCCCACCTCGTCTTCGACGATATCCAGCGCCAGCATCGTGGGCCGCAGAAATTCGCCCTGCAATTCGGCACTCATCTTGTGCCCGCCAGGTTTCCGGCATGGTCCGGATTATTCGAGATTAACTTTGTTGATTATTATGTCTACGGCCAGCGCAAGAGAATCAACGCTTACCTGAACTGGGGATGGCCGATAGCTCGGCTCGACGCGGATCAGCGCGAATATTTCGCGGGTATTTATAAAAAGCTCGATAACCATCTCGAACTGGGGCTCGAATACACGGGCCGCGACAAAGGCGAATATTATGCCGCCGATTTCCAACTCAGCATGGCCGAATTCGGCGTAGAATTCCCCTCGGGCACAGTCGAGCACACCGGCGAGATTGCCGCCAGGATTTCCGGCTCTTACCCTCGGCATTTGCGCATCGATCTTCGCATCGGATTGCAGTCGACAGACAACTGGCAACATCACCCTGGATATTCCCTGGACCAATTTTTCGCGACCCTGCAGGCCTCATATCAATTTGATATCGGGATACCGTTTTGGAAAAAATCTCGCTGAGGGCCCCGGCCAAGATCAATATCTACCTGTTCGTCATAGATAAGCGGGAGGATGGTTATCACAATATCGAAAGTCTGATGCAGGCTGTCGATCTATATGATGAGATAACTCTCGAAAAATCCGAATCCATTGAGCTTTCCTGCAGCGATCCCGGCCTGCCTCCCGATATCGAGAATCTCGCCTTCAAGGCCGCGGCCCAACTCCAAAGTCGTTATTACTTCCCGGGCGTCAAAATCGACCTGGTTAAGAAGATCCCCTCGGGAGCCGGACTGGGCGGCGGCTCCTCGGATGCCGCCTTTGTCCTGCGCGGTTTAATCAAGCTCTACGGACTCAGGCCGACAGCGCAGGAACTGACGGAGATTGCCGTCTCGGTCGGCTCCGACGTGCCTTTCTTTCTAACCAGGGGACAGGCCTTAATCGAGGGGCGGGGCGAGGTTGTCAGGCCGGTCAAACTGCCGCTTAACTATGAAATTGTCATCGTATCTCCGCCCATATCCATATCCACAGCCGAGGTTTACAGGGGATTAAATTTGAACTTGACATGTAAAAACAGATATCGTTTATTATCAAAGAGGATGGACCTCTCCAAGTTGATGCGAGCCAGTCGCGAGTGCCGCAATGATTTGGAGGATGTGGTCGTTTCCAAATATCCTGATCTTGCAAACATGAGGCGGTCTCTGTTGGGAACCGGGGCCTTTTTGAGTTCGATGACGGGGTCTGGTTCTTCTTTTTTTGGGCTCTTTGCCGCCAGCGCCCGTCCGACCGGCCGATTCGATTACCTGAAGGAGCGCGGATACAGAATCTATTACTGTAAGCCTGTTCTGCTGCCGTCAACGCTGTCTTGAACAGACGCTGTCTCGGCAATAAAGGCTTGCGTTCCCATAAATTCCGGAGTCATCACAGGCTGGCACCTGGGGAGGAAGTGTGGAGATTACAGAGGTCAGGATTACTTTAAGAGGCGAGGACAAGCTGCGAGGCTTCGCAAATGTCACTTTCGATCACGCCTTCGTAGTCCGCGGTCTTAAAATCATCTGCGGCAACAAGGGGCTTTTCATCAGCATGCCATCGAGAAGGCGCCCCGATGGCACTTATCAAGATGTCGCCCACCCCATCAATATCGAGATGCGTAAACGCCTTGAAAATGCCATCATCGAGGCTTACCAGCTCGAGGTTCAGAAAAAAAACGATGGGGTTTTGAAACAACAAATCGATTAACAAAGGGTTACCGGAGCAGATCCCACAGTCAATTCCTATCGGCCGCGGCCGATCCTGATGTCTGCTGCAATCAGGATACTTATTTTCCATGTCAGCCCGGGGGATTCGGCCCAGCCAATAAAAAGCACCAAACTTAGTGAAACTCAGTTGGCCGCAAATTCTGTTATACATTAAGTTAACGTTAATAGCGGCTCCCGGGCTGTCCGGGATAAGCCTGATAGAATATGGGTATTATTTTGATGCCGAAATTCAAGAAATTCATTTACCCCGAAAATGGTTTTTTGTATATTGATTGATAGAATGGAATACTATGTTAAGGAGAAGTAGATGAAAAAAGCCGTTGTTTTTGGTCTTGTTCTCGTTGCTTTCCTGTCGACTCAGTCACCGGCTCAGCAGGGCGGCGCCCTGGTCGGCTCGCTCGGGCTGGGTTTGACATCGGCTCAAGGCGATTTTGCCAGCTCAGACCTCCTGGCCGCCGGTAGCGGCTTTGGTGTCGAGGGCCAGCTCAGATACTACCTGTTCGGCGGATTCGGCATCGGGCCGATGGTCAATTACATGCGCTTCGGCTCTTCATATGATTCCGAGCTGGGGCGAATCAGCTATAATTTTAATCAGTTCGGCGGCGTAGCCCGTCTGAACCTCTTCGGGGTCTCCCAGGGAGCCCTGTTTATTAATGGCGGCGGCGGCATATTCAAACCCAACATTCACTATTATGCGCCCGAGGTCACCATTGATACCTCGGCCGAAAAATCCGGCACTTTCTTTTTCGGCGGGCTGGGACTCACCAGTATCCCCAGTCGCAAAGTCACTTACGAATTCGAAATCAGATATAGTGTCGGTCGTTCCGATTCCGAATACGCGCTTGATGCTACGCATAAATCCGATGCCTGGGATTTTATCTACGCCGGCGTCAGGTTGTCGTTCGCCTCGAAGGGTAAGGACGCGCCGCCGAAATATTGATATTTCAAGAACATTCCAATTGCCCCGTCGCTTTCGGCGGGGCTTTGAAATAATATTTAACCGATAATAGCAGGTACCTGCGAGGTTTTATCGAGTATGAGAAACCCTGGCGCCCTTATTGTCTTCGTTGTTTTTCTATCTGCCGCCATTGCCGGCGACACTCATGGCCAGTCTGCCGGCGATCAAACGTCGACTACCGCGGCCCTCGATAATAAGCCCCACGCCGCCAGCATTTCCGACGCCGCCCAGGCTGCAACAGCCGCCGGCGACGTTATCGATTATGACAAAATATCATCGAGGACGGCGGCATCCGCTGTGCCCGGCGACATCACTTTCGATTCCGATATCCCCCTGCCGACCAAGAGAGTTTATTATACAACGATCGAGCTATTGAGAATCTCCTGGCCTGTCATGATGAGCCAGCATAGGGATGATTTCGGCAGCAAGCTCATCATCGGCCTCAATAAGCCTTACTACCGCCTTAAAAAGGACATAAGAGTGATCGGAAGTTTCGATCTGAAGATGGACAACATCATTTTTGGGCTGATCAACAGCGCCAAAGTCACGTTAAGATACGATCTGAAAAGACCGCACCATCAGGGCAAATCCCAGGTAAAATTCCTTGTCGATAGCATCGCGTTCAAAGTCGGTATCCCCTTTTCAATCGCATCCAGATAAATTCGCGGGAATCTTTCAGTAATCGCCCGGACACGCCGGCGCCGTGACGCCCGAGGCATGCAACGCCATGTGGGACAATGCCTTATAATTTAAATTTCATATTATTTCGATTGATATTTTCACGCAGTTAACATATAATTCCATGTTACCTGAGAATTAGGAGGAGACAATTCGATGCCATTAGAATCCGAGAAAATATTACCCGTTTTTATAGAAGAGGAGATGAAGACCTCCTACATCGATTATTCGATGTCGGTCATCACCAACCGGGCGCTGCCGGACGTGCGCGATGGGCTCAAACCGTCCAACCGCCGCATAATGGTGGCCATGAACGATCTCGGCCTGGCCCCCAACAGGCAACACCGAAAATGCGCCAAGATCTGCGGCGACACATCCGGTAACTACCATCCCCACGGTGAACAGGTGGTCTATCCCACCCTGGTCCGCATGGCCCAGGAATTCAACATGCGCTATATCCTTGTCGATGGCCAGGGGAATTTCGGCTCTATCGATGGCGACGCCGCGGCGGCCATGAGATACACCGAGGCCCGCCTCACCCCCGTGGCGATGGAGATGCTGCTCGACCTCGAAAAAAACACGGTCGGCATGCGCCCCAATTACGACGAGACACGCGAGGAGCCGACCGTCCTGCCCTCGAAATTCCCCAACCTGATCTGCAACGGCGCCACGGGCATCGCTGTCGGCATGGCGACTAACATCCCGACCCACAACCTGGCCGAGGTTGTCGATGCCCTCGTAGCGCTTATCGACGAGCCCGAATCGACGGTCGAGGACATGATGCAATATATCAAGGGGCCCGATTTCCCCACCGGCGGCCTCGTTTTCGGAATCTCCGGCATGCGCCAGGGATATCTGACCGGCCGTGGAAGATTCTTCATCAGGGCCAAGGCCAATATCGAGGTGCAGAAGAACGGGCGCGAACATATCATTGTCAGCGAGATACCTTACCAAATAAACAAATCGAATCTCCTCGAGCGAATCGCCGAATTGGTGCGCGACAAGAAAATCGAGGGTATCTCCGACCTGCGCGACGAGTCCGATCGCGACGGCATGCGAATTGTAATCGAGCTTAAGAAGGACGCCCAGGCCGATATCGTCCTCAATCAGCTTTTCAAGATGACCCAGATGCAATCGACATTCGGCATGATCATGCTGGCCCTGGTCAACGGCGAGCCGCGCGTCCTGAACCTGGCCGAGCTCCTGCAGCACTTCATCGATCATCGCCACGAAGTGGTCCTGCGCCGCACCAGGTTTGAGCTCGATGAGGCCGAGCGGCGGGCCCATATCCTCGAGGGTTACAAAATCGCGCTCGATAATCTCGATGCTGTCATCAAGCTGATTCGCGCCTCCAAAGACCCGGCTGAGGCCAAAGACGGCCTGATGAAACGGTTCATGCTCTCCGAAATTCAGGCCCAGGCGATTCTCGACCTGCGTTTGCAGCGCCTCACCGGCATGGAGCGCGAAAAAATCATCGAGGAGTATGAGGCGACTATCAAGCTTATAGCTGAATTGAACGAAATCCTGGCCTCCAGGGCCCGCCGCATGCGCATCATCAAGGACGAGCTTAAAGAGATGAAGTCCAAGTACGGCGACGACCGCCGCACGCAGATTATCGAGGAAGAGATAAACGAGGATTTCTCGATCGAAGACCTGATCGCCGAGGAGGACATGATCGTCACGATCACCCACTCCGGCTATATCAAGCGCCTGTCGACTTCGTCATACCGTCGTCAGGGTCGCGGCACCAAGGGCGTCATCGGCATGGAAACCAAGGATGAGGATTTTGCCGAGCACGTCTTCGTGGCCTCGACTCATAATTATATCCTCTTTTTCACGCGCCGTGGGCGATGCCATTGGCTCAAGGTCCACGAGATTCCGCAGGGCGGCCGTCTGGCCAAGGGCAAGGCCATCGTCAACCTGATCGGAATCGACAAGGACGATTCGGTCTCGGCGTTCGTGCCGGTGCGCAATTTCGACACCGACGAGTTCATCATCCTGGCCACCAAGCAGGGCCAGATCAAGAAGACCGAAATCCGCTCGTTTGCCAACCCGCGCCGCGACGGCATCATCGCTATGACATTACCCAAGGACGATGAGTTGATCGAGGCCGGCATGTGCGACGGCACCGCTGACATTGTCCTGGCCACCCGCAAGGGGATGGCCGTGCGTTTTCCCGAGACCAAGGTCCGCGACATGGGCCGGGCCGCCTACGGAGTGCGCGGTATCGACCTGAAAGCCGGCGATTACGTGGTCGGCATGGTGGTGATCAGGCGGGAGTCGTCGCTTCTGACGGTAAGCGAAAACGGTTTCGGGAAGCGCTCCGAAATAGCCGATTACCGGGTTACCAACCGCGGCGGCAAAGGTGTCATAAATATCAGGATGTCGGAGCGCAACGGCGAGGTGGTGGCGATAATGGAGGTGGTCGATGGCGACGAGCTGCTCTTAATTACGCAGCGCGGCATAGTCAATCGCCTGGCGATCAGCTCGATTCGAACTATCGGACGCGCCACTCAGGGCGTGCGCCTGATGTCGCTCGGCGCCGAGGACAAGGTAATCGACGTGGCCCGAGTGCCGGCCACGGAGAAGGTAACCAACGGCCTGCCTCCGGAAACGCCTATGGCGGATGACTCCCCAACCCGCGAAGAGCCGCTGGTCGAGGAGGGCCAGGAAACTGGGGAAGAGGGGGAGTAGCGAATAGCGAGTAGTGAGTAGTGAGTAGCCAGTAGCGAGTAGGAAGTAGCTTGAATGAAATAATGGCGCCGGGTGTGGAATCCGGACCGCTATAAATTTGTAGGGACACGGCCCCGCATAAAGCAGGGGTGAACATGCCGTGTCCGGTTTATTGACTTGTGCGTCAGGATGGAGTCCATGTGGACGACATCCTGACGCGTGAAACAGATCATAGGTGAAAACGGGCCTGGCTTAAGAAGATATTGTGCTATCAATAGAGTCAATACCGGTCTATTCTACCAAAAGACAGCGGGAAAATCGGCGTTCAGATTTTGGAAAGAAAAACCCAGGGTATTACCGATGGATCGGGAAAAAGATGTGCTCCGGATATTGCAGTATATTCATTACAATCCAGTCAGGAGGGGATTAGTGGAAAGTCCGGAGGATTGGCAGCATTCAAGCTTCAGATATTATGAGTTTGGTGAAAAGTGCAGGATTGAGGTCGGGATGGGTTGATAAATAGGCTCAAGGTGTCTTCTACGGAGACTCCATCCTGACGCACAGGGCAAGCCAGAGGGGAGTGAGGAGAGTAGGGCCATTACCCAGTAGCCAATAGTATGGCGGTAAGACAACGGCGTTGGAGGAGAAATCCAACGCCGTTTTTATTTTGTAGGGACACGGCATGTTCACCCCTGCTTTATGCGGGGCCGTGTGTCCGGCTTTTCTCATATTAGTGCCCGTTGATAGGCGTCAGGATGTCGCATACAGACGCTCCATCCTGACGCACAACAAAAGAACCCCCTTGAGGAAAGCCACGATCTACGTGATGTCAATCCCATTGACCTGGCGGTTGCCATTCCCCCGGAACCACCACTTGACAATTGATGTTATTCTCGTTATCAATAGCAGGTGGAGTCTACCCGGTAAACTCTGATAAATATTTGAGTTAATAAACAAAATATTATCCCCAAGCCCTCTCGACCCCCGAGAGGCCATATCACCTTTTTCGAAAGGATGGTTGATCAAATCATGCTGGAAGATCTCAAGGCTCCAGGATCCTTTGGACTTGAAACCGTGCTCGATGAGGCGCGAACGTTCCCCCCGCCGGAGAAATTCCGCCGCCAGGCCCAGATCAATTCAATCGAACAGTATCAAAAAATGTATCACGAGAGTATCCACGACCCCGAGGCGTTCTGGGGACGAGTGGCCGGAGAATTACATTGGTTCAAGAAATGGGACCGGGTTTTCAATGGCGATAACGCCCCGTTTTTTAAGTGGTTCGAGGGTGGCAAGACCAACCTCAGCTACAACTGCCTTGACCGGCATCTCGACGGCCCAACCCGCAACAAGGCGGCTATCATCTGGGAGGGCGAACCGGGCGACCAGCGTGTCCTGACATACTGGGACCTGGCCCGCGAGGTCAAGAAATTCGCCAATGTATTGAGGAAGTTAGGTGTCAAGAAGGGTGAGCGCGTGGCGATATATCTTCCCATGATACCGGAGCTGGCAATTAGCATGCTGGCCTGCGCGCGGGTAGGGGCGATCCATACCGTGATTTTCGCCGGCTTCTCCGCCGAATCAATTCGGGATCGCGTTATCGACAGCCAGGCCAAGCTGGTCATCACCGCAGATGGCTCCTGGCGGAGGGGCAATGTCCTGCCTTTGAAAAATATCGTCGATGAGGCGGTCGAGGGGCTCGATTTCGTGCAGAATGTCATTATCGTGCGCCGTTCGCCAAATATGACTTTCCAGTTGCACGTGAAAGAGGGACGCGACCACTGGTACCATCGCCAAATGGAGGAGGCCAAAGCCGACAGCGAGCCCGAGCAGATGGACGCCGAGGACATGCTGTTCCTCCTTTACACCAGCGGCACCACCGGCAAACCTAAGGGGATTATCCACACCACCGGCGGGTATATGGTTTTCGCCTACCTGACAACCAAGCACATTTTCGACTTGAATGACAATGACGTTTTCTGGTGCACGGCCGATATCGGCTGGGTGACCGGGCACAGCTACGTCGTCTACGGGCCGCTGGCCAACGGCGGCACAGTCCTGATGTATGAGGGTTCTCCCGACTGGCCCGACCGCGGCCGATTCTGGGCGATGATCGAGCGATATGGAGTCACCAAATTCTACACCGCGCCGACCGCAATCAGGACATTCATGCGCTGGCGCAGCACCTGGCCGAAAAAATATGACCTGTCGTCGCTGAAACTGCTGGGCACGGTCGGCGAGCCGATCAACCCCGAGGCCTGGATGTGGTATCACAAAACAATCGGCCGCGAGAAATGCCCCATAGTCGATACCTGGTGGCAGACCGAAACCGGCGGTATCATGATTACACCTTTGCCGGGCGTGACCACCACCAAGCCGGGAAGCGCCACGGTGCCATTTTTCGGTATCGATGCCGCCGTGCTCACGGAAGATGGCCGCGAGACCGACGCCGGTTTCCTGGCAATCCGCAAGCCGTGGCCGGGGATGTTGCGCGGTATCTACGGCGACCCCGACCGTTACGTTCAGACCTACTGGTCGAAATGGTCCGGCATATATTTCCCCGGCGATGGCGCCAAGCGGGACAAGGATGGCTATTTCTGGATCTTGGGCCGGGTCGACGACGTGGTCAACGTGGCCGGGCATCGCATCGGCACAGCCGAGCTGGAAAGTGTCTTTGTGGAGCACGAGGCGGTGGCCGAATCAGCCGTAATAGGTGTCAATCATCATATCAAGGGGCAGGGGCTGGTGGCATTTATCAACCTTCGCGATGGTTACCAGGCCGACAAGAAACTCGAGGAAGAGCTAGGGCATTGGATTGCAAAGAAGATCGGTAAGTTCGCCATGCCCGAGCGAATCATCTTCTCCGGCGACCTGCCCAAGACGCGCTCGGGCAAAATCATGCGCCGCCTCTTGCGCGATATCGCCGATGGTAACGTGCTGGGTAACGTTACAACTCTGGCCGACCCCAGCGTCGTTGAAGCCTTAAAGGATAAGTATGACGAGGCGTAAGGCAAGCCAGTAGTGAGTAGCGAATAGTGAGTAGGGCGGACGGGCCTGCGTGTCCGCCCTTTCTTTTTATACATGAACGTGTCATCGCGAGGAGGCCGCAGGCCGACGTGGCGATCTCATCGAATCAAACCGGCGTCAAAACAATGCCATGAGATTGCCACGGCCCTCGTCCAAAAGGACTCGGGCCTCGCAATGACGCGTCCTATTTAAATTCTCCTCCAGCGCACCACGTGCAAGCCGTCGTCCAGGCAGCGGAACTCGTAGACGTTGCCATCACTGGGGCTCATGAAGGGGGATATGAGAAGGTCAACGTCGCTTTTGGTTTGTGGAATCATAATTTGATCGACGATAGAGCATGATTTATCGATCACCAAAATCCTATTGTCGGTTAATCCTTCGGCCAATAATAAAAGGAATATATTAGTGGAATCATCGACTCCCAAGAATTGTCCGAATGCCGCTGCTGAATCTTTCAATAAGAGATCGGTTTCATATGAGTTTAGTAGCAGGCCTCTGGTATTGGAATCTTGGTATTTATGGCACCTTATGGTGTATGAATTTTCGAGGCTGGCATAATACCGATATTTGTCTCCGGCCAACCATCCCCAAGAAGCAAAGTTTATAATATCATTGTTCGCAAATCCGAAATAATGTCCGTTTCCCATATCAAGAGTCAACACATCATTTGAATTCCGATACATGTTTAAGATCCTCGCCCCCGAGCCTACGCGGTAAGGCGTGATCCTATTAACGACGTGGCCGGCAGTGTCGGTCACAACAATATGGTCCTTGACTTCGCTGTGGATATATATCCTTGATAATGAATCGACAAAAATTCCCTTCAAAGATCCGCTGCGAATTTCCGAGTTATAAGCGAGCCGGTCCAGGGAGAAATCAAAAATCAAGTGCCCATCTTTCCCGAATCCTTTCAACTGTGAATCGTATGATAAGGCTATGTAGATATTTTCGAGCCGATCAACAAATCCCAGGTCCGGTTCATCACTGTTGCTCGGCATGCCGTCACCGCTATCGCGAGGCGGATATTCAATGAAATCGTAAGGGGTCTTATCGATTTTCAGCTCCCCCGGGCCATCGCCCCAGGGTATGATGCACATCTCCTCGGAAACATATTCGGCCATCGCGGCGCGGGCCCATAACATGCACAAAACGGCTATAAGCGATAGTCGAAACGGGATTGATCTGTGGCTTGTCATAAACTGTCGGTTCGCCGGCTGGCAGTAATATTATACGCTTATGTGGACCGTCTGGTCAAGCGATGATCAGGCGGCAATGAACGTGTCATCGCGAGGAGGCCGAAGGCCGACGTGGCGATCTCATCGAATCAAACCGGCGTCAAAACAATGCCATGAGATTGCCGCGGCCCAAATGGGCCTCGCAATGACATAATTGCGGCGTCAGCTCCTTTACCCCTGCCCTTGTGCGGGGTTTACCCCTGCCGGAGCGAAGCGTAGTGCGGGGTCAGACCTGACGGCTGACTTGGAAAGCGCCGTCGGGTGGGGCCGCCCGATTACGGGCAATCGGGGCAGCGGGCCGGAGGCGGCCCGAAACCCTTGAAGTAGTTTACGCAATATGTAACATCGAGGCCGTTGAACAGGCAATTGCCGTTGGCATCAGCGGCGGCATATATGAAACCGTGTGGCTGGCAGTCGCAGGTGTCGGGCGGCGGATTGCCGATTCCCTTGAAATAGGCCACCATGAACACGGCATCGATCCCGTTAAAGAGGTTATTGCCATTGGCATCGCCGGGCAAGAACTCGCAAGATGGGGCATCGAGTTGATTGAGATCGTAGGAATACATCGAGCGGCCATGCGTGCCCGAAACCAGCTTGCGGGTACCGTCATGCAGGTCGATATCGAAGACCGGGCAGATCGGATGGTTATCGCCCAGGGGAAGCCATGTCGCGCCGCCATCGCTGGTGTAATACATGCCAAAGTCGGTCCCGACATAGAGTCTGTCACCATACAGCGGATCGGGCAGGACATCGTTAATCGGGATATCGGCCAGATTGCCGCTGATATCGGCCCAGGTGGCCCCGTAATTGGTTGACTTGAATATGTGCGGCAACAGATCATCCTCTTTGTAGCCCGAGAATGTAACATAAGCCGCCG
>Ga0154764_1139_pt1 | contig 12206 bp, 9 predicted proteins | sample Rifle2008BG16ft_FD_105772 | JGI IMG/M metagenome (GOLD analysis project Ga0154764, IMG submission 105772) | candidate division Zixibacteria bacterium RBG_16_53_22
AGAGGGTCCCGCTATCGCCATAAGTTCTTGTCCATAATTGATTGCCGTCATTATCCGTTTTCACCAGAAAGAGGTCGGCAGAACTATCGGGCCCGAATGGCATGGTAGAACCGGTCAATATGAACCCATCGTTGCCTGTCTGAACAACGCAGGCGCCGTAATCCTCGCCCCATCCCCCGAATCTTTTGGTCCAGAGGGTATCCGGCGTTTGCGCAATCAGGGAGTCTATCGACAGCAAAACTCCAACACCGGAAATCAGCAACAGCCTGCCAAACATAGCACCATCCTTAACTTAACCCCGTTATCGCAAGTCACTACAGCCCATAAGAATCGCTTGTTGTCCGCAATGCCGATTTGAGTATCCCGAATGGCTCATTGGGAAAAAGTCGATTGAGTCGTCAATGTGTTAATCCGGATATCATTCCAGGAGATCAACAAAAGAGCGCTGTGCCCACGTTCCACTATTTCATCTGGATCGGCTTAGTGTCATGCCAGAACCGCCATCCCACCCTCGGCGGCTCGGAAAAGGGCCTAATCTCAAGTGAAACAAATGAATCCATTAGTCGTATTTTGATATAGAGCTGATAGACCGAAAGGGTAACGGGGAGGACGGCAAATGCGCTTAAAGAAAATCGCAACAATCGGGGGGGTTAGCCTTATCGCATGGGCGGCCGCAGCTTATGCGGTAGAACCGATCGCCAATCTGGATCGTATCCGCAGCGACCGGGTCATGGTAACCGGCATCGAGTTGAAAAAAGGAGGCGATTTCAGAATTAAAGGGGTCGGCATGATAAGCGGCAACAGCGATGATTTCGCCGCCTATGGCTGGCTTCTCGACTCGCAATCGCGCCAGCCGGTTTGGGTCATGGACCGCGATAACACCGAGCGCAAGGGCCGAGGCGGCATCCGGCAAGCCGACGACAAAATCAATCTCAAACCCGGCAAATACGAATTATACTTTTACGCCGCCACGGGATGGCTGGGCGAATTTACGTTCAAAGGCGATAATGTTTTCGAATTTTTCGGCAAGATATTCGACGGCGATTTCAAGAACGATGTCGAAGATCATATCGACGAATATTATATAGCGCTCTATCCCTCAAGCGATAATTTCAAAGATTATTCCACATTCACCCCCGAGGGTGGTTTTTCCGATGAGTTGATTCAGTTTATCATGGTCGGCGATTCAAAGTACCTGCAACAGGGTTTCAAACTCGACAGGCCGACGACGATTCGTATTTACGGGCTTACGGAATACCCCACCGGTTATAAGACTCCGGCCGATCTTGGCTGGATAATCAATGTCGATACACGCAATAAAGTCTGGGAGATGGATCGCTGGAATACCGACCCGGCCGGCGGCGGGCGCAAGAATCGCCTGGTCGATGAGGAAGTCGAGCTTCCCAAAGGCAGCTATGTCCTGCATTACGTTACCGACGATTCCCATTCTTTCGACAAGTTCAATGTCATGCCGCCATACGACCCGCTCAACTGGGGGATAGCGTTGCTGGCAACCTCAAGGACGGACAGAAGCGCCTTTCATCTTTTCGAGGCGCCGGGCAGGGGCGAGGCGCTGGTCTCTCTAACTCGTATCGGAGACGACGAATCGGTCTCGCAGGCTTTCAAATCAGACAAGGAAATGGAAATTCATATTCTGGCCCTGGGCGAGTGGTCGGGCGACTTCGCTGATTATGGTTGGATTGAAAACGCCTCGCAAGGCAGAACCGTCTGGGAAATGACCTACCGCAACACCGAACATGCCGGAGGGGCGCAGAAAAACCGCGTTTTCGACGGCACTGTCACGTTGCCGAAAGGCTCCTACGTGGCACACTACATGACCGACGACTCACACTCATACCAGGACTGGAACGACTCCCCTCCCTATGAGGCCGATATGTGGGGACTCTCCATATTCCCGGGACGAGAATTCGACAAGACGAAATTCCATCTGCTTAACGAGGACCAACTCGAAAAGAGCGCCGATATCCTGGTCAAGCTGACCAAGCTTGGAGATAATGTCCGCAAACGCGCCAAGTTCACGCTGGATAAGCAAACCAAGATCCGAGTATACGCGGTCGGCGAGGGCGACCAGGACGAGATGTTCGACTATGGCTGGATAGTTAATGACAAAACCGGCAAGGTCGTGTGGGAGATGACCTGGCGCAATACGGAGCCCGCCGGTGGAGCCTCGAAAAACAGACTCTACGACGACGCCCTGATTTTGGAACCAGGCATTTATGAGGTCAATTTCATTACCGACGGCTCACATTCGTTCAACGACTGGAATTCGGCCAAGCCCCGCGATCCGGCCAGCTGGGGCATAACCGTAAGTATCGATACGGGCCGGTCCAGCGCTTATCGGAGGGCGGCCGACAAATACTCCGACGCCGCTGACGACAGCAAGGCGGCCAAGAATTATGCGAGAGCTTTGAAGGATTATTATCGATTCAAGAAGAATTAAGACGGTTTCCTCAACAGACCTGTCATTCATGATTCGGGGTGCCCAAACGATTGGATACCCCGATTCAATTTTCGAGCCTCCCCGATAGTCATGAATTCCTAATTCCTCAGCCTCGGCTAACTTGGTATCGGCCACGGGCCGGCCGCCGCGCCTCGCTTGTGGCTTCGCGGCAGTGGACGCCAATGGCGCGGAGGGCGGCCAGGTATCGACAAGGCCGGCGCCGTATGCGGCAAAAAGCGTCGATCAGCGGCGCGGGGCATATGATGTCTGAGGCCGTGGCCGGCGGCCCGCAGGGCCGGCTGCATCGGCAACGGCAAGCCCTGGCGCGGTCAAGGAAGCGACTGGCTTTTGTAAGATTCGGCTTTGGTTAGAACCTCGAGCGATACTTCTTCGATCGCTCTGCGGGTAACATCGACTATCTGCCACCCCTGCTCATCGAAGAAACGACGGCAGAATGACAGTTCTTTTCTGATGACGCGGATATCATAATAATCCTGAATCCCCTCTTGAGCCTGAACCGCCCCGGCCAGATACAGCGACCTCTCCTCTCTGATCTTGGCCAGGATATCAGCCTCCATGAGAAGTCCAATTATATTTTCCCGGGGAACATCGGCAAGACGGGTCAAAAGGTTATCCTTTATCACCTCATCGGCGATAATCGGGATATTGGCGATCTTGACTCCGAAATTGCAGGCCAGGTACATGGCAATCGGGGTCTTACAGGTGCGCGAAAGCCCCAGAAGAACAATCTCGGCATCTTTCAGATGCGTGCCCCTGCCATCATCGTGCTCGACGGTATAGCCGATAGCATCAACTTTCTTATAGTAGCTGTCGTCGATTGCCTGTAAAATGCCCGGCCTGAAATGGGGATGGACATGGAGGAATTTCGACATGACGCTGATCATCGGCTCGAGAACGTTGATATTGAGAATCCCCTTCTTGGAAAGACGCTTGTGGAAATACTTGCTTAACTCCTCCGAGATGATGGAAAATATCACCAGGTAGCTTTTGTCGATATGCTGGAGAATCCTGTCGAATGATTTATGATCGCGGATCTCCTGGTAGGTATCGACCAGCGAATAGTCAACCTCGTTAGGCGAGTACTGCGCCAGAACAGCATCCAATAGCCGCTTGGCGGTCTTGCCGGTGCCATCGGAGATGATGACAATCTTCTTGGCCCGATGTTCCTCTCCGGCTGATCGCCTCCGCCGTTCGACTCGCCCTGTATTCCTCAAACGCATATTGACTCCTATACCCCCGCATTTATGAAAACCGTTGGCCCACGGAATAGCAAGGGGATTCATCAAGCGGCCACGGAGCCGCGCAATACCTAATTTCCTTAGATCAAGTCGGCATCTGTCCTAACGCCATTCCCACTGCTGGAAAGGATTCTTTATATCTGTCATGGCATTGACGATCAATTCGGCCAGGCCCCCGTAGAGGATATTGCATCTTTCGAAAACCCCATACGCCGAGAACAGGTCTCGTATCTGGCCTTTGCAATTGGAGCACGGCGCACACAAAAATTTCTTGTGTTCGGAGCTGATAATATCCTGGAAAACGTCCAGCACCTGACGCAACTTGGCCCGCCCCGCAACACTAATTCGCCAATCGGGGAAATTCAGGTTGGGCATGATGGCAAATCCACCTCCCCCGCCGCAGCAGAAGTTCTCGACCCCGTTGGGCATCATCTCCCTGAAATTGGGGCAGACTGCCTTTATGATTTCTCGCTGGGGTTTGACGATGCCCATCAATCTGACCATATTGCAGGGATCATGAAGAGTGACTTGCATATCGGCGTTGCGCAATGGATCAAGACGTAGCCGGCCGCTCTTCACTATTTCATTGAGAAAGGTGAGCGAACTCTCGCGAGGGACATTGAGGTCTCCGGTCAGGATGCGGTCGGCGATAACTGTTAGGGACTTGTGAGAATGGCCGCACTCGCCGATAACGATCTTCTTGACACCAAGCTTCTTGGCGATCCCGGCATGGCGCACGGCCACCCGGGCCAATTGCATGTCGTCGTACCAAACACCATAGTTGACACCATCGTAGCCGGAAAGCTCACTCGAGAGAGTATAGTTGATCCCGGCCGCCTCGAGTATGATGGCGAAAGCCTCGGGATTCTCCGGCCAGGCCAGATATTCACCGGCGTTGTGAACCAGGAGGATGTCGGCGCCGGCTTTATCGATCGGCCACTTGAAGTCAAGCCCGGTCTTCTCCCTTATCTCGTCCTCCATGAATTCAATGTTATCAAGAAAGCCTGGGGGAGTCATGCCGGTGGATGACCCCTTGCGAAGGTGCTGGACCGTGCCGAGTTCGTGAAGCTGTTTCGGCGCTATTCCCAACTCCTGGCTGAATATTTTCCTGATTTCGCGGGTAACCAGGCCGTTATCTACGCCAATCGGGCAGGCCTGAGCGCAACGGCGGCAGATAGTGCATCGATATGACAGCTCAAGCAGGCGCGCCAGCAGGTTCCAGGTCAGGTCGATATCGTTGCCACTTAGCCTCGATAGAATTTTGCCGCCCGACTTGACATATTTCTTATACAGTCGTCTCAGGATCCCGGAACGATAGCCGGGACGGTAGATTTCAATCTCGCCGGACTCTTCGAATATCCGGCAGGCCCCCGAGCAGGTTTGGCATTGGGAGCAATATTCCATGGTCAGTAAAAGAGGCTGCAGGAATGTCCAATTGTCATGCCCATTGAAAAGCCTTTTTAAACCCGCCAGGAATTTCTCAAGCATGGCGCGCTTGTCATTTTCGCTTTCGGGTCTGGGAAGCATGACTGCCGAGACACCATCGAGCCCGCATTCAAATCTATCCATCTGTTCTCTTGTCAAACAACGTATTTTCGGCTCGAGCTCGAGCTTGTCATATGGAGAAGGCAACGGCCGGAATTGGGCCGGGTCCAACTCCACGAGCTGACCCCCCGGCCGGGAAATATCATCAGGCGTGATTCTCTTGGCAGCCATGGCTAATTACCCGGCTCTCCCCTATCGCCTGCGGCGCCTTCGCTCCAGGTCTTTCCGGTGGCAATATGCGGCGCGGTCCAGCTCACCCGATTTCCAAGAGCCTCGACAACATCTCTTTCAAGCCTGCTCCCCGGCGCGTTGGGCGAATCATCCCATCTGACTCGGTGATACGTGAAAAATTTGGCCACGAAATGAGTCATGGTGGTGAACGGCAGGTAAGCCAAGAAGATCGCCGCCAGGGAAATCTCGATTCTGATAAGCATGGGCAAATCCCCGGTTGCGCTGAAAGATATCAGGTCATGCACAAAGGTCCTCAGGAAATCATATGACAGATCCGCCGAAAGCCAGGCCGATAAGCCAACCGCAAAAAGAGTTAGAAGCAATAAAAGGTCGAAGTAGTTGGAAACGGAGGAGAATTCGCGGTAATTCTTTCTCAAAGTACGCGTAAGAAGAAGCCCCGCGGAACCTATCAGGCCCAGAGCCCATCCGAGCGCCCCGACCACAATCGTCGAAAATCGAATGAGCCTTATGTATAAGCTCGCGGAATCGGCTGAAAAATCCACACCCCACATCATCAGCAATGCGCCGGTGGACAATAAAACAATCAATCCTATCAGCGCATACAGGCCAAGATGGAAAGGAAACGAGAAATACCACAGCCCTCTGTTGTATCGATGGAGGGTCTTCAATCCGAAAATTTCACGAGCAATCTCCTTGACCTCGCCTGCAATAGAGGACCGAACGGGCTTTGTCCACCAATCGGAGTCCTCATGGCGTGAGCCGCCGTAACGCTCCTTCCCTTTCTCATGCGGAATGGGGTAGAGGTCCCAACGCAGATGTATCGGCATGCGGGAGATTTTGATCGTTTTGACAACGATGCCAACGGCAAAAATCAGCAATGATGCATAAATCGATATTTGCAGGGCAGGCATTTGGAATTCCTTGTCAATTGCGGATTAGCGGCCTTGTTGGTCAGGATCTAAACACATCCGGTCGGTTTCGCCAGACCTGCCACTTTACACGCCCCCTTGGCCGGTCCCGACGGGAACATGGTATATATCTCTTTTAAGGAAAATCCGGTCTCCTTGCAGAGCTTTCTAACCATCGGCGCAATACCGAATTTCAGATAATATTCCCTCAGGTAGTTGACGATTTTCCAATGATTCTCTGTCATCTCGGCAACGCCCTCGGCGTTCGCCAGCGCCCCGGCAATCTCCTGATTCCAGGCGCCGGTGTCCTGCATGAATCCGTCCTCATCGACCTCGATGTTGAAAGAGCCGCAGTCAAAAAGGGGCATCTTCACGTCCTCCAGTCAAATTCCATATCAAAAATACAGTCCACATCCTATTGCATCTACATAATGGAGCCACTTTTCCTTATCGCTTTGCATTGCTACTCTAAGGGTGGCCCGTTTTACTATTCAATTCGACAAGCACATTGTCAAGTGTCTAATTTGGCCGCAACAATGATGCGCTTCAGGCCATGCACAGCATAAATATCGGCGTGACCTTCATGAATATTCGGAAATTTCACGGGTATATGAATGTTGTGGATAAGAATATATAACGTTATGGAATCGGAATATAGAATTTGTTAGAATGACGGGAAATTGGGCGTGTTCGAATTGGGCATATTCTTGTCGGCCGGAAAAAAGCGTCTATTGACGATAAATCGAAAGCCATAATATAATCATTGAGAACATGATATGGTTGCAGGAAAGAGAGGTATATCATGATTGCCACACTGGGTATCGGTTTTGGGACAGCGACGGCGCTGGTGCTGCTGTTTCTGTTCCTCATATTGCCGTCGATCAAGAATATCGGGCCGACCGAGGTTGGCCTGGTCATCAAGCGATTTTCGTTCAAGAAGCTTTCGGATGAAAATCCGATCGCATTCAATGGCGAGGCCGGTTATCAGGCAGATTTGTTGATGCCGGGATTTCGATTCAAGTTCTGGATCTGGTATAAGGTGCAGAAGTTTCCGTGGGTCCAGGTGCCGGCCGGGGAGATTGGTGTCGTGATCGCGCAGGTCGGCCAGCCGCTTCCTACTGGCGCCAAATCAGCCGTTTACAAAAAGGATTTCGGCGATTTTACCAGGCTCCGGGAGTTTGTTAGGAATGGAGGCCAGAAAGGAGTTCAGCGGCCAGTGCTAGCGCCGGGCACATTGGCGCCGATTCATCCGGTGGGATTTCTGATTATCACCAGGGAAAAAGTCTATGGAATCCCCGTTGCTCCCGAATACCAGCAATCGGCGGATAGGGGAATCTTGAATACCAAGTCTTTTGGGCTTGAGCCCGAGAAATTGATCGTTACCCGAATTGAACCTCGCATGATATCCACACCCCGTGACCAGGGTGATATCCGTGGCGAAAATCATGCGCGGGATGGCAAACCCAGAATAGTCGATACGGTCGGCATAGTGACAGTATTCGAGGGCCAGCCGCTGGAGGGTGGTGATATCGCCAGTCGTCTGGGCGGATTTAAGGATATCGAGGGGCTCGAGACCCAGGCCAACATATCGGATCTTCAATTACAGGAAACGCTACTCGGCAGTAAGAATCATCTCCACAACAACTACCAGGACTTTCAAGCGTTCTTGGATAACGGGGGTAAGATCGGCCTGCAGCACGATCCCCTGCTTTACGGCGCATTTAATCTCAATCCCTTTCTCGTATCCGTAGAGCTGATGCCGATGCTGGTAGTCGAACAGGGACAGGTGGCCGTAATCAAGTCATACGTCGGGCTTCCAACGGTGGATACATCGGGCGCGGAATTCAAATATGGATCGCTGGTGCGGCCGGGCCGGCGCGGCATCTGGCAGGAGGCTCTGCGAACAGGCAAGTACCCGATAAATCCGCATTGCTACGTGGCCGAGGTAGTGCCGACCGCCATCCTGACTCTCAATTGGGCGGAGGCGGTCTCTCAGGCTCACAACCTGGATCGGAATCTCAAACAGATCACCGCCAAGAGCAGAGAGGGGTTTATTTTCAATATCGATCTGCAAGTGCAAATACATGTTCCCGACACCAAGGCGCCTCGTGTCATTTCCATGGTCGGCACGATGCAGAACCTGGTCAACGAGGTGCTTCAGGCCGCCGTGGGCAACCATTTCCGAGACAAGATTCAGAGCATGCCGGCGGTGTCATTCATAGAGACCCGCCAAAGTGTCCAGGAGGAGGCTTTTCATCATATCAGCGAGAAACTATCGGAATACCAGGTAGAGACCAAGGGGGTCTACATACAGGACGTGGTCCTTCCCGAGGCCCTGGTTATCGTCTTGACACAGCGGGAAATCGCCAACCAGCAGATCGAGACTTTCAAGAAACAGAAGCAGTCGCAGGAGCAGCGCGTGCTTATGGAAAATACCAAAGGTACCGCGGACATGCAGGCTGAACTGGCAAAATCGAGGGTCGAAATCGATATCAAGGGAAACAGGGCCGATGCCCGTAAAGCGGAGGCCGACGGCGAAGCCACCTATATCGAAAAGACCGGCACGGCCCAGGGCGCCCAGGTGAGAGCTGTCGGCCTGGCAAGAGCTGAGGCATTTGAACGCCAGGTCGCCGCTTTGGGGCAGATCCCTACGGCCATCGTAAATAGCATTACCGCGCTGGCGGAAAACGGCGTAAAAATAATGCCCGAAACCCTGGTGACAGGCGGCGGCAGCGCTCTCGACGGAGCATTGGCTACCCTGATGGGGTATTTGCGAGTGCAGCACCCCGGCTCTCCCCCGGCGCATGAGACAAAAGCATCCATCGAAAAGCCTGACAAGAAGTCGCAAGACAAAATGTGAATCGCAAGCCCCGGGGCGAACCAGGTTCAACACCTGGCTCGCCCACAGGGAATTGAAGCGTATTTTGTCGCCCGGCGCGAGCAGAACGTTAACTTGATACTTTGCTGATATATAATCAGATATAAGATCGTTACCCCACCGGGCCCGAACGCGACTCAAGATATCTGTTGCCGTGGTTGCCGGCTGGCCTGGCGCTTTAGCCTTCGACACATTTCCCTTCCAGGACTTTCCCCGAAAGTCCGGTGTAATTTCAGAGAACTTTGGTTTTGATAAATGGTTAACTATTTTGGGAAGTGGAAATTGTCATTTTTCAAGAATCGAGGAATCTCCCGGCCTTTTTCCCCGTGAAAAAGTTCCGCAGGGTCGTAGTCCCGACCGGAGTTGTCGGGGCGTGACCCTGCGGTGTGTGAGAGCAAGTGCGTGTCGGGTCACGGCCTACGGCCTACCCGGACGGGTCCGTATGGACGACCCGACACAACAAGAAGGAATTGCGGAAAATGGTGGAGATCATTCAGCCGAAATTTCTGGGGAAACTCATCTTACCCTTGTCATTGACTTACAAAGTCTAAATGGCTACAATGAACACGATGCGGAATTCGGAAATTGCATTTGGGAGGATATATGCAAACTAACTTTCCATTGAAATCCATATTTGTGGCCTTGATCACGATTCTTGCGCTGGCCAACGGCGCATTGGCTGCAGACGGCGCGCTGACACCGGAGCTGGTCGGTCAGATACGAGGCTCTCTCGAGCTGGATACTCAATCGCGGGCACTCTATAACGCCATTACCAACAACGATGTCAATGAGCTGGCCTTAAATCGCGATCTGCTTCGCCGGCATAATGAGCTTTACAGCCACAAGATAAAGGCCAGAGGAATCACCAATCAGAAATCAAGCGGTCGTTGCTGGCTGTTTGCCGGCTTAAATTTAATGCGGCCGCATGTCATCGAAAAACATAAGCTGAACAGCTTCGAGTTCTCGCAGAATTACCTGGCTTTCTGGGACAAGATGGAAAAAGCCAACACCTTCCTCGAACATATGATCGATTTTCGCGACCGCGACGTGCTCGATCGCGAGGTCGAGATACTCCTGCGCGACCCGATCCCGGATGGCGGCTGGTGGGAGTATGTTGTCGCCTTGATCAAGAAATACGGCGTAGTCCCGAAAGATATCATGCCGGAAACCAAAAGCTCGGAAAAAACCGACATGATGAACAGGCTGGTTGGCCGTAAACTGCGCGCCGATGCCATCAAGATTCGAGAATTGGCCGGCTACGGAGGTTCGGTCGATTCCCTTCGGGCCGAGAAGCAGAAAATGCTGGGCGAGGCCTATCGCATGCTCGTTCTGAACCTGGGCGAGCCGCCTGTCGAATTCCAGTGGCGCTACGAGGAGAAAGATTCGACGGTCGCCGCCCTCAAGACATATACACCCAACAGCTTCTTCGATGAATTCGTAAATATCGACCTTGATGAATACGTGAGCGTCTTTAATGACCCCGCCAAGGAACTCGGGAAGCATTATCAAGTGAGGTTATCGAGAAATATCTACGACGGCAGAGATATCGATTATGTCACGGTCGAGAGCGACGCGCTCAAGGAAATGGCGGCCAAATCGGTGCTGGCTGACCAGCCGGTGTGGTTTTCCTGCGATGTCGGCAAAGACCAGGACGGCAAGGACGGAATCATGGCATCGGATATTTACGATTATGGTTCGCTTTACGATGTCGATTTTGATATGACCAAAGCCCAGCGAACCCTGTATCGCGAAAGCTCACCTAACCACGCTATGGTCTTTGTCGGAGTCGATATCAAAGACGATAAGCCGGTTAAATGGCTGGTGGAAAATAGCTGGGGCACCGAGCGGGGCTCCGGCGGCTACTGGGCATTGTACGATTCGTGGTTCGACAGCCATGTGTTTGAAATCATTGTCCAGAAGCAATTCATGCCCAGGAAAATTCTCGAAATGTACGACCAGCCGGTCGTTGTCGTTCCGCCATGGGATCCGATGTTCGAAATGATGAGGTAACAACATACTGCAGGGTTACTACTATCAAAATTATCGTATAGAAATCCGGCCTCAAGAAAACCCCCTGCTGAATAGCAGGGGGTTGCAAGTTTGGTAGCGCTGGAAGGATTTGAACCTTCGACCTTCGGGTTATGAGCCGGATGTAAACTCCAAACACGGGACAATACCGAACAATAAAGGACAACAAGGGCAAAGACTTACGCCTTGTCGTCTTTTCCGGTATTGTCCCGTTTTGTCCCGTATTACGGCGTATTATGTTAGAAAAATGTTAGAAAGAATCATGGTGGTTTTCGAAATAGCGGACATACGATAGGCTTTTGTTATTGACTATAGCTTCACAGGCACGCCAAGAATTTTCCCGCCAGTAGTAATGGCTGACTCCAGCAGACTTCTGCGGATTCCATACGGCGCCAACCACCATTTTTCAAAAAGAACTTTGCCAAGATGCCAGCTGCGGCCGATCTTTTTTAGCCGCACATCTGGCGATGGTTCGGCGAAAAAGTTTCCAAATGCAAATCCAGCGAGGTCCTCTCCCGCTTCCAGCATGCAGAAACCATCTCCGCAGAATTGGGCATCGGCCCTCTTTCCGCTAATTTCGCCTGCTATTCGTTCGGCCACAATCAGCGCTTGGGAATGGGCAAAAACCCCGGCTTTCGGCAGCATAAGCGGGACATCGGGCTTCCAGCGTCCCGGCATAGATACTGCGGTGACATCGCCGATGGCGTAAACGTTTTCGTGTTGAGTGGCTAGCGTGTTTCTGTCGACAGGGATCCATCCTGCGGAATTTGCCAAGCCAGAATCCTGCACGAAACGGGCGCTGCGGTGCGGGGGAATCAAAACGAGCATGTCATATCGAAATTCGGTGTTACCCTCAAATTTCAATGTTTTGCTTGAAGGATCGACGGATGTAAGTTTGTGCAATGGATGGTAGTTAATTCCGCGCGATTCCAGAG
>Ga0154764_1074_pt2 | contig 12115 bp, 12 predicted proteins | sample Rifle2008BG16ft_FD_105772 | JGI IMG/M metagenome (GOLD analysis project Ga0154764, IMG submission 105772) | candidate division Zixibacteria bacterium RBG_16_53_22
GAGGCCGTGCCGCTGGAATATCATAGACCGCTCAAAATCGGCCCCGCCAGGGTGGAGCTTGCCTCGGCGGGCCACATGCTCGGCTCGGCCCAGGTCATTGTCGACTGGCACGGCGAGCGTATTGTCTACACCGGCGATTTCAAGCTCGAGGACAATCTCACCTGCCCCAGGGCCGAGATTCATAAATGCGACATACTCCTGATCGATACCACCTATGGCCGTCCAAGATATAAGTTTCCATCGATGGCCGAGTGCAAGGAGATGCTTCTGGATTTTGTCGACAAGCATCTCAAGAATGGTGTCACGCCGATCGTGATGGCCTACTCGTTCGGGAAGGCCCAGGAGGCCATGAAAATGCTCGGCGATGAAGGATTCGAGATGGACGTTCATCCCAGGGCGTTCGATGCCGCGCAGATCTATATCAGGCATGGCGTGAAGATAAAAAACATCAGCCTGTTAGGCGAAAAGCCGACTCCCGGCAGGGCGGTGGTGATGCCGCCCGGGGTACTGAAATATCAAAGCACTTACGGCTGGGGGCGATTCAAGGTCTGTTTCTTATCGGGCTGGACTCTCGACCGGGTCTACGGCGCCAATGGAGGCAACGGCTACGGCATACCGTTCTCCGATCACGCCGGTTTCGATGATATCGTGCGCTATGTCGAGGAGGCCAAGCCGCGCCGCGTTTTCACGCTCTTCGGCCCCCCGGATATCGCCGAATATCTCTGCCGGCTTGGTTTCAAGGCCGAAGGCGCCAGTTTCAATTCGGGCCATCATCATACGCCGCGGGCCAATACTAATTTCGATCTCTTTTCTTCCGGAGTCTGAGCCTGCCGAGACTATTTTCATGAATCCAATCATAACAGCCAGATCGCTGGTAAAAAAATACGACGGCTTGAGCGCTGTCGATCATATCGATTTCACGATCCACGAGGGCGAGGTGTTCGGGTTCCTCGGCCCCAACGGCGCCGGCAAGACCACCATCATGAAGATGATCTACTGTTACGTGCCGCCCACCGCCGGCCAGCTCCTGGTCAATGGCCTGAATGTCGTCAAATCGCCGCGGGGCGTGAAAGCGATCCTGGGCGTGGTGCCGCAGGAGGATTCGCTTGATCCCGATCTAACTGTCTACGGCAATCTGATCACCTATTCGCGGTATCACGAGGTGCCGGGGGCAGAGGCCAGGGAACGCGCCAATCGCCTGCTGGAAATGATGTCGCTAACCGAAAAGCGAAATGTCATCATCGAAAACCTATCCGGCGGCATGAAAAGGCGGCTCTTGATCGCGCGCGGCCTCATCAACAATCCGATAATCCTGATATTGGACGAGCCGACGACCGGACTGGACCCCCAGGCCCGGCATCTGGTTTGGTCCAAGCTTAAAGAGCTGAAAAATTCGGGAATCACCATCATCCTGACGACACATTACATGGAGGAGGCCGACCGTCTCTGCGACAGGCTGGTCATGATGAATAACGGCAAGATACTCGACAAGGGCTCGCCGGTCGATCTTGTCAGAAGGCATATCGGCAAGGAGGTCCTCGAGGTTGATTACGTGGACGATGCGCTTGTCGGCGAAATACGAACAGCGCTGGGTGATAAATTCACCATAGATCATTACGGCGATCGCGTCTACGTATTCACCGACTCGGCACACGAGACGGCCTCGCGCCTGCAGCATCTCAACCTCAAGGCTGTATCGGAGCGCAAGGCCAGCCTGGAGGATGTGTTTTTGATGCTGACTGGCAGGACGTTGGTGGATTGAAAAAATGTATCCGTAAAAATCGCAAATGGAATCGGATGTAATCTCTTATTTGCATTGTTCACCGTCGCCAAATAACATTGCGGGGGCGTTCAATTGAACGCCCCTACGCAAGAACAAAATTATGAATAATCTTAACCCCTACTCCGGCGTTTCCCACAGATCGTTCTATGTCTTCCTGCGTCACTATGATGTTTTCATGAAGACGCTGTCGACCTCTCTAATACCGCCGTTCTTGGACCCGCTCTTCTACCTTCTCGGCATGGGATACGGCCTGGGAAGCATGGTCAGCCCAATCAAGGGGATGACTTATGTCGAGTTCATCGCGCCAGCGCTGGTGGCCTCGGTTATAATGACTGCGCCCTTTTTCGAATGTACGGTGGGCAGTTTCGTGCGCATGCATTTTCAGAAAACATTCGATGCCATGATCGCCACCCCGGTTTCGATCGAGGATGTGGTCACCGGCGACATTCTCTACGGGGCCGGCCGCGCCCTTCTGCAGGGGACCGCAATTTTCATCGTGATAATGTTCTTTGGACTGGTTAAATCGCCGCTGGCCTTGTTCATCATTCCGTTGTGCTTCGTCTTGGCGCTGGCATACGGCCCGATCGCCATGCTCTACACGTCGTTCATACCGGCCATCAACTATGTGGACTACTTCTTCACCCTGATTATCACGCCGATGTTTCTTTTCGCCGGCACCTTCTTTCCGATCGAACAGCTTCCCATCTGGGCCCAAAAAGTGGCCTGGTTCATGCCGCTCTATCACACGGTCAATATCGCGCGCGATCTGAATGTCGGAAATTTCGCCGGGATCTGGGATGACATGCTCTGGATGGTGGTCTGCGGCCTGTTCTTCTACGCCCTGGCCCTCTGGCGCATGCGGAAAAGGATGCTGAAGTGATTTTCTTTGAAAACATTGGGATTGCCGACGAGGTGACCTCCAGTTTCAAAAATAATTGACAATCTTTCCACCATGCCTTATTTTGCCATTTGATTCCCACCAGTAATGGGGCTGGCAAAAATCATCAGTAAACGAGAGGATTCGTGAACCATAAGTTATTGGTTTCTGTATCGGGTGTTAGAGGGGTGGTCGGAAGCGCGCTGACTGCCGACGTGGCCTTGAGGTATGCCTCGGCTTTCGGGACATTTCTCAAAAGCGGCAAGGTAGCGGTCGGCGGCGATACGCGTCGCACCGGGCCGATGGTGCGCGCGGCGGCGGTCGCCGGGTTGATGGCAACCGGGCATGACGTGGTCGATATCGGCATTTGCCCGACCCCGACTATAGAACTGGCGGTGCGCGACGGGGGATTCGCGGGCGGCATAGCGGTGACTGCCAGCCACAATCCCGATCAGTACAACGCCCTCAAGTTAATTGGAAAAGGCGGCCTGTTCCTCTCCGCGCTCGAGGCCGAAAAAGTCAACTCCCTTTACGAAGATGGCGATATCAAGGCCGTCAATTGGCAAAAAGTCGGCAAACTCGAAAGCGATTACAAGTGGATCGACCACCATATAGACAAAATTCTGTTGCTCGATATCATCTCACCGACCAGAATAAGCCAGCGGCAATTGAGGGTCGTGGTCGATTGCGTCGGGGCGACAGCATCAGTCATGGCGGCCAGGTTCTTTTCATGTTTGGGAGTAAAATTTCATCTCATCAATTCCCAGATCGGAGATCGTTTCCCGCATCCGCCGGAGCCGCTGCCCGAAAACTTGAGCGAGTTGGGTCGGGCTGTCAGGGATATCGGGGCCGATGTCGGACTGGCGTTCGATCCCGACTCCGATCGTCTGGCGATCGTCTCCGAGGAAGGGGAACCGCTGGGCGAGGAGTATACCCTGGCTCTCGGCTGCCGATATATATTAACGCAAGTCAAAGGCCCTATCGCGGTTAACGTATCCAGTTCTCTCCTGAACGATTTTGTGGCCCGCGAGGCTGGAACCCGGGCCTATCGCGCCAAAGTTGGTGAAAGAAATGTCACCGAGAAGCTCATGAGAATCAAGGGGATTGCCGGGGGCGAGGGCAACGGCGGCTTGATTTATCCCAAATTGCATTGGGGGCGCGATGGTTTTCTGGCGGCGGCAGTGATACTACAATACCTGGCCTCGACCGAAAAACGAGTGAGCCAATTGGCCGCGGAACTTCCAGCGTATGTCATGCTTAAAACAAAGATGCCGGGTAGCAGGCGCGATATCGAGCGCAGGAAGGGAAAAATCAGGCGCATTTTCCCCGAGGCCAAAATCGATAATCTCGACGGTATCAAAATTTCGGGTGACGATTGGTGGGTTCAGATTCGGGCATCCAACACCGAACCTATCCTGCGCCTGATGGCCGAGGCCGACAGCGAAACAAATGCCAGAAAACTTATCTCGGTTGTCAAATCCGTCTTCAGCAATTAGGAGGATTATAATATGTGTGGTATTGTGGGATATGTCGGGTCGAGGAAAGCCTATCCTCTATTGATGGAGGGCCTTCAAAGGCTCGAATACCGAGGGTACGATTCGGCAGGCGTGGCGCTGATCGAGCAAGGCGGAATAGTTGTTCAGAAGAGCGCCGGCAAAATCGCAATTCTGACCGAAAAGTTGAAAGATTGCGATTTCGTCGCCACCACCGGAATCGCCCACACGCGTTGGGCGACCCACGGTGAACCGAACGACATTAATGCCCATCCGCACACCGGCATGACCGGCAAGATTGCGGTCGTACACAACGGCATCATCGAAAATTTCGCCGCTCTCAAGGAGGTCCTTAAACGCCAGGGTCATATATTCAAGACCGAAACCGACACCGAGATATTGGCGCACCTCATCGAGGAGTATTACGAAGGCAATCTCCTGCAGGCTGTTCGGCGCGCCCTTACGCAGGTGGAGGGCACATACGGCATTGCAGTCATCTCCACCGATAGCCCCGAGGTTATGGTGGCCGCCCGCTCGGGATCGCCATTGGTGGTCGGTTGCGGCGATGGAGAAAATTTCGTGGCCTCCGACGTGGCCGCGCTCCTGCGTCACACCAATCGTGTCGTTTACTTGCAGGATGGCGAATTGGCCGAGGTCACACCCGGCGGCTTTTCGATAACCACCATCGATGATGTCGTGGTCTCACCGCATCTGCAGGAGATCTCCTGGAGCCTCGACATGATCGAAAAAGGCGGATTCGACCATTTCATGCTCAAGGAAATATTCGAGCAGCCGGATACGCTGAAAAACGCCATGAGGGGCCGCCTTAATTTCGGCGAGGCCACCGCCCGCCTTAACGGCCTGAATCTTCAATATGACGAGCTTCGACATATACGCCGCATTATCCTGACCGCCTGCGGCACGAGCTGGCATGCCGCGCTTATCGGCGAATATATGATCGAGGAATACGCCCGGATCCCGGTCGAGGTCGAGTATGCCTCGGAGTTTCGCTATCGAAGCCCCATCATTCATCCCGGCACCGTGGTTTTCGTCATATCGCAATCCGGCGAGACGGCCGACACCCTGGCCGCTATGCGCGAGGCCAAGCGCAAAGGCGCCACCTGCCTGGGGATATGCAACGTGGTCGGCTCGACCATCGCCCGCGAATCGGATGGCGGAGTCTATATCCACGCCGGCCCGGAAATCGGCGTGGCCTCGACCAAGGCTTTCACCTCGCAGATAATGGTCCTGTCTCTAATTACCATTCTTCTTTCTCGTATGAGGAATATGTCATATGAGAAAGGGGAGGAGCTGATCAACGCCATAAACACCGTGCCGGAGCAAGTCAGACAAGTGCTGGCCCTAAATGACGATATCAAAGCCATAGCCGAGAAATATCATCACAAGGATAACTTCTTATACCTTGGACGCGGGGTCAATTTCCCGGTCGCGTTGGAAGGCGCTCTCAAACTCAAGGAGATCAGCTATATCCATGCCGAGGGTTACCCGGCGGCCGAGATGAAGCATGGGCCTATCGCCCTTATCGACGAGAACATGCCGGTGGTCGTGCTCGCGCCGCAGGATTCGGTCTACAGCAAGATCACCTCGAATCTGCAGGAAATTAAGGCCCGCAAGGGTCGCATTATTGCAGTGGCTACCGAGGGCGATGTGCGAATTCGCGAACTGGCCGATGAGATCATCTATCTTCCCAGGGTGCACGAATTCATCGTGCCCGTCGTGGCCACGATCCCGCTTCAGCTTATGGCCTACCATATGGCAGTGCTTCGAGGCTGTGATGTCGACCAGCCGCGCAACCTGGCCAAAAGCGTCACGGTCGAATAGTCAACAGGCCCGACCTCCCATTTCTCCCATTTTTTCAACTGCCGGCAATGCCCGAGTTTTCCAGGCAAAGCTCAGCGACGCCATTTTTTTCTTTTGACTGTTCGCTTTTCACCACTCGCTTCCCGCTAAATTCTCTTGCCTTTTTGATAAATCAGTCATACGCTATTTGTCAGGGAATATAGATTCGCCTGGAGGATCGCATGTTTTGCCCCAACTGCCATTATGAATATCGACCGGGGATTGTGACTTGCCCCGATTGCGGAGCCGACCTGGTGACTGAGTTGCCTCCGGTTCCACCCAGTCCTCCCAGGGTCAAGCATCCCCACGAGCATCCGCAGCTTGTGACCGTCTTCGAAACCTATGTCTTGCCGGAAATCGCGCTCGCCAAGTCGATCCTCGAAGAGGCCGGCATCTATCACATTTCACGAGATCAGATGGCCGAGGCCGCCTATTTCATGGATGGTCCATCGTCTATCATGGTGGCCCGCGAGGATGCCGAACACGCTCACGAACTGCTGGCCAACCTGGCGATGGATCGCATGCTCGATGAGCAGATGGAGAAGATGACATTCGAGGACGAAACCGATCATTCGGATGAAAATCCTTAGCGGGAGAATAATTTTCCTTCCGACAATCATCATCGCTGATGGTGGGGACACTGGCCTGCCTTGCCTGCCAATTAATGGATTGAAAATTCGCCTAAAATTGTTATTCTAATTGTAATGTCCTGGTGGGGTATCTGCCGCATTTTTTCAGTCAGCTGCCTTTCATTTGAAAGCTCAGAGTTAACCATGTGGAGATCCATCTGGGTAACGATCATCCAAAGGCATACATAAAATCGACCGGCTGTATATCGAATCTCCTCGATGGCACCGGGCTTGAAAAAGAGCTGGCGAACGGGGGCTTTCGCCTTGTGGATGATATCAGAAAAGCCGATTTCGTGATTATCAACACCTGCGCCTTCAACCAGGTCAAGGAGGATGAAGCCGCCGCTGTCATAGAGCAGGTCAAGTCGCGCATGCGGGCCGGCGCCAGGCTGGTTGTCTGCGGATGTCTTCCCGAGATAAATGCCGTCCGCTTGCGGGAAATTCATGCCGACGTCTCATTCGGACCGCGAAATAACGATGCGCGGCTGAATTTCCTGTCCTCGCAATCCGGATCATGGGAGAAACAGAATAGCCCGGATCAATCCGATTGGTCAATCGACGCACCGATCTCTTATAGTCAATACTCCCTGTTGAAGAAGGCGATCTATCATTCCAAGCAGGTTCTGGAATATATCCCCTGGGTGAAGAACGCGCGACTGATCAGGCGTCTGTTAGGGCCGTTGTTTGTATATGCCGATGATGTCTTCTGTTTGAAAGTCGGCACGGGATGCTGGGGAGTATGCACATATTGCGCAATTCGCTTTGCCAAGGGACGAGCGGTCAGCCGACCTCTTGACGATATCGCCGCTGAACTCGAAAAGGCCTTGGCTCGGGGATACAGGAAATTCGTTTTGGTGGGCGACGAGATCACCGCATATGGCCGGGATCTGCCATCGAGCCCGGATATCCTCGATGTCATGGATATGTTTCTGAAAAATGAAAAGGTCGCGACCCTTTATTTGGAGTCTCTTGAGCCCGGCTTTATGAATGCCAATTTAGACAGGTTGCTGGCCGCGTTGTCGTTTGGCAAGATCGACGTGCTCGGCTCATCGGTTCAAAGCGGCTCCAATCGAATATTGGGGCTGATGAAATGGCAATACAAAGCAGACGATTTCATCCAGAGTATTGAAAATATACGTAAGAGATATCCGGATGCGCTTCTGCGAAGCGAGATCATTGTCGGATTCCCCGGTGAGACTGACGATGATTTCCAGCGGTCTCGGGAGCTCGTGAAAAGATTGATATTCGATTTTCTCGATGTATATGAATATGAGGATCGCCCCAATACGTCGGCCTCCAGCATGCCGGACAAGATACCCCTTGAAATTAAGAGGGCGCGAAGACGGATAATACTAAGGCAGCATTACAGAAGCCTGCTATTGGGGGGAAAAAAGAGACCGCTACCGTCATTGAATATGTGAGACCAGCGAGCCGGGACGGGTATCGCCGGTGCTGAAATGGTATTTTATTAGCTGCGCGCCTGCCATCTCCCAATCGTCGGCATCTTTTCCCCTTGCCTTACGTATAAGTCGTAGTTAGATTTGCGCTGCGAAAGAGCCTCCGGATAGAGCCGGCAGGGAACATCCGTAGGGGCGAGCGCGTTCTGCGTCAGATATTGTGAAAGATAATAATATTGACGCGAAAGAAGAGCGATTTGAATGAATATCACGGTTTTGAAATCAAAAATACATCGCGCCACTGTCACCGGCGCAAACTTGGACTATGAGGGCTCGATCTCGATCGACAAGAACCTCATGAAAGCGGCCAATATCCTGCCCTATGAATTGGTGCATGTGGTAAATATTAACAATGGGACTCGCTTTGAGACTTATACTATCGAGGAAAAGGCCGGTGGTGGCGGAATTTGTCTCAATGGCGCGGCGGCCCGTCTCGGCCAACCCGGTGACCTGATCATAATTCTCAGCTATTGCTCTTTGCCATATGATGACGCGGCCATGGTCAAGCCAACCGTGGTCAGGGTCGACTCGAATAATAAGCAAATTTGATTTTTCTCCATTTATTGCCGTAATTTTCCGATATAATAGAAGAAGGGGATGGGAATTGAATAGCGCTTTCGACAGGATCGCCATCATTTTGGCTGCCGGCCAGGGGAAACGGATGAAATCCGATATCCCCAAAGTGCTGCACAAGGTAAGCGGAAGATATATAGTCGATTACGTCATAGATGAGGCGCGTGAGGCGGGGCTGGATCGCCAGATACTGGTGATCGGCCACAAGGCTGAGATGGTGGAAGAGGCGTTGGCCGGCCGCAAAGTGGAGTTTGCGCATCAGGCGAGGCAACTTGGCACCGGCCATGCGATCATGATGGCGGCGCCGCTCCTTCGCGATTTCCATGGCGACCTGCTGGTTCTTTGCGGTGACATGCCGCTGGTTAAGGCGCATACCATTCGGCGTTTAATCGCTGAGCGACATAAGCTTGGGGCCGCCGCCGTGGTCCTGACCGCGGTCTTGGACGACCCCGGCACTTATGGGCGGATCGTTCGAGATACCGCAGGACTTATCAAGGCTATAGTCGAATATCGGGATGCCGATGAAAAAATAAGGGGAATAAGAGAGGTTAACACCGGCGCATACTGTTTCGACTGGGATCAGCTTCGGCCGGCTTTGGATCAGCTCAGCGACAATAACGATCAGAGGGAATATTACCTGACCGACACTGTATCTATTTTCGTGAGAGAGGGCAGGTCTGTGGGGGCGATAATCGCCGGGGACCCGAACGAGGGGCACGGTATCAATTCGCTCAAAGATCTCGAAATGATCGAGGAATTGATTAAACATGGAACCGCATCCGGTGTCTAAATGTAATATAAATAGATTGACAATTCCGGTTCTTGAAAATATAATTTGGGGGAAATGATGAAAAGAGCGGCAATATTGACAATCCTGCTGATTGTGCCGGCTATTGTCGTGGCACAGCAGTTAACAGATTTGAAGGATCGCCCTTTTACTAATAAGAGTTCTTTTTCCCTGTTCGACCCAGCCCGCTTGAAAATGAATCAAAGCTACACATTCGGATATTATTCGGGTCGCGGGGGCAGCGGGACAGTGGGGTACTACCTGAATTCGATCGAGTACACATTCTCCAATCCATTGAAAGTAAGGTTCGATCTCGGATTTCTGCATAATCCGTCGAGCCTGGTATCGCGCAATTCCTCGGTCTCTAAGTCTGGCGTGATTGTGCCCGGATTCTCGCTGGATTGGAGTCCGGCCAGCTATTTTCATTTCAGGCTTGATTACAGGCAGGTTCCGTCATATAACTACGGCGGTCAGAACGGTTATTTTGGCCCCGGATTTTGGGAGGATTATCGCTGAAGAAAGGATTTTTTAGCCCGGCCTAAGAGGCTTCATATGGGCGGGTTGCCCCTCCAACCCCTTTCACGTTCATTCTAATGCAAAAGCATAAAACTATCCATTCAAGGCAGAGAAAATCTACCTCTATATTTTCCGGTTTCGGATTTACGGGGTGGGCCATCGTTTTCCTCGTGGGAGTGATCGCCGTTTTCGTGGGTTCGCTTCTTATCACTCCCGAGAAAGCGCATAAGGCTGAGAGGCCCATGTCGACGGCCGTGATCCAGGTGCTCAACGGCTGTGGAGAGAGCGGAGCCGCCTCCAGGCTGGCCGATGCCATGATGCCTGGCGACAGTATCCAGCTCTATGACATCATCGAAAAGGGTGATGCCAAGCTGGCGACATTCGACCGAACGACCGTGGTCGACCGTCGCGGATCGGAATCAGAGAGGGGCGTAATTTCGGAGAAGGCCCGATGGGTCGCCAGGAGGCTGGGGATCGATGAGGGTGATGTAATTCTACTGAGGTTGGACGAGAACATCTTGAATATCGATGTCACAGTCATAGCCGGACGGGATTTCAACCGTTATGTTTCAAAACTGAAAGAGGCAAAGGGATCTTCGATTTCGACGAGATTTCCCCAGCCCGATCGAAGGGAGGCATCGTCATAATTTGACCCCCAAGAACATCGCCAGGGCGGTGGGCAGGCTGGCCCTGGACAAGAACGGTCTTGATATCAAAATTTTGGACCTTCGAAAACTCTCCGATGTCGCCGATTATTTTGTCATCTGTTCGGGATCGGTGGATATCCATGTAAAGGCAATCGCAGACAGCATCGTTGATAAATTGAAAGAAAAAGGAGTTAAAGTCTGGCATAAGGAGGGGTATCAGGCGCTTAACTGGGTGCTGCTGGACTATGTCAGCGTGGTGGTGCATATCTTCAGACCCGAGATCCGAGAGCGATACGCCCTCGAGAAACTCTGGGGCGATGCGCCGTTGGAAGTGATAGAATAGGCATTCATTAACCGTATCGCGGAGGACCATCCGGATCCGCCTGGATCAGCGTCCGAGATTCCCCAAAAGGTTAGGTATATTATGGACATTGTTGAACTCAAATCCAAGACAATCGCCGAGCTTACGACGCTGGCCGAGGACCTCAAAATTCCCGGGATTTCCGGCCTGCGCAAATCAGAGCTCATTTTCAAGATTCTCGAGGGCAAGACCGAGGCCGACGGCCTCATATTCGCCGAGGGTGTGCTGGAAATTCTTCCCGAGGGTTATGGCTTCTTGCGCAGCCCGGATTACAATTACCTGCCGGGGCCGGATGATATTTATGTCAGCCCGTCGCAGATCAAGAGGTTCGATCTGCGCAACGGCGACACCGTCTCCGGGCAGGTTCGTCCGCCGAAAGAAAGCGAGCGGTATTTCGCGCTTCTTAAGATCGAGGCGGTCAATTTCGAGAATCCCGAGATCGCCAAGCACAAGGTGCTGTTCGACAACCTGACGCCGCTCTATCCGCAGGAGAAGATCCGCCTGGAACATGACTCTAAGGACGCCACCACCCGGACGATGGACCTTCTGACCCCGGTCGGGCGCGGCCAGAGAGGGCTGATAACCTCGCCGCCCAAGGCCGGCAAGACCATCATTCTGCAGAAGATCGCCAACGCCATAACTACCAACCATCCCGACATCAAGCTGATCGTGCTCCTGATCGATGAACGTCCGGAGGAGGTCACCGATATGAAGCGCTCGGTCAAGGCCGAGGTCATATCATCGACATTCGACGAGCCGGCCGACAGGCATGTCACGGTGGCCGAAATGGTGATCGACAAGGCCAAGCGCCTGGTCGAACATCAGAATCACGTGGTGATATTGCTTGATTCGATTACCCGTCTGGCGCGGGCCTACAACGCGGTTGTGCCGCATTCGGGCAAGATTCTCTCGGGCGGTGTCGATTCCAACGCACTGCAGAAGCCGAAACGGTTTTTCGGCGCGGCGCGCAATATCGAGGAGGGCGGCTCGCTGACCATCATCGCCACGGCCCTGATAGAAACCGGCTCGCGCATGGACGATGTCATTTTCGAGGAGTTCAAGGGCACCGGCAACATGGAAATCGTGCTCGACCGCCGGCTTTCGGACAGACGCATATTCCCGGCCATGGATA
>Ga0154764_1153_pt1 | contig 12049 bp, 11 predicted proteins | sample Rifle2008BG16ft_FD_105772 | JGI IMG/M metagenome (GOLD analysis project Ga0154764, IMG submission 105772) | candidate division Zixibacteria bacterium RBG_16_53_22
GTCGTGGAATTTGACGACCTTCTTGAGTCTTTCATTGATCAGGCCGGTATGGCTGGCCGGGTAAAGATTCGGAACCCCTTGATAGATTTCGAACTCATCGATCGCGGCCCCTGCTACCTGGGCAAAGACCTCGGCCTGGTGATTGAGCGCCAGATCGTCGTTTTCTCCGCAATCGACATACAGCGCGGTCGAATCAAAAACGGCACCGAACTGGTAGAGGGGATGGGCGAACAGAGTGACCACGTCATTGGCCCTCCACATGTTCCAGGTTGTACTATCAATTTGGCCATCAACTCCAAACGGCAAATCGATATGGCCGTTAAAGAGGCCGGTGTTGAAATAATGAGCGTAGCTGGTGTCGGTGATGGCCGGGTCGTGCGGCGAGAAGGCCGAGCCCATGGCAAACATCATGTTGGTTATCCTCTTGCCGGAACCCGGCATAATTCCATAGAAGGCGGCGGTGTCGCCAGTAATGACCGTATCCAATGGGTTAAATCCGTTTTCCTGGTACATATATGGCAGAAGCTCCAGGATGCCATCGAAATCGGGGCTGGTCGGATTTGTGCCCCAGAAGGCCACCGGACCAGACATCGAAGCGGCCGAGCCAAACAGGTCACTTCGAAGCATGGCGAGTTTCACGGCCCCATAGCCGCCCATAGAGTGGCCGGCGATACCGCGATGGGCGCGATCCGGTATGGTATTGAAAACGGAGTCTACAATGTGAACGACCTCATCGGTAATGAAGTCCTGCATGCGACCGGCATACGACTGGCCGCCGATCTCGGGCGAGTTAGTGTAGAAGCTGCCGCCCAGGTTGTTGGTAGCGTTGGGTGTAACCACGATCATCGGCTCGATTTCACCCGAGCCGATGAGATTATCCATGACATCGCCCAAATCGTACAGCCCTTTGAAGTAAGTATGGGTTCCGCCATAACCGTGAAGCAGGTAAAGAACCGGATAACCCGGGCCGGACGTATCGGCGCCGTCATATCCGGGGGGCGTATAAACGAGAATGTTGCGGAACCAGTAATCCTCCATGACATCGCCCCTGATAGCGTTGGACTCAAAGTAAAGCGTCCAAAAAAAGCCGTGTTCCGGTTCCGCGTCGACCGGGTTGTCGCGCTTGGAGCATTGCGTTAAAGCCAGCGCCATTATTAATATCGCGATTGCAAATAAAATCTTTTTCATCTTTTTCCCTCCCCCACCTTAAAACCTATAGGTTAAGGAAATGTGTGAGGCGAAAAGGTCCGACTTGAAAACCCCGGGGTAGTTGTCAAAAGAGCCATCGCCGTTAACATCCTCTATGGTGCTGATGGTGCGTTCCTGAAACTTGATATATTCGAAATTGTACGAGACCTCGACATTCGAGGCTCGCAGGGCGGCGCCGAAATTGAAGGAGTTTTTATCGCCCATATCGGGAATCAGGGGTGTGAATGTATTGTCCGGCACCGGGCTGGGATCGAGGTAGTAGCCAAGCCGCAGGGCGAACGATTCATAAATCCAGTATTCTGCGCCAATCGAAAATCTGAGGGTGTTGTCCCAATCGAGGACGATGGCGGAATTTGGGGCCGGCTGACCATCCGGGCCATCTCCATCGAGCTCTATCAAGATAGAGTCGAGCGAAGACCACATGGTGTAGGCGATTTCGCCGCTGAGAGTCAGTTTCTCCGAGGGCTTAATCGCCAGCCCGAAACCGATATCGGCGGGAGTCTTCACTTCGGCCGTGGCATCGGGATCGGCGGTATGATTTTCGGCGGCGAAAAGGAAGAAGATCCGGGCCGAATCGGCAGCCGTCAACGAGTTTTGCAGCAATATAGTGCGAAGGTCCTCGTTGGCCAGCGTATACAGTTCCTGTTCGGCGTCGCCTTCCAGTTTCAGGTTCGTGCCGGTCTTGCCGGAAATGCCGAACTGGAACTTGTCGGAAAACTCATAGAGCAGCCCGAAATTAGCTCCGTAACCCATGCCCGTTCCCTCCAATTTGCTGTCGACAACAAGATTTTGATGCGGGGCCGGGATTCCACTGGGACGCAGGTAAGTCTTCTGGAAAGTTACCTTGCCGCGCTGAATAGATACCCCCGCGCCCAGGCTCAGCTTGCCGAACGCCTTGGCGATGGTGGGATGGAAATCTATGACGCTTAGATCGGCCTTGTGATCATACCAGGGAAACGCGTGGGATAAGTCCATGCCGACCGGATTGAAAAGGTCCCATTCGCTTCCCAGGCCGAAGGGCACGAAGACAGCCAATCCGACCGTCACGCCCTCGATTCCCTGAAGTTTAACGAACCCCGAGAAATCAGGTATAAAGCTGGTTTTATCGTTCGGGTATCTTGTTTGGCCGTTGCGATAACCGACATCGAGTCCACCATAAGTGATATTGGGTGTGTATTCCGGGCGGGGAGAGATGGCCACCAGCATGGCGTTCAGCTCCGAATTTTCGATCTGCGTCAAGCCAGCCGGGTTCCAGTAGGCGGCGCTCCAGTCATCGGCCAGCCCCCTGAAAGCTCCGCCCATTCCGATCGCCTTGGAGCCGACCCCGGAAAGCGCGAAGCCTCCCGCGAAAGCGGCCTGCGAGATGAGCAGGGAGGCGAAAACCGCGAACACCAGCCTGAGCATTGCTAAATACCTGACCCGCACACCACTTGTTCGGGCATCCGCGAATCTTTTAATCATCGGCATCTCCTGCAATTTTGGGTGAACCATCGCGTCAGGCCTGAAGACCCGACACCACCATCCAGGGTGGCGCCGGAAGCTACCCCCGACGCTTCCTTAATTTAAATCGATATTATCCAAGTCAACGGCCCCCCGAAACAGAATTAACAGGCCACTAATTAATCATTTTTCGTTCATCTCTGCCAGATATTTTTTAGCCTCCTCCTTATATTTGTTATCCAGACGCCGCTCGGGTGGCAGAGTACTGCACAGCTCGAATTCCCTCCTGGCCGATTCAAACATGTCGTATTCGAGGTAGGTTAATCCCATTTCGAGGTGATGATTGATGTTGGCGGGATTTATGGCGATGGCCTTTTCCATGAACGCGATGGCGTCGCGTTTATTGGCCGCCCCCAACCCCAGCGGCCCGCGAAAGATTTTGGGTTTCTTGCCAATCTCGCGATGCCACCTGCCCAGGACATGCCAGGCGCCGTCGTGAAGCGAGTCGATAGCCAGGGCCGTTTGAGCCTCACGCCTGACCCGCTTGGCCAATCCAATCGAATTGAAAATGCCCTTGAATAGAGCGATCTTGCCCACGGCCCTGGCCAGTTGGAAATGAGCATCGGCCGAATTGCTATCCAATTGCAGCGCCCGTTCCTCGGCCTCGCGGGCGGCCTCGAAAATTGCCAACTGCGAATCTTTGGGGGTGGTCTCGCCAATAAGGTTCAGGCTTCGGCCCAATTTCCAGCATGCCTCGAAATCGGCGGTATCGATGGCGGCCGCGTTCTTATAGGCAAGCGCCGACCCGGCGTAATCATCGACAGCATACAGGCTGTCGCCGATCGAGATAAGACTGGAAGGTGAATCGGGTTCCTGCGCGCCCGCAATCGCGATGGCCGCAAGAAAAAGAGTAACTTTAACGTAGCGCATCATGCCATGATCCCCTATTTAAATTATCCGAACATCGTCCACGCAACAGGCCGGAGATATCGGCCCCCAAGTTACAAAAATGGAATAGTTGTGTCAATAGGTGTCGATATGCAGCGACAACAAACACTGCCGTGCCAGAGAATCGTTTTTCAAAAAAGCATTTGCAATTTATTTTTCGGGGCGCTTGCTCTGTCATAAGTCGAAAACTTTTTTTCGTAGATTTTTGGGATTGTCGACGTAGCATGATTGCCCTTCAACGGTTACATTTTTTATGAAATTACATCTTGTTTGGCCTTGACTTTTCATGTCGGGAGTGGTTTTTTAGCCGCGCGGATGACAATAAGGGCGATGATAATAAAATTTTTTCTCCTGTCAAATCTGCTTTTGTGAATCTGTAATCAATGCTTATGTAGCCATCTTGATGGCTCGCTTTCGGAGGGGACTGTTTGCGAGAAGGGTGAAGTTGTGCACATTTGTGGATAAGTTTTCAACATGACTGAAAAAAAAACCTCTCCAGAATCGGGTCTGTCCGGGTCGGCCGAACAAGCCTGGTCCCAAATTCTAGAAATAGTAAAGGGGCGGATTCCACTCCAGAACTTCAACACCTGGCTCAAGCCAACCAGCGGTGTTTCGATTGACAGTGAGGTTTTTCTGGTTTGCGCGCCGAACAAATTCGCGGCTAACTGGATAACTGACAAATTCCTTGAGATCATCCAGGAGGCGGTGGCCGCCGTTCTGGGGGCCCCCAGGCAGATAGAATTTATCTGCAGTCCCGATGGCGGTGAAAACCTGTCAACCTCTCCGCCGACCCCGATTTTCAATATGGAGCAACCCAAGCCGCCGGTGTCGGCGCGCCTGTTCCAGGACTCGCAGCTTTCACAGCGCTACCTTTTCGAGAATTTTGTAGTCGGGGATTCCAACCAGTTCGCTCATGCCGCCGCCCTGGCCGTGGCCAAAGCCCCCATGCAGACCAAATATAACCCTCTTTATATATATGGCGGTGTCGGGTTGGGCAAGACGCATCTGGCCCAGGCGGTCGGCAACTATGCGCGGATGCATTTCACCAACCTCAAGGTCCTGTATGTGACATCGGAGCGGTTCACCAACGATTTCATCGACGCCATCGCCCACCAAAGAACAGCCGAATTCGCCAGGCTCTACCGCGGCGTGGACTTGCTCCTCCTGGACGATATCCAATTCCTGACCGGCAAAGAGGCTACCCAGGAGCAGTTCTTCCACACTTTCAACGCGCTGCATCAGGCCGGCAAGCAGATCGTATTGACCTCCGACCGCTCCCCGCGCGAAATCAAGGGGCTGGAGGATCGCCTGTTGTCGCGATTCCAATCGGGGCTGGTGGCCGATATCCAGCCGCCCGACCTCGAAACCAGGATTGCTATCCTGCAACAGATTGTTCATCTCGAGAATCAGTCGGTATCATTTGACGTGCTGACTTATATCGCCCGCAATATCACGCGCAATATCCGTGAGCTGGAGGGCTCGATTGTCCGCCTGCTGGCTTATGGCTCGGTAACCGGCCGGGAGTTGAACTTGAGTTTCACGCAGGAGGTCTTGCGGGAGGCCCTCGGCGGCTCATGCACGATCAACAACGATGTCATAATCAAGGCGGTCTGCGCCCATTTCAAGGTCCAGGCGGAGCAGCTCAAATCGAAACGGAAAACTGCCGAGTTGGCCCGGGCCCGTCAGGTGGCCATGTATATCTGCCGCAAGCATACTGGAAGCTCGCTTAAGACGATCGGCGAGGAGTTTGGCGGGCGCGATCATTCCACCGTTATTCATTCAATTGGTGTCATTGAAAACGACATGAAATTCGACTTCAGCCTGCGCCACTCGATCGAGGCCATAGAGGCATCGCTGAAGGCATAAGATTCACCACTATTCATATTTAATTTGGCCGGGGCCTGCATAAGGGCTCCGGCCTAAATGCTGGTGGCATTGCTTGGCAATTGCCTAATATGGCTGTTTTCCAACCAAATTAAAAACACCGTTATGAAATATCCTGACAGCGTTCATACATTTTTGGGGCTATATTACTAACCAAGCGTTTTCGAGAATTCATTATGTATTTTTTTCAATAATAGCGTACCATCAGCATTTTCAATGACTTGGCGTAAGTCAATATTTGCTGAAGAGAAGAAATTAGAGCGTTCCTGTAACAGTCTTTCTGCTGCTTGCCGGATGTATTCGCTATCTATTTCTATCGCAATACTATTGCGGCCAGTTTTCATTGCTGCCAGTGTCGTGGTAGCTGTTCCGGAAAATGGATCCAAAACCGTATCGCCCCAAAATGAAAACATTTTTATCAAGCGGTAAGGGAGTTCGAATGGGAATGGGGCCGGGTGCCTTTTCGTGGAAGCTCCGCCTATATTCCAAAATTGACGAAACCACTTATTATACTCGTCTTTTGCAATTAGACTTAACTCCCTTTGCCTCATTGTTGGTTGCCGGTAACCGCCAGGCTTTCTCTGCATAAGTATAAATTCTATATCGTTCTTTATTATTGCGTTTGGCTCATAAGGTTTACCAAGAAATTTCGAGCCATTCTTGATTTCATAAGATGCATTACTAATCTTATGCCATATGATAGGGTTGAGGTTATCAAAACCTATCTTTCTGCAATTTACAGCGATATCAGCATGCAAGGGAACAACTACATGCCGTCCATTTTGTCTTCGTGAAAGACAGACATCCCCGACTACACAAATGAGCCGACCCCCAGGAACCAAAATTCGATAAGATTCAAGCCAGACTTTGTTTAGTTCCTGTAAAAATGATTCATAGTCCGATATGTGCCCAAGTTGCCCGTCACTTTCGTTATACTTTTTTAGGGTCCAGTAAGGAGGCGACGTGATTACGAGATGAATGGATAAGTCAGGTATATAGGGCATTTGCCTTGCATCACCCAGAATTAGGCGATGTATAGTTGTCGACTCCTGTAAAGATGCTTTAGCATTCATAATATTCAATTCTTTGCATGTGCCGCCACGAAAGCTTCAATCGCTCGAGCGAGAATATCAAACTTTAGATCGTCTGCAGGTTCGCTATATAGGCCATCTAAGCCTTTATCTTTTGATGACATTATGAACGCCGCTGCATCGTAGTGCTTTTCCCGGACAAGCTTCCTACAAAACAACTCATATCTTTTGGCATAGGAAGAACCGACGAATTCCCGAAGGACCTTAAAATGAGGCTCTTCCACCCTTACCGGCGTATGGCACTGCTTACAATCTTCAAGAAGAAATAGATAACCTAAAAAGGGCCGGATATTTTTATTTAGGGCCCCTTCCCTAAAAGCCGTCCAAAGGTCTAGGGCACTACCCATTGCCTCCTCGGTACGGTTATTAAAGTTGTTGCCAAAAGATGGCCCAACTTGTGATTTCGTTTCTAATGCAATGACCAGTTCTCCATTCTTGACAACCAATAAGTCCCATTTCTTAGTTGGCCTAAAAAAACCGGGCAATTCTAATGCTTTTGAATAAAATATATTAGATTCAGCGATACCTGCTTTGACGACAATATTACTGATAAGTTTAATAAAGCCGTTCATTTGAGCACCGCCCGTAACAGCTCCTCTTTGGCTACGTTCTAAGAGGCTATTTTCCAACTGATTATTTCTTGTTTTCCAGAATTCTGATACGGCGGCCATTAATTGGGCCCTATATTCGGCTGTATCATTTGCCATTAGTATATCTCCAAGCCATGTCTAAATATAAGATAAAAAGAGCACAATTCCAAGAAAATCTGGCCTGCCTTTCTATTCATTCCAAGGGGTAGGTAGGCGGTTGCCCTGACCTAAGAGATCGTTTCTAGCTACTGCGTCGAGTCCTCAGACCTGACGCCACCTGCGAATTATCGCATAAACCGGCACTGTCGGAAAATTGTTTGTATCACGCGTAAAATATGTGGGAAAAAGCCGGCCTCTTGCTTATAAGTGGCTCGTATCAGGACATTGATTTTTGCTTTGTTAAATTGTGTTGACAGATATTTTGCCTACTCCTATTTTTCCACTTGCCGTAAAAGGTATAAATCATTGAGACGGCATCATGTTAGTGGGTCCGCGGACCGGGTTTTAGACATTCGCACACCCATTAGCATTATTATGATATAAGAATAGAATAATAATGATATTCCCGGCCGGCTACCGGCCAGGGAAATATCCGGAGGACGAATGAAGTTTAAGACAGATAGAGCCAACCTTCACCAGGCAGCGTCGAAGTTGCTTAGTATCGTGCCACCCAAAAGCACGCTGCCGATACTTTCGAATATCCTTTTTGAGCTGGAGAAATCGAAACTATCTCTCAAAGTGACCGATCTCGATGTCTCCATGACGTCGACAATCGATGTCGATGCTCAAAAAGCGGGCGCCGTGGCTGTGCCAGCCAAGGTATTCTACGAGATAGTCCGCGAGCTGCCTGATTTCGAGCTCGAGGTTTCGACTTACGAGAATCGGATGGAGATAAAATGCGGCGCCGGCGTCTATAAGATGTCGGGGTTTTCGCCGGAGGATTTCCCGAAACTGCCCGATGTCCACATCGGCCGTCAGGTTAAGATCGACGGCGCCATTCTGGGGCGCATGGTAAAGAAGGTGCTTTTCGCGGTTTCGCGTGATGAGACCCGGCCTGCCCTAAACGGGGTACTCTGGCACACCACCGAGGAGGGGCTCAACATGGTGGCCACCGACGGACATCGGCTGGCCAAGGTCACCCGTTCCGACCTGAAGATCAGCGGCCAGGGCAAGGATATCATAGTGCCGCCGAAAGTGCTCGATAACCTGGTGAAACTGATGGGCGACGAGGCCGGCGAGGTGGGAATCATAGTAAATGAGGGTTCGATCGTATTCGTGCTGGGAAACTCGATCCTGACATCGCGTCTCCTTGAGGGGCCATACCCCAATTACGAGCAGGTTATTCCGAAAGACAACAGCAAGCGGGCCACCATGGACAAGGAGATCCTGCAGGCGGCCGTACGGCGGGTGGCAATTCTCTCGAACACTCTGACGCACCAGGTCAAGTTCTCGCTCAAGAAAGATGAGCTTGAGCTTCTGGCCACCAATTTCGATTTCGGCGGCGAGGCCAAGGAGATTCTGAAAATTAATTACGGGGCCGATGCCATGGATATTGGCTATAACGCCAACTACATCATAGATATTCTTCGGCAGACCGACGGCGCCGAGGTGCTGTTCGATCTCAACACTGCCACGACCGCAGGCATAGTCCGCTCCGCCGAGCGCGTCGACAACGAAAATTACTTCTTCCTGGTGATGCCGCTTCGCCTTCTGGATTGATCGGTCCGCAGGATCCCGGTGACCGAATGAAGATCGAGGCAGTCAAGCTTAAGAAATTCCGTAATTTCGACGATTTAACGATTTCGTCATTTTCCGACGGCATAAATATCTTCTATGGCCCGAATGGATCGGGCAAGACCAACATCCTCGAGGCCATAAGCCTGTCATCGCTGGGCAAGTCATGCCGCGCCGCCCAGGATTCGGAGATGGTAAAGTTCGGCTCCGATGTCGCCATTGTCGAGATCGAGGGCACAGTCGAAAAAAAAAAGTAAATATCAAGTTTTCCATATCGAGCTCCGGCAAGAATAAAATAGTCGGCCCATTCGGCAAGGCGCTCAGGCTGGCCGATGCGGTTGGTACATTCGCGATCGTTTTGATATTGCCGGAGGATGTCAATATCACCTCCGGATCGCCAAAGCATCACCGCGCTTTCCTGGATATTTACCTCTCGCAGTTTTCGCGCAGTTACCTGACTGACCTGACGGAATATCAGCGTATCCTCAAGCAGAGGAATACACTCCTTAAGAAGCTCAGGCGCACCGGCAGTGTCGAGGCCCGGCAGCTCGATGTCTGGGATGAGTCCATGGTGGCGCCGGCGTTCAGGATAATGGCGGCCAGGAATGGTTTCATAGATGAGATCGGGGCAAAAGTGATTGAGCTATCGCATCTTATTTCGGGGGGACAGGACACGGTCGAGATTGCATACAAGCCGCGACTGGCGCTGGCGGACGGAGCCAATTCGGCCGTATCATTCCTCAAGAAGGAAAGGGACCGCGAAATCAGGATGGGCGCCAGCATTCACGGTCCCCACCGCGACATAATAGAAATTAAGGCAAATGGCGAGCCTGTCAGGGAGTTCGGCTCGATGGGGCAGAAGAAGACCGTCATGTTGGCCATGAAGTTAGCTGCGTTGAGCGCGCTTACGGCTCATCGCGGTGAACCAGCCATACTTATCCTGGACGAGGCCTTTGCGGTTCTGGATAACGCGCGCGAAAGGCAACTTTTCGAGCTTCTCTCCGGAAGCGGGCAGGTCTTCCTGGCCAGTGCCGTGGCCATGAAGTTATACAGCCGTAATGATATCAAGGTTTTCGAGGTGAGAGACGGAAGCGTGCTGGAGAGGCCAGATGAGAAGGGACTTAATGGCGCCACGATGTTGGCTTAAGAAAAATAGTCAAGACCACAGGGGTCTTGACCTACCAAGCTTGCCTTGGCCGCAAGAAACCGTAACGATTTTTCTTTTGTCGGCGGGTCTCTTGGGCATAAATTATCAATAATGATATGTTTTTAGCCATCAACATAGGCAACAGCGCCGTCAAGTTCGGGCTATTCAAGGGCCGAGAGTTGCTCGATGTCGTTACCGCTCCATCGTCTACAAAAACGGTCGAGCAGTTCTGGGAAATAGTCAAAAAGCCGCTCGGCGGAGCTGAGGGGGAGGGCTCGAAAGTCGAGAAGATAGGAATCGCCTCCGTGGTTCCGGTGCTGACCGAGGTGTTCGCCAGGCTCTCGGAGATGCATTTATCGCAGAAGGCCCATGTCTTAAGCTTCGATTCTCCGCTCGGCTTTCAGATAAGATACGATGAACCGGCTCAGTTAGGGGCCGACCGTTTGGCCAACGCCGCGGCGGCCAGGACGATTTACGGCTACCCGGCGATCGTGGTCGATATCGGCACGGCGACCACATTTGACGTGGTCGACGAAGGCGGCGATTTTGCCGGCGGCCTGATCGCGCCCGGGCCTGCAACCTCGGCCGAGAGCCTGTTCGAAAAAGCGGCCAGGCTATTCCCGGTCCAAATCGAAAAACCGGATAGATTGATTGCCACAAATACGGCTGATGCCGTTAAGGCCGGAATCTATTATGGAAACCTGGGCCAGATAAATTATATAATCTCACGCCTTAAGCTGGAAGCCGGCTATAATAACGCAAAGGTGATTGTCACCGGCGGACTGGCCGAATTGTTCGGGTCGGGATCGACCGGGATTGATGTTATCGATCCCAATTTAACTCTCAGGGGCATCAATCTCATATTCGCGTGATGTCACCGGGCCGAGAGTGAAATATCGTCAGTCCTCAGCCGCGCCGACACCAATTTCCTGACACGGGAGTTAAATATTCCTTGATAAAAGGAGATTTCATGATTACTTTTCCAGTGTGCCTCGCTGATTCTTAACGGCATAAAGGAGGATTTTGTAGATGAAGGTTGACCACCATATCATTGATAGAAGCTCCTGGGATGAGATCAACATCGATGGGTGGTTTAAGGCTCTAATCCCTCCGACCTGGGAAGTGGATGATGAGGATGATGTTATCATATTTGACCCCGAGGGATTTGGGGAGCTGAACATCACCTTTCTGGAAAGGACAATCGGCCGCTCGAAACGCGACGTAGCCGGCGACATCATTGCGGGTTGGGCCGAGGAGCTTGATCAGTACAATGGTTACGAGGCCAACATTGTAAAACGGAGCAAAGAAGTATTGATTGTCAGCGCGGAATTCACGGCCGATGAACCCGAGGGGGAGGTTGAGTTCTGGCGGATATTCGCGGTAGTCGGCGACAAGATAGCGCTTGATATAAATTACAGTTGCGATGTCGAGGACAAGGAGCGCGAGGAGCGCGTGGTGGAGGGCATCATCGATTCCATCCAGTTAATAGGCACCGGCGCCTTGCCGGCCGACGACAGCGAGGATAAGCTCGGCTGATCATCGATTGGCTCGACAAGGTGACCTTAGTTGACTGTAACTTTCAGGCGAATTTTCCATATAAAATAAAAGGCGTATAAGTTAAGCCGGAGGGCTTCTTGCAGTTCGACGAATTTTGGTCAAAATCGATCGACCTATTGAAAGGTTTTCTTACGGACTATAAACAGGACCGCGAGGAGCGCCTTTTTATTTCCAATTGGCGGCCGGACCGGGGTTTTATCGATGAGAAATTCCCAATCCGCGAGGTCGGCCCCGACAAAATCACCTGCCTGACTATCCACGCCGGCAAACCGGTCGAGATCCCCAGGGAAGACATGGCGACGCTGTTCGAATTGTGGGATGATCTCCTGGCCGGCCAAACATCTCGTATCGAGGTGGTCGAGAAGGTCCCCCGCACCACTTACGCCATCTCGCTGATGAAGTATCTTAAAGATAGTGTAAGGTAGATATAACAGGGGGTGGCATGCTTC
>Ga0154764_1139_pt3 | contig 11770 bp, 8 predicted proteins | sample Rifle2008BG16ft_FD_105772 | JGI IMG/M metagenome (GOLD analysis project Ga0154764, IMG submission 105772) | candidate division Zixibacteria bacterium RBG_16_53_22
TGTTGGCCTGGCAGCCTCCGCAAAGGTTGGTAAACCAAACTATCAGAGGCTTGGAGTCTCGATAATCTGTGAGTCTGTAGATTTTTCCATCCAGACCGCGGAGTTCGAAAGCCGGCGCTTTTGAAACCGTGCTGTCATGAGAGCCCCCGGTATTGCTGGTTTCCGGCCGAGTCGGGACAGCAGAAATTAATCCCAAAACAACCGCAAATAGAAAAGTCCAATAGGTTCGCATTAATTATCTCCTTTCCACGGTCTATTCCACAACCCTTAGATGTAGAATTCGCTCGAAATAGTTCCCCTGCATTCCTTCCTTGGGTTTTCCCTTTACGGATTCGCCCTTGGTTAGCATTACCTGCAGGGTAACAAACCCATCGGCCGCGGAATCAGATGGGCGAATCGTCATCGGCAGGACGGTGACATGAGCGTCGGGATAAGACTCCGATTTATCGCCGACCAACCTGCAGGCCATCGGAAGATTGGACTCCCAGCCAGGTGGAAATTTCGATAATGATGATGATTCAATAAGGCCGGGATCGGTATACAACCAGGCGTTCCGATAAGGAATCTGGCCCTCATCGGACGTCTTATAGCCGATCACGGTGAGAACTGTGAGCGCCTGGCCCCGCTTGGCCGAAAGCAAAAAGGAGCCGTCCTTCTGTTTCAGGGAAGTTTTCGTGTCCTTGTTGACGATGTCAATGATAAGGTCGGGGCCATCGACCCAACTACCGTTGTTAATGTGGCAGGAAAGGCAGTTTGGAGATTCCCCCAAAATGCCAACGGCGGGCGGATAAGCAGCAACGCCGACCGCAATTGCCGCCACGAGAATTCCCGCAAGCGTAAAATGCTTGGTTTTTGATTTCATGACAATCCTCCCTTAGTTATTGTTGTTGGGGGCCGAGCTCATTTTTCTACCGGCATGCCCGATTCTTGCCATTCGGTAACGCCATCCTCAAGCCGAAAAGCCTTGAAGCCTTTAGCCCTCATAATTTTCACCGCCTCCTGTGCCAGGACACAATACGGCCCGCGGCAGTAAGCCACGATTTCTTTTTCCTTGGATAATCGGGCGATCGATGTTTTCAGTTCATGAAGCGGAACCGAGCGGGCGAAAGGTACATGGCCGGCGATATATTCGTCCCGGGGCCTTACATCAAGAATGACAATCTCTCCGGCCTTGGCCTGTTTGAGAAGTTTCCTCTTATCCACCGGTTCCAGCCTTTTGGGATCGTCAAAATAGTCTCTAACAAGGAGATCGATTTCGGCCAGCCGGGCAGCCGCCAGATTGCGTAGGCTTCCGAAGAACCGGCAGACCTCCTCGTCGGCTAGGCGGTAGTAAACGCGCAGCCCGTCTTTGCGCGCATCCACCAAACGAGCACCCCGTAATATTTGCAGGTGCCTGGAAGTGTTGGCTATGCTCATGGCCGCCTGATCCGCCAGAATTTCGACGGATTTTTCCGACTGGCATAAGAGATCCAGAAGCTCCAGCCTTTTGGGGCTGGCCACGGCGTGCCCGATACGCGCGAACTGCTCGAAAATCCTGTCTTTGGTTTCCCTTGGTCTTGCCAAACAGACCTCCTTAACTATTCAATTGAACGATTGAATATAATAAATAGTTCCAGGGCAGGCAAGTCAATTCTTTTGCATATGTCGATTGAGGGTAGACGCCAAACTCCCCGAAGGCCTAAGAATATTAATCGCTTAAGTGTTTTGATGCCATGCGGGGGCCGGCAGTTTAATAATTGAATAATTCAATTCATGAGCCGAATAAGTGGCTTTAGAATCCGAATTTAAAGTCATTCAGATATCCGTAATCAGGATGTTTATCTTTAAATCCGTATCGGACTAACCCCTGGAACTTACATGCCGCCCCGCTCGTTTTAAAAATCTATGTTATTGACAGAATGCAATCGGGGCATATATTGCCATTGAGAATTATTATGAATAGCCTCGTCAAAAATTCCCTTCCAGCAATTACCGCGATTGTTATTTTGGTCGCCCTGGCGCCGTATCTGCTTCCAGGCCTCTTCTGCCATGATGAATGTTGCGATGAGGGAATTTCATGCGGGGCACCATCAGGGCAGTGCAACTGCGCATTAACCGGAATTTATTTCGCCGAATATCAACATACGATCGACCTCGTCGCCTTGGGACAAGCGAAATCAATCGATTGGCAACTTTCACTTGACGACTTTTCTCGCGAATATTATCGCCCTCCTGAAATTAACGCCATCTGATCTTAGAACGCCCAAGCGTTTTCATAGCTGATCACTCATAGTTCCATGTATCGCATCGATCGCCCACGCTGATCGATGCAGACTATCAATCCGCGGCTTTGCTTGCCCGTGGCTTTCAGGAGGTTTATCGAATGAAATCAAAGAAATTTATCGTAGCAGTAGCGCTTTGCGTGCTCGTCATCGCGACATTGTTGATAACAATGAGTTATCGGGGTCAAAGCCAATCCCGGCCAACTGGCGCCGTGGCATCGGCACAATCGTCGCTTCAATCACAGCAAGATCCAAAAACCGTAACAAGCACCGACGGTGAAGACCGGGGAAGCGGGATCGATTGGTGCCGCGAGCACAAGGTGCCGGAATCGGAATGCACGCTCTGCCATCCCGAATTGGTCGATTCGTTCAAGGCCAAAAACGACTGGTGCGGGGCGCATGGTCTGCCCGAATCGCACTGCCGGGAGTGCAACCCGGGGATAAAGTTTCCTCAAGAGCCGTTAACGCTCGATCCTTCGGATGAGCAGAAGAAATATTCAATATTTTTTCCGACGAATGAGCGCGACTGCTCTACCAATGATGCCGTGATCCAATTCACGTCAGACGAGACCGCCGAACGCTGCGGCTTATCATACACTTCCGCCATAGAGGCCCCGGTCTCATCATTCATTGAAGCGCCCGCCGAAGTCGTATTTGACGGCACCAAGACAACTGCCGTCACTACGACTATTCCCATCGTCATCATCAGGTGGGTAAGCGAGCCGGGGCAATCGATATCAAAAGGTCATAAGCTGGCCGAAGCGAGCTCGCCGGATATCGCCAATCTGGAGGCGGAGCTTATCGAAGCGCAGGCGGAATGGACCGCGAGGCAGCAGGAATTGACCCGCAAGGAAAAACTTTACCAAGAGGATATCGTCAAAACCGCAGATTATCAGACGGCCATCACCGATGCCAAAGTATCGGAAGCTCGCGTCGTGAAAACAAGAGGGCTTTTATCGGCGGCGGGATTCTCAGATCAGGATATTGATGCGCTTGTTGAAGCGAAATCGATATCGGCCAATTTTGCCCTCAGGGCTCCGGCCAGCGGAATATTGGTCGAAAGACAGGCCAAGCCAGGACAACTGATTTCTGCTGGTGAATCAATGGCCCTAATTTCCGATATGGGCTCGCTCTGGGTAGAGGCGAATGTCGGAGAAAAAGATATCAGGATAGTTAAAATCGGGCAAAGCGCCGAATTTTCCCTGGATGGAGGCTCGGTCGACAGGGTTTCAGGCAAAGTAATCTGGGTGGCCCAGTACCTTGATGAAATCACCCGTTCTGGTACGGTCAGAGTTGAGTTCACATCTGCTGATGGCGGAATCCGAGCGCGCGAATTCGGACGCTTATTCATCTATACTGATGACAGCTCTTCAAAAGTCCTGGTCCCCAAAGATGCGGTTCAGTGGGAGGGCTGCTGCAATGTCGTTTTCGTGCAGGAAGCAGCGGATCGCATACGGCCGCGCAAAGTGAAAATAGGGCGGGGCGATATGGAATCTTATCTGGTCTACGATGGCCTGCGGGCCGGTGAAAAAGTGGTCGTTTCGGGCAGCTATCTGTTGAAAACGGAACTCATGAAAGAGAGCATCGGCGCCGGCTGCTGCGAAATAAAGCCGGGGGCATGAGACCAACTTGCTGGAAAAACTGATTGATTTTACGATTCGCAGACGGCTTCTGATTCTTTTCCTGGCATGCCTTCTCGTCATTTTGGGACTGGCGGCATTGTGGAAACTCCCCTTCGACGCATTCCCCGACACTACTCCGGTTCTGGTACAAGTCAACGTTTCGGCTTCGGGATGGTCCCCTGAGGAGATGGAGCGTCAGGTGAGTTTTCCCGTCGAACGGGCCCTGGCGGGGCTGACAGGGCTCACGGAGGTGCGCTCCATTTCAAAATTCGGATTGTCGCAGGTGACGCTCATTTTCGACGATGAAACCAATATTTACCTGGCCAGGCAGCAAGTCAGCGAACGCCTCGTGGGCATCGACTTGCCGGATGGCGTGGAGGCCCCGCAGTTGGGTCCCATCTCCACCGGCCTTGGGGAAATATTTCACTACGTTGTCCTGGGAAAGACGCCCGAAATCACCGAAAGCCGAACGGTTCAAGATTGGATAATCAAACCGCAACTGCAATCGCTTCCGGGCGTGGCCGAGGTGAACAGCTGGGGCGGCTATGAAAAACAATACCACGTCCTGGTCGATCCGAACCGGCTGGTGCAATACGGCCTCTCGCTATCAGAGGTCGCCGATGCGCTCCGGGAAAATCTCGGCAATGTCGCCGGGGGCCGGATCGTGCGAGGCGGCGAACAGACCGTGGTGCGCGGCATCGGCATTGTAGGGCGACGGGAAGAGATCGAGGAACTGGTCGTGACGACCCGAAATGGGGTGCCGATTCATATCCACGACCTCGGCGAGGTTGTGATCGGGCATGAGATCCGCCGCGGCGCGACCACCTTCGATGGAAAGGGCGAGGCGGTTTTGGGTCTAGCATTTCTGCTTACCGGCCAGAATTCGAAGGAAGTCACCGAGCGGCTGTCCCAGCGGCTGGAGGAAGTCAAATCGTCGCTTCCTGAAGGAGTCGAGGTCAAGACCGTTTACAGCCGCACCGACCTTGTCAAGAATGTTCTTTCCACTGTCGAGCACAATTTGTTCTGGGGCGCCATCCTCGTTGTTTCCGTTTTATTCCTATTTTTGGGAAATATCAGGGCCGGCCTGATCGTGGCTTCGGCCATTCCTCTATCGATGATGTTCGCCTTCGACATGATGACGCGCGTAGGCATTGCCGGTAGCCTCATGAGTCTTGGCGCCATCGATTTTGGGCTGGCCGTGGATAATGCTGTCGTTCAGGTTGAAAACTGCGTCAGGCGCCTGACACATACCGGCGCGGAACGGTCAAGGCTGGATGTCATTCGCGATGCAATCTTGGAAGTTCGTAAACCCACACTTTTTGGAGTTTTGATAATTATCATCGTGTACCTTCCCATACTCAGCCTGCAGGGAATTGAAGGAAAGCTCTTTCGGCCCATGGCCTTGACGGTCGTATTTGTACTGACTGGTTCGCTGCTTGTGTCTTTCACGGTTTTGCCGGCGCTGATAGCGACTTTTCTGAAACTCAAATCGGAGGCGAGAGAGCCATTTGTTGTAATCGGGCTTCGAAAACTCTATCGTCCTGTTCTGGATTGGGCTCTGAAGCGCAGGCGGATTGTGCTGCTGGTTTCGGCCTCGCTTCTGATAGCAGGGACGGCGCTTTTCAGCCGACTGGGATCGGAATTTGTCCCGAGGCTCAGTGAAGGAACTATCGTAATTAATATGATCCGCCTGGCCGGAGTTTCGCTGGAACAATCGGTCGATTACGGAACGCGCGTCGAGCAGATTCTCATGGGAAAATTCCCCGATGAGATCCAGCATATCTGGACGCGTACCGGCACCGCCGAATTGGCTACGGACCCGATGGGAATGGAACTCTCGGATGTTTTCATTACGCTCACACCGAGGGATACATGGAGAAATGCGAAAGACCAAAGCGATCTGGTGGCCAAAATGGATGCAGAATTGGCGGATCTTCCCGGTATGAACATGGTTTTTACCCAGCCCATCGAGATGCGCGTCAATGAAATGATTGCGGGGATCCGCGCTGATGTGGGAATCAAATTATCCGGCGATGATCTCGGGGTGCTGGAATCCAAAGCCGAGGAGATCGCCAGTCTCGTCAAGACCATTCCCGGCAGCGCCGATGTCACCGTCGAACAAATAACAGGCCAGCCTGCTTTCGACATTGAAATCGATAGACAAAGGCTTTCGCGATTCGATTTATCGGCGCGTGAAGTATTGAACTATATCGAGAGTTTTGGCGGTATCCAGGTCGGAGAGATGTACGAGGGGCAACGCCGTTTTCGTCTGGCGCTCCGCATGGATCCGACTTATCGCAGCGTCGTGGAGGATGTCGAGCGCATTCCGATTTATGCCAGATCCGGACAGATCGTGACACTCGATCGCGTGACCGAGCTGAAGCTCACGACCGGGCCATCAACGATCACTCGCGAATGGGGCAAAAGGCGGATCACGGTCCAATGCAACGTCAGGGGGCGCGACGTCGGTTCGCTTGTCAACGAGGTTCGCAAGAGAATAGCTTCCGACATTAAACTTGATCCTGGCTATTTTGTCCGCTATGGGGGCCAGTTTGAAAATTTGGAGCGGGCCCGCAATAGGCTCTTAGTTGTCGTGCCGCTGGCGTTGGGCCTTATCTTTGGACTTTTATATTTGACCTATAGGTCGGTTCGCGATGCGATTCTCATTTTCACGGGCGTTCCGTTGGCTATGTTGGGAGGCGTTGTGGCGCTTGCCACTCGCGGGATGCCTTTCTCCATATCTGCCGGAGTCGGATTCATAGCCCTTTCTGGCATTGCCGTATTGAATGGTCTGGTGCTGGTCTCCATGATCAAGCGAAACCGTGCCGAAGGGATGGACATGCATTCATCCATCAGGGAAGGCGCACTGACGCGCCTGAGGCCGGTTCTGATGACAGCGTTAGTGGCTTCGCTGGGATTTGTGCCGATGGCATTATCGCGGGGAGTGGGGGCGGAAGTGCAAAGGCCGCTGGCCACGACAGTGATTGGCGGAATTCTCACATCGACCGCGCTGACATTGATCGTCCTGCCGGTCTTGTATTCAATCTTTGGAAAGAAAAGTGCTTCGGAGATGTAGGATGGAAAAAATAATAATATCAGCCCGTCGGGCTCTGTTAGTAATAAGTGCGCTGGCTTTCTGGCCGGACGTATCTTTGGCCAATGACCTTCTTTCGCTTGAAAAGGCGATTGAATTGGGATTGCCGAATCATCCCCGCCTGCAGGCCGCCAAGGGGAATCTCGATGCAAACAGGGGGGATTTCTGGGAGGCGGTCAGCCCGGAAAACCCAGTACTGAGTGTTGAAAATGAGCAGATTCCCAAGGGGCTCGGCTTTTCTCATTATCAGCAGCAGAATATCGGCATCTCGCAAACACTTGATTTTCCCCTTGTCACATATTTTAGAGGGAGATCAGCGAATCTATCTACTCAGGCAACAAGAATCTCACTTGATTTAGCCAAGGCTGAGGTTAAAGGCGAGATCACTGTGGCCTATGTCGACTTATGGATTTCTTCCAAACGCGTTAACCTCTTTGATTCCTTGGCTGTCACCGCGGAGCGTTTGGCGTACGCGGCAAGAAGGCGTCAGGCCGTGGGCGATGCCACTGCCATCGAAAGCGATCGGCTTGTGGTACAATCCGAGCAGATTGCCAGGGACCAGGAACAGGCACATTTGGAATTTCGGCTGGCCGGGATTACGCTTGGTCAGCTAATTAATCGCGAGATTGATTCGGAAACTCAACTGATTGATCCCATCATGCCCAAAATGAAAACACAACAGGAAGCTTATTCGGAAAATTCAGTGGCAATAAACCAGCGAGCATCGCTATTTGGAAAGGCAACAAAGATGCAGTATCATGCCGCAAAGCTATCCTGGTTACCTCAGATTGAACTTCGGTTATTCAAACAGGACATTACTGGAGAGCGCTTTTGGGGAGGCGAGATTGGACTTTCTGTCCCTCTGTGGTTCCCATTTGGCGGTCGAGCGAATCTGTTGAAAGCCAAGGGAGCATTGGCCCAGGTGGAAGCCGAGCAGGAGCTAACACGCCGCGAATGGAACCTAAGTATCACCGAGGCGCAGGAGTCCTATGAAATCGCGACGCGAAGGTTGAGGAGCTTCGAGGAAATCAGCCTTCCCGCATCAAGAAGAGCCTATAACGCCAGCGTTCGCTCCTATGAAGTGGGTGAACTTGGCGTAAGCGATCTATTGTCCAGCTTTCTTCAAGAGAGGACGGTGGAAATCGATTACCTAAGTGCTCTTGGAGAAGCCTGGCGATGGAAAACAAGGATAGAAATATTAACTGCAAAAAGTGAAGCGAGCCAGGGAATTAGCAGATTCAAATAATCGAAAACAGTCGTTGCTTAAAATAGCGGAGAATTCTGCTATTGGGCATACGCCATTTCGTCAAGTTATCAGGCCGAATATCGTCGGCGTATTTTTGAACTTGCCAAATAATTCTCGCCCGAGTATAATGCACTGCCTTATAATTCGGAACTTTCGGATGGCTGAAGAGTTATAAGGTCGTATTATATGCGGGATTTGCTTTCGGTCAAATCCGTTTTTAGATGAAAGCCATGAAAATACAGACAGCCGTGGTTTCGATTAGATTAATAAGACAGATAATCATCGTGGTATTGATGGCAGTAAGCCAAGCATCGGCCGGTTATGCTGTCTGCATTGCCGCGCCGGGATTCTCATCAAGGGGTCGAATTATCTTGATATCTTGCGCTCGGTTGAGACCATCGTATTCGATAAGACCGGAACATTGACCCAGGGTGTTTTTAAGGTTACCGACATCGCTCCAATCAATGGCTTCACAAAAAAGCAGATTTTATCATGGGCGGCAAGGGCCGAAGCCAATTCCAACCATCCCATCGCGATTTCAATTCGGGAGGCTTCCGGGAAGAATGAGCCCGAGACTCAAAATCATGATTTCGAGGAAATCGGAGGCCAAGGGATAAAGGCCATCATCGACGGGAAAACTGTATTGGTGGGCAACGACCATCTCCTTCATGAGTACTCTATATCCCACGACACGTGCGCCATAGCAGGAACGGCGGTGCATGTCGCAGTCGATAATACGTATGCAGGGTATATAATCATCAGCGACGAGTTAAAGCCTGATACCGAGTCCGCCATTAGGGAATTGCGCCGTTCTGGAACAAAAACCATCGTAATGCTGACCGGCGATTCCGGCTCGGCCGCCCAGCCAATCGCGGAAGAACTTGGGCTCGACGGGTATTATGCCGGTATCATGCCAGAGGAAAAGGTCGTCGCCCTGGAGCGACTGCTTTCCGAGCAAAAGCATGGCAAAGTGGCGTTTGTGGGCGATGGCATCAACGATGCTCCTGTACTGGCGAGGGCCGATGTCGGCATCTCAATGGGCAACCTAGTGTCCTGCGTCTAACGCTTCTTTACATTTGGATATTTTATTCATGATGGAGTGAACCGAGGCCGTCCAGACGAAGACTTGGGGATTTTGATTATGGGATTCTATATAGTATTTTATGGCTGTAATGAGAGCCTTGACGTTATGAAATGACCCTCGGCGAATTCTCTTGGCGGTGATTTCAGCAAACCATCTCTCCACCATGTTCGCCCAAGAACTGGATGTGGGAATAAAATGCAACCCGAACCAGGGATAAAGCACCCCTGAAGCAAGCGGCACGCCGAGGCTGTTATAAATAAATGCCCAAAATAGGTTCTGCTTTATATTTCCAATCGTGGCCTGGCTCAGGTTCCGAGCGCGTATGATACCGCGGAGATCGCCTTTTACCAGCGTTATATCGGCGCTCTCCATGGCGACATCTGTGCCGGGTCCCATGGCGATGCCGACATCGGCCTGCGCCAGCGCCGGAGCATCGTTGATGCCATCGCCGGCCATGGCGACCACATGTCCTTCAGCCTGCAGTTTCTTCACGGCGTCCGCCTTCTGGTCGGGCAGAACCTCGGCCATCACCCTATCGATGCCAAGCTTGCGAGCCACGGCTTTGGCGGTTGTCTGATTGTCACCGGTTATCATGACAACGCTGATGCCCTGAGTATGCAACTGGTCGATGGCCTGCCGGGTTGTTTCTTTGATAGGGTCAGCGACACCAATCAGCCCTGCATAGCGGCCATCGACCGCCACGAACATGACCGTCTGCCCCTCGCGCCTCAATTCTTCTATGGCATCAGGCTGTGTCCCGATTGCGATCTTCTCATCGTCCATGAGAAGACGGCTGCCCAGCCTCACTTGATGCTGTTTGACTGTGCCCGCGACGCCCCGTCCGGTTAACGATGAAAAGTTTTCAGCCTTGAATAATTCAATTTTCCTGTCCTCGGCGCCCCGCACGATGGCATCGGCCAGGGGGTGTTCGCTGCCTCGTTCAAGACTTGCCGCATAACTCAAGAGAGCATTCTCATCCCACGGCGAAGCGGCCTTGACCGAGATGAGTTGCGGTTTGCCCACGGTTAATGTCCCGGTTTTATCAACTATCAGCGTATCGACCATTCGCAATTTTTCGATAGCGCTGGCGTTTTTGAAAAGCGCTCCGAAACTGGCCCCCTTTCCAGATGCAACCATTATCGACATGGGTGTTGCAAGCCCCAGCGCGCAGGGGCAGGCGATAATCAGCACCGCCACTGCGTTTACCAATCCATGTGCCATGGCGGGCTCTGGCCCCCAAAGGCTCCAGACGATGAACGTAATTACGGCGACCAGTATCACCGCCGGCACGAAATAACCTGAGACTTTATCGGCCAGCCGCTGAATGGGGGCCCGGCTCCGCTGGGCATCGGCGACCATCTGGATTATGCGGGCCAGAAGGGTTTCGCTTCCGACCTTTTCTGCTTTCATAATCAGCGAGCCGCTGCCGTTGATGGTCGATCCCACAACTTTCGAGCCGGGCTGCTTCTCCACCGGGATCGGTTCTCCGGATATCATCGATTCATCGACTGAACTGTTGCCTTCGATTACCACCCCGTCCACCGGAATTTTCTGACCAGGCCTGACCCGCAGAAGATCCCCGACGCGGACATGTTCGAGGGGGACATCGGTCTCGGATCTATCCTCATTAATTTTGCGAGCCGTCTTGGCCGCCAGTCCGAGAAGCGCATTGATGGCCGCTCCGGTCTGGCTGCGGGCCCGCAATTCCATCACCTGTCCCAAAAGCACCAGGGTGACAATGACGGCCGCGGCCTCGAAGTAGACGCCGACCCCGCCGGCCTCATTGCGAAAGGATGGTGGAAAGATGCCCGGAAACAGAGTTGCAACGACGCTATAGACATATGCCACCGCTACACCGAGCCCGATAAGGGTAAACATATTGAGACTGCGATGCACGACCGAATACCAGCCTCGTACGAAAAATGGCCAGCCACCCCAGAGTACGACAGGCGTGGCCAAAGCCAATTCGGCCAAGATTCGCCATCTTCCCAGCACATGTTAGAGGTTATCCAAACCGGGTATCAGATGCCCCATCGCCAGGAAAACCAGGATGACACTCAAGGCCGCGCTGATCCAGAATCGGCGCGTCATGGCGGTAAGTTCCGGGTTTTCCTCATCCTCGCAAGCCGCGACGCGCGGCTCCAGGGCCATGCCGCAGATAGGGCAGTTGCCGGGGCCGTCCCGCACGATCTCGGGATGCATGGGGCATGTCCACTGGGTTGGTGCTTTCATCGAGGCGGGCAGGAGCGGCTCGAGGTCCATGCCGCATTTGGGACAAGCGCCCGGTCCCTCCTGGCGGATCTCCGGATGCATCGGACAGGTGTAAATACGCTTCTCGGAGGCACCCGTCTGTGGCTTGCTCTCCAGTGAACCACTTTGGGCTTGCGCCGCATATTTCTCGGGGGTCTGGGCGAATTTTCGACTGCAATCGGCACTGCAAGATTACCATCTGCGGCCGTTCCA
>Ga0154764_1100_pt1 | contig 11744 bp, 6 predicted proteins | sample Rifle2008BG16ft_FD_105772 | JGI IMG/M metagenome (GOLD analysis project Ga0154764, IMG submission 105772) | candidate division Zixibacteria bacterium RBG_16_53_22
CCCCGGCGAATATTCAACCCCCGGCGAATATTCAACCATGCGGACCCGAATATTTCCCATTTCAAATGTGCGCCAGTAAGAGGTCCCACTCTGGCCCTTGTGCTCTATCGCGTTAGTGTTTTCCCAATCGCTTAAGGTGAAAGGGACGTCCTTGATCATCATTGAAACGCTCCGCTATCGATTTTTATATTATCCTTGTTTTTCAAAATAATCCCATATATTAAATATACAATATGGGTATCCGATACCCAGCGTTTTTGACACCCCGGGATTCTTAAGCAACTACAACATAAGTCAAATTAACGAATTACCCTCGTCGGTAAGCTTCCAGCTCTGCGGCACGCTAATTGCATTATTTGCCTGCGGATAAAAATTACAAGAAAAGGAGCCAAAAATGTCAAAAGCGAAACTATTTATTCTCGCCGTAGCGGTCCTGACCTTTTCCCTGGCCCAGGCCCAGGTGGACACGCTCACTTTAATGCATGTCAACGATACCCACTCTCATTTGCTGCCGTATGGGCCTAAAGATTCCGACGGCAACTGGACATGGGGCGGTATGGCCAGAATGGCCACGCTTATCGGCATGACCAGGATGACCGAGCCTAATGTGATGCTTTTCCACAGCGGCGACCTATTCGTGGGCGATTTCATGTTCCAGGAGTATGTCGGCGTGGCGGAGCTTGAGATCATGAAAGCGCTCGGCTACACTGCCCTGGAACTCGGCAATCACGAGTTCGATCTGTACCCCTCGACACTCAAGTATGTGCTTAACCAGGCTGGTTTCCCGGCCCAGGGATTCCCGGTTCTTTGCGCCAATCTCGACATGACCGCCGATCCCGAGCTGGATTACTTTGTCCAACCCTACATCATCCAGGAGATTAGCGGAGTCAGGGTGGGCGTATTCGGCCTCATGACAGAGCTCACCAACCAGATCTCAAACCCGTCCCCTGTAGTGGTGTTGCCGCCGCTGGCGCAAGCTCAGGCCTGGGTCGACACCCTGAGAATCGGGCATGACTGCGATCTGGTCATCTTGCTTTCGCATATGGGCATATTCGAGGAGCAACTGGCCGCCGCGACCATTGGCGGAATCGATATCATCCTTGGGGGCCACACCCATACGGTCACGCCTGCCCCCATCGTTATCGGCAACACAGTCTTAGTGCAGGCGGGTGAGTTCGCCAAGCATATCGGCAAGCTCACCGTTATTACCAACGCCGGCGCAGTCCAGGACTGGTCCTATCAGCTCTTGAATATCGATTCCTCGGTGCCGGCCGAGCCTACTTTGGCCGGAATGATCGATTTCCTGGCCGCCGGGGTCGAAGCCGACCCCCGTTTCGGCCCGGTCTACTCAGCCGTTATCGCTCACGCCTCCCGGGATATAACAAAGCCGTTTGGGGAGGGCCTTTGCAGGGACAATCCGCTGGGGAACCTGGTAGCGGATGCCATGAGGAGCGCCACCGCGACGCAGATCGCTATCCAGCCGCAGGGCTTTATCTCGCAAACGATTTACGCCGGGCCGGTGAAGGGCGCCGACATATTCCAGGCGGTGCCGTACGGATTCGATCAGGCGACCGGCTTGGGCTTGAAGCTGGTGACTTTCGAGACTAATGGCATGTCGCTGATCTACGGCTTGGAATTCGCGACATACAATCTGCCTTACGTGGAAGACTTTTTCCTGCACGGATCGAACATATCCTACGCTTATAATTCCGCCAACACGCCGGGAGCGCGAGTTGACTACGGCTCAATCAGGATCAACGGCCTGCCGCTTGATCCTACGGCCACCTATACTGTCACGGTGCCCGACGCCGTGGTGCCATTCTTCTCGCAGATCCCCGGTTTCCAGGTCAATAACCTGGTGGCGACCGGCCTTTCGCTTTACACGGTGGTCAGAGATTTCATGGCCGGGCATTCGCCGGTAACCTATTACGCCGAGGGCAGGGTAATCGATTTTTCGATGCTTGAAAACCCTGTCGCCGGTATCGGCGGCATGATCGATGTCGTCTGGCAATTCGAGGATAACGGCTCGATTTATGACCGTCACACCGCCAACCTGCTTCAGAAAAGACTCGAGATAATAAAAGCCTCGATCGAACGGGGCCAGGGCCGTGCTGCCCTCAACCAACTGAACGCCTTTGAGCTTAAGTTGCAGGATTTGGCCGACAGCGGCTTGATTTCACAAACCGCATCGGAGCGGCTCATCATTCTGGCTGAAAAACTGGCCGAGTCGATCGACTCGGACTATGCTCATCCGGAAATGCCGCAAGGCTCATCCCCGCTGCCGTATGACGCGAAACTGAACCAGAATTACCCCAATCCCTTCAACGGCTCGACCGTGATATCTTTCACACTCCCGGGCGCCACCAATCTCAATCTTGCGATATATGACCTTGCGGGGCGCAAGGTGAGGACGCTTCTGGCGGGATATCAGGAGGCCGGGCACACCTCGGTGACATGGGACGGCAAGGACGAAAATGGCCGCAACGTCTCAAGCGGAATCTATTTCTACAATCTCAAGGCCGGGGATATTTCCATGACGCGCAAGATGAATTACCTCAAGTAAACTGACTCAGACCTTTGAAATTCGGGCGCCGGAATTATCCGGCGCCTTATTATTTCCCCCGCCCAAGCAAAAATCCTTGCGCAATTCCACTTTAATGATAATATATTTTAATATCTCTTTCTTGTTCTGGGCCGACAGCATCGAAACGAGGGTAACCTGTAACTGACGGGGTATTCGTTGGCCGATATCGATGGCGATCACATCTTCCCGGAGCTTTCTCCCGGAGCCATAATCCTCCACTATAAAATTGTCCAAAGGCTGGGACATGGGGCGATGGGCGAGGTCTATCTGGCTGATGACTTCAGGCTCGAACGCCGCGTGGCGCTCAAATTCCTGCCGACCTACACTGACGAAACCCGGCAATCCCTGGTGGATGAGGCCAGGGCGGCCTCGAAACTGGCACACCCCAACATCGCATCGATATACTCCCTGGAGGAGCATGGCGGCCACGATTTCATTGTGATGGAATATGTCGATGGCGTGACGCTCGACGACTATATGGGGCGAAGACCACCCCTTGACGAAATTCTCCGGGTCGCTACCCAAATCTGCGCCGGACTGGCGGAGGCGCATAGGCACGGAATTGTGCACGGCGACCTCAAGCCGCAGAACATAATGATCGATAAAATTGGCCGCGCGAAAATATGCGATTTCGGCCTGGCGAGGCTCCCCGGAAAAGGCCGACCGAGACAAGGCACGTCACCCGATGGCACGCTGTCGTACATGTCCCCCGAACAGGCGCAGTGCCAAAAGACGGACGTGCGCTCAGACCTGTTTTCACTGGGGACAGTTCTTTATGAGATGTTTTCCGGCCAAAGGCCGTTTCATGGTCAATACGAGGCCGCCATAGTTTATGCCATCGTGAACGAAACGCCCACGCCGCTTGAGAGTTCCCGGCCGGACCTGCCCCCCGGCATAGTTCGCATCATCACCCGGCTGCTGGAAAAAGATCCCGACAATCGATATGGCGATGCCGAGGAAGTCGCCGTCGACCTGAAAGGTGTTTTAGGGCCCACGGCCGAAGACCCCACGAGCCGCCTCACCAAATACAGGCTGGCCGCAGTAGCCGCGCTGCTGATCGCGCTTGTGGCGACCGTCTGGTTCTTCGTTATTCCCTCATTTATTCCGGCGGGCGACAAAGCGAGCCAGAAAGCAATGATAGCCGTATTGCCGTTCGAGAATCTTGGCTCCACCCAATATGATTATTGGGCGGATGGAGTCGAGGATGCCATAACGACCAGCCTGGCGAAGATTTCGGGACTTGGGGTGATATCGCGCACCAGCACCCGTCAATATAAAAATTCCAATAAGCCGATGAAGCAGATCGGCAAAGAGCTCGGTATCGGCTATGCCATCGAGGGCACCGTCCTCCTCAGTCCGGCGGGCGGCGGCGACAGTATCCGGGTAAATGTCCAGCTTATCAGGGTTGCCGATGACACCCATGTCTGGGCGGAGACATTCGACCGGGCCGTCGAAAACATCTTTGCCATACACTCCGAGATCGCAGGTAATGTCTCGCGCGAGCTTGACATCAAACTCCTCAGCGCCGAGGAGCATTCGCTCAGGGCCCGGCCGACCGGTAACGCCGCGGCGTACGATTACTATCTCAGGGGACTCTACTATTATGGCCGCAGTTGGCAGCGCCGGGACGTCGAGATGGCCATCGAGAACTTCGAGGGGGCCGTGCGGGAAGATTCGACATTCGCCCTGGCTTTTGCTCTGCTATCCAGGGCTCATTCCCAGATGTTCTGGGATTACTACGACAGGACCGATGCGCGCCTGAAGAAATCCAGGGAGGCGGTCGAGGCCGCGCTTGTCCTGAATCCCAAACTGCCCGAGGCGCACCTGGCCATTGGCATGTATTACTATAGCACATTCCAATTCGACGAGGCCCTGGGAGAATTCAAAATTGCCGAGCAAAGGGGGCCAGGTAATAGCGACCTCTCCGGCGCCATCGCAGGTGTGCTACGACGGCAGGGAAAATTCGATGAGGCGCTTGTCTACTTCTCCAGGGCCTACAGGCTCGACCCGCGTTCCCAGATTAGGGCTTTCGATGTCGGGCTGACAATGAGCATGCTCCGTCGATATGAAGCAGCCGACAGCCTCCTCGACCAGACAATCACTTTGTCCCCCGACTGGCCGCTTCCATATATTTACAAGGCCTGGAACCATATATTTTGGCGGGGCGACAAGAATGGCGCCCGAAATATAATAGACGAGGCCTCGCGGATAACCGACCTCTCCAAAACCGAGTATTATAGATATTACTGGTGGCTGGCATCGATTATAGACACCGATTACAATCAGACGTTAAAGAAAATCGTCCTGGGGCCGGACAGCGCCGTGTATTATCTAAGCAAGGCAAAGATCTATCAAAGAGCGACGAAGACGACCGTGGGACAGGCTTATTTCGATTCCGCCCGAGCAGTCTCCGGGAGGCTGGTCGCGTCTCAGCCTGGAGATCCGAGCTTCCACAGCCAGCTTGGCCTGGCCTGCGCCGGACTCGGCCTCAAGGGTGAGGCGATCGCCGCCGGCAAAAAGGCCATGGAACTACTGCCGTATGAAATGGACGCCTATAATGCCCAATTCATGGCCGCCAACCTCGCGGAAATTTACGTGCTGGTAGGCGAATACGATCCGGCCATCGATCTGCTGAAAGAGTTGTTGAAACGGCCGGGGTTCGCCTCGGCCGCGTATATAAGGTCCGATCCGATATGGGCGCCGCTTTGGACAAACCGTCGTTTCCCCGAAATCGACAGGGCGAGCCGTTGAACAGGTATCTATAAATTTTCCAAATCGATTTCGTATCGCGAAATTTTATTCTTCAGGCCTTTCCTGGTGAGGCCCAGCGTGCCGGCCGTTCGTAAAATATTCCCCCTGGTCTGTTTGAGAGCCGAGACGATCATGTCGCGCTCGACACGCTCGACCACTTTTTGAAGCTGGCCGTGCGGGAGCCGCTGAACATCGGCTGCGCCCGATGATGCGACCAACTCGGGCGAGAGGTGGTTGATATCGATCTCACATGATGTGTCGCAGATTACCGAGGCCCTTTCGAGTTCGTTCTCCAATTGCCTGACATTCCCCGGCCAGCCGTAGCCGCGCAAAATATCCAGAGCCGCGGGTGAGATTGAAAGCTGTTCCATTCCTCGTCTATGCCTGATCTTTTGCAGGAAATGCTCGATCAAGAGCGGAATGTCGTCTTTCCTGTCACGAAGAGGCGGCATCTGCACTGTTAAGGCGCTCAGCCTGTAGAACAAGTCTTCTCTGAAATTGCCCTCCTTGATCTCTTTCTGGAGATCCTTGTTGGTGGCCGAGAGGACCCGCACGTTGACATTTTCGGTTTTCGAGGCGCCCACCGGCCGGATCTCGCCGTTCTGAATAACCCGCAGAATCGCGGCCTGTATCGAAAGGGGGGCATCACCGATCTCATCGAGAAAGATGGTGCCGCCGTCCGCCTCTTTGAATAACCCGATCTTATCTCTGATGGCCCCGGTGAAAGAGCCTTTGACATGGCCGAAAAGCTCTGATTCGAGAAGCGTTTCGGTCTTGACTCCGCAATTTTTCACCACGAACGGTCCGCTTTTCCGCGCGCTGGCGAAATGAGTGGCCCGGGCAATCAATTCCTTGCCGGTGCCTGTTTCACCGGTAATCAGAACGGCGGCGTCACTGGTGGAAAATTTCGAGGCCAGGGTCAGGGCGTTTTTCAAGGCTGGTGATTTGCCGATAATATTTTCGAACGAGTACCCGGCGCCAACCTCTCGTCGAAGCCTCTGGTTTTCCTCTCTTAGCTTGATCCTGGAGACCTCCAACAGCTCATTTTTGCGAGACAGCTCCTCGATCAGTTTGGCGCTGAAAAGAATCTGCGCCGACTGCGACGCCAATATCCCCGCCAGACGGCAGAGGTCATCGTCAAACGGCCCTTTCTGCGCCGACCGAACCAGCGTCATGATTCCCAGTGTCTCATCGCGGACAATCATCGGTATGCCAAGCAGCGACTTGATACGCCCACCCTCGGAAGTAAGGCCCCTGAACCGCTCGTCGCAATCGAGATCGTCGATCTTCAAAATGCGCTTGTTCTTGAGTATCCAGCCGGAGATAAGGCGGCTTACTTTGTAAGGGAGATTTGGCTCCTGGCTCTTGCTGTTTCGCGCCACGGTTTGGAGTTCCTCACCCCTGGTCGGTTCCACCAGGCTTATGATCCCCTGGTCGGCGCCGGTGATAGCGATCGTCTCGGCGATCACGGTTGACATGATATGGTTGGTCTCGCGGAGCTGACAAATCTTGTTAAGCAGGTTATTGATGGCCCGCAACTCATCTAATAATTTTTGAAGGGCGTTTATATCGTCAGTCGGCATCGGTCTTGCCTCCAGGCTTTAGGCTGAGTGACAATATCTTAATATAATGCCTTGCCCGTCTATGTGTCGAGAGAATTACGGCCGGCCTTTCAAAACACCTGCCCGAAATTGAAGAATATCCTGGCGCCCTCGACACTTCTGCCTATGTCCAGCCGCGCCACGAAATTTGCCAGGCGATACCGCAGGCCCAGCCCCCAGTTGTCATGCCAGTCGCCAAGGCCAAACTTACTGAGGGCCGGCCAGACACGGCCGGAATCGATGAAGATCACGCCCCCCAATCTCGAATAGATCGGGAAACGATATTCAACAGACGCCAGCGTCATGGCGCGATCGAGAAATCGCCCGGCCTTATAACCCCGCGCCGTCCAACCATCGCCGATCTTCGATAACTCCTGGAACGGCGTCCCCGATGACACCTCTTGTATCCACAGACGCGACGCCAGTACCCCTGCTTTGCGCGATAGGCTCCTGTAGCAGGCAAGCTCCAGGCGGATTTTCCGGAAGCCCCAATCGAATCCGGCGAACTTCATCGCCCGTTCCGCGACAAGTTCCGTTTTCAGCCCGCGGGTGGGGCTGATCACGTCATCGCGCGAATCGAATTTGAGCCGGATACCAGGCGCTAAAACCTGCGATTCGCCGGTTCCCGGCGCTGAGGCAATACCTGTCGGCCAATCAATGCCATATCCGTAGACACTGTAATGTATGAGGCGCAACGAGATCGCGCCGGCGAGCCTACCGGCTATGCTGCGCTCCAGGGCAGCTCTGCCCTCGACCGATTCCCTCGGGAATCGAAGGTCGTTATCCGGCGTCTCATTTCCGATTCCGAAATAATTACTCTTGAGATATTTGTTGTATTCAACGGATATATCGATGGCCGCATTATATGACGTATTGTGTCTCAAGGCGATATCGGGCCGCGAGTAGGCGAAACGATACCATTGCTCGCCCAGCGTGCTGCCGAAAAGTATCCAATCGTACGATTTTCGGGTGCGTATCTGCTTTAATACAGCCTTTACCCCGAAACCAAAACCGATATCGGAATCGTACATTGCTATCGGCAGTATGCTGGTCGAAATAGTCTTTCCGGTTTGAGATGAATCGTTTGCTTGCGGCGAATCGGCAAAAGCAGGCTCGTAATAAATAGCAATAGCTATAAATTGGGCCACCATAAGTAAGTAGCGGCGACAAGCCCAGACCATCATACTTAAGATATACCATGATCAGGTTGCGTGTCATCGGCTTTTTTGCCGCCCTGGGTCATGCCGGCCGTTCTCCCGGGTGAATGGGGGCACAAAGCCGTATATCGAAAGGCTACCCGAAATTGCTCAAAATACGTATGAAATGACATATGGCCGGTTGCAAAAGGAAATGATAAGGCCGGACAATCTTCCAAACACTGGGCCGGCCTATTCAGTATCTTTTTTAATTTGGTCGTTCTGTTCCGGGGCCAGATTTCATTATCGGCGCGATGTCCGGCATGGTTGCGCGAGACGGCGGGCAGTCGGCGCACGTTCGCGGAGCCGCGCCAAATCCCTTCAGATAGGCCACGCAGTATGTAACATCTATGCCGCTGAATTGGCAATTGCCGTTGGCATCGGCGGCAGCGTATAGCAACCCGTGCGGCGGGCAATCGCATGAGTCCGGAGGCGCGGCGCCCGAACCCCTGAGGTAGCTCACGCAGTAGGTGACATCGATACCGTCGAAGGTGTCATTGCCGTTGGCATCGCCGGCGATATATTGGCAGCCGCCGATCACCTCGATTGTCACGGGGATTGAGCCGCTTGGGTGATGCGTATCATTGGAGGTGTAGTTGATCGCGGCCGCATGAGTGCCCGGCTCCAAATCCGCAGAATTCATGGTAACCATTAAGTCCAGGCTGTCGGACGGCGGGATAGTGTTTAAGCCTTCAAAACAGGTAACCCAATCCTGGGAGGCTTGAAACGTTACAAGTAAATCAGCGTTTCCAATATTCCTTACGGTAAGGATTCTCTGGCAGGCATCTCCCCGCACAAGGGTATCGATAAAGCCCGCCGGCGAAAGGGCGATTTCGGCATCATATGCCAGGGTTTGCAGGTATCCCTCGATAACGATGTCATCGATATTCCAGCCGCAATATTGCCAGGCGCCATCGGTCGCGCCGATTCCGAACCTTATCTTGAAATTGGCGTTGGAGTCGGCGATAGCGCTCGGGTCGTATTCCTGCAGACTCCAGAAGCTTTCATCGATAGTGGTCGCGGAGTTCGAGAATAGCGCCACCCATGACGATCCATTGAATCCCTGCAGGTAGGCGTGGTCATACGTATTCCTCTCGACTCCGAGCCAGCGGTAAAATGACATCCTGACGCCGACATGTTGCGAGCAATCGATTGTGGGCGATGTCACCCAGTTGGTGGCGGACAGGCTGGCGGAATAGTCGCCGCCGGCTCCCGATGTTAGATCGTTGCCCAATACCTGGTCATCCGAGGAGGGGCTATGATCTGACCCCGGGTCGGGGCCGCCGTAACCATCGTTGCCGGTGCCGCCGTTGGCCGGCCCGATAGCCCATTCACCATTGCCGCCCAGACCGGTCCATCCCAGGTTGGCGGAGAAATCATCAGAATAGATGGCGGACCTGGCCCCCACTATAATGTCAAATGATGCCGCGGCGGAAAATCCTCTTTCGCCTATGATATCGAGATCGAAAGAGACGCTGCGACCGGCCGGACAGGAGAAGCCGGCATCAACTGTGAAGGGGTCGCCGGGGTTGTCGGCGGTGCCGCCTGCCGGCAATTCGCCGAAATAGCCATGGTTGTCGCCTATGGAAATATATGGGTCCGCGGAGGACAGGAAGGCGACAATGCTGTCGGCGTCGCCCGACGCGCCATTGCCAAGCGTGACTGTGAAATTCGCCGTTTCACCGGGATCGAGGACCCCATCGCCGTCACCGAGAGCATCGTTAATCGAAACGGACATAAATGTCGGCGCGGGGGCATGGGCGACAAGCGAGAAATCGCTTTCCCAGGAATTACCGCCGGCCGCCTGAATGTCCAGGTGAAATACAATCGGGTGATTATCGGGCACATCGGATGAGATATTGACCGCGAAACCGCCGGCCCGATAGGCGCTTCCGTTGTTCCCCGGTATGGTGCCATAGAATTCCGAGGCGTCGGTAATTGTGGCATATGTATCGGTGGTCGAAAGCGTCGCGGCAGTGCTCACGGAGGTATCGGGACCGACATTCAAGAGGCTGACGCCAAGGAGAAGATTCTCACCGAAATCAGCCAGCCCGTTGTTGTTGCCGCTGACATCGGCCACAACACTGCTATCATAAACAACATAGGGTCCTGACGGCGCTATTACCATGACTGAATCGATAAACGGCAACAGGTTGAGCCCCGTTACGGTAAGCGTCAATTCCTCCCCCACCGGCAGGGCGCCGCTTAATGAAATGGAGGCTCCTCCGCCAGTATTGGTGAATGCCGAGCCGTAAATGATTCCATTGCCGTAGAGCGCGCAACGAGCCCGGGCCACCCCCACCTGAACATCGAACGAGGTGGCGTTGAAAAGTATCGTTGACGGATGAGTGACCGACGGCAGCGACGGATCGTCGGTGCGCACGAGCAACGAGGGGTCGCCGAATATGTGCCAGGTATTGAACATGTCGACGCCGTCGCTCCCGTTAAGCTCGATCATCCTGCAAGAGCTGTTAAAACAAATCCCGCCGAATGTTGTCTTGGACTCGGCCCGCAGGAGATCGACAGCCTCGTCCTGCGCATCCATCGGAGGATTCCACGACTGATTTATCGACGACATATACGTGGCCACGGCCCCGATTGGATTTCCGCCGCTGGTGGCCCGCAGCCAGGCCTCGGCGAAACATGTTCCGTAATTAAATTCCCCGTTAACGCAGGCCACGCTGTAAATAAATGGGAGTTTGCCGGCGTTGTTCAGGGCATTGACATTGCTGTTTGAAAATCCGGTAGTCCCCCAGCTCGTGGAGCTTCCGTGGCCGGTATAATTCACCAATCCCCGGCCGGCATTGAGGGCATTCGTTACCTGCGCGGCCGTGGCCCCGGGATCATAAATCTGGTCCACGGTGGTATAATTGTATGCCAGGAGATCAATTCGAATGAGGTTCATATGCTGGTAATCGTATTCGCCGCCGTTGTGCCCCGGCCCCTCATCGGAGGCGATACCCGAGGCTCGATGAAACCAGTCGGCGCCTGACGGATTTCTTTCGTAGGTTATGGTCCGCAGGACCTGTGTTTGCACGTGCCCAACGTTCTCGGCCGAAAAGCGCCCCACGAAAATATCGGGGTAGTTATCCGTGCCGGCGACTTTGGCATAACTGGGGTCGGAGGCCCCGCCGGAGGCGTTGTACGTGGCCACCTGGGCGACATCGCCGACCAGCAAAACATGGGCAAGGTCGGTGCTATCGAAAAAGGCATGAATATAGTTCTTGATCTGGGTGCCGGTGTTTCCTATCGAGGATACGCTGACGATTGTGGTTTTTATTCCCTGTTGGCGTTTCCACTCGACCAGTGGCGCCATATCGACGATAAACCCGGCATACGAAATGATAAGCATGTCGCCGACTTCCAGCACCGGCGTATACAGCGCCGCCCCGGCTTCGTAATTGAGGAATCTCCGGCTGTAGAGCAGTTCGAAATCGGGGTCGACGATCTCAAACGGCCTCCGCCGCTCGAGCACGTTGACATTATCCCGGCCCTCTCTGGTTATCTCAACCGTGATCGATTCGTAGACACGCAATGTCCGGCTGGCGGGATTATATTGAAAAGGATATATTTCCACAACCGTGCCGCGGTAATCGCGCAATATGAACGGCT
>Ga0154764_1133_pt1 | contig 11330 bp, 9 predicted proteins | sample Rifle2008BG16ft_FD_105772 | JGI IMG/M metagenome (GOLD analysis project Ga0154764, IMG submission 105772) | candidate division Zixibacteria bacterium RBG_16_53_22
CTGCGGGTGCTGGCTGAACGCCTTGAAACCGGCGAAAGCCGTCCCGAACCGATTACCATCACTATCGCCGCTGCGGCATGAGTCAGTGGCCGTCGGCCAAGGCCAAACGTCTACTCGCGGCTCTTCTTCGTACCGCTGGTCCATCAAGCGCCAGTCCGGTTTCACAAAACCCTCGCCGCCCCGACTGGCCGGATGTGGTGTTCGCCTTTCACGATTCTGATGAGGGTGGCCCGCGTATGCTTGCGCGCATTGCCAATGCATACCGGACTGAAACCCGAGGACCTGTAATACCGACCAAAGCCATGGGTGGGGCCCAGCCCCACCAATTTACCTGCGCCGGGACTGAGACTCACCAAAGTTTGACCAATGCGACAGCCGCACGGCGGCAAGGCACTTATTCCCTCCCCCTCGAAGGGGGAGGGCGAGGGTGGGGGTGGAAGGTTCAGCGCAATCCGTCATAATCTGTTTTCACTTCCCATCCCAACAAGGAGGCAGGCGATGCACGACCTCACCGCCTTCCGGCAGCTCATGGCGTTGCCGGCGCCGTTGACACACTCACCCAATCACCCTTGGCTTTACCGCTGCTCAGTTAACTGAAACACTCTAACCACAATGACCGAACGCCGTAAAAACCCACCAACACCGCCACCCGGACCCCCGGGCTATCCACCGCCTCAAGGGATGTACATGGAAGAGCCCATAAACTGGAGCGAATACTGGCAAGTGCTGGTGGAGCACAGGAAGCTTATCGGCATTATCACTGCGGCCAGCACCTTGTTGGCGACGGCGACTGCGTTCCTTTTGACACCGATCTACCGTGCCGAAGTACTGCTGGCCCCGGTATCAGAGGAAAGAGCAGGTTCACTAAGCTCGCTCGCCGGCCAATTCGGCGACCTGGCGGCATTGACTGGCGTCAATCTTGGCACCAACAAGGACAAAACAGCAGAATCCATCGCCGCCCTCAAATCCCGGTCGTTGTCCGTAGCGTTTATAGAAAAGGAAAATCTGAAACCCATTCTCTTTCCAAGACAATGGGATACGGAAAACAAAAAGTGGAAAGACCAGGATGATGTTCCCACGGACTGGGAGGCCTTCGAGATATTCGACAAAGACATCCGTGCAGTCAGCGTCGACAAGAAGACTGGCCTCGTCACAGTTGCCATCGAATGGAAAGACCCGGCCCTGGCCGCGAAGTGGGCGAACAGTTTGGTGAGGCAGGTAAACACTCGATTGAGAAACGAGGCAATCGAGGAATCTGAAAAAAGCACTGCATACCTGGAAAAGCAACTGGCTTCAACCAGTTCCGTAGAAATCCAGCAGGCCATCTATCGCCTCGTTGAGGCTCAAGCCAAGAAAAAGATGATTGCCAATGCTCGGGAAGAGTACGCATTTACAGTGATTGATTCTGCTGTGTCTCCGGAAGAGAGAGAGAAGCCGAAAAGGCTTCTAATAATTCTGGCGGGGCTCATTATTGGAGTAGCAGCTGGCTTCACCGTGGCGTGGTTCAGACGCACGAAATAGAACCCGCCAACCGCTCAGACGGGCCACCGCTCGTGGGGAATGTTCGTAAACCAACAAGTGTAGTGCTGCACAATTTCCGGCACTTGGCCTGATCCGGTCGTAGGTCGGCCTTCAGGCCGACATGTCGGGCTAAAGCCCGACCTACAGAGACTCCGGGCACATCGTAAATATGTTCCAAACAGAATGAAGCACTACACTAGCAATCACTTACAGGCCACGGCGCACGTACAGCACAAATTTACGGTAGCAAGGAAATTCCTGCTATGACGTCCAGTCATTCGGCGGGTTCGTCTTCTGTAGCTAAACCGCCGACCAAACCGGATATCTAAGTATATGGCACAAACCTATTCAATTCTGGTGAACTCGTGCGACAGCTACGAAGACTGCTGGCATCCCTTTTTCTCGCTTTTCGCCAAGTACTGGCCTAACTATGAAGGCCAAATAGTACTCAACACCGAAAGGAAGAATTGGTCCTTCTCTGGCTTGAAGATAAAGTGCGCGAGAGTCCAGCCGGATGCCAGCGAGAGGAAATTGAGTTGGAGCGAGTGCCTTCTAAGAGCGCTCGATCATATCGATACTTCGCTGGTTCTGTACCTGCAGGATGATTATTTTCTTGAGCGACCAGTTAACTCCACGTTGATCAATGATTTTGCCGAGCTGATGGTCAGGGATAACAGCATCAAACATACGGGCCTGACACATTTTGGAAGCCATGGGCCATTAGAACAGACACCTGACGAGAGACTATGGAAGATAGGAGAGCGATCAGCCTATCGTGTCTCAGCCCAGGCAGCGCTCTGGCGAGTAGAGACCCTAAGATCGTATCTCCGCCCAGAGGAAAATGCCTGGATGTTCGAGATCTTCGGAACAAGGAGAGCGAGACACCGTGCCGAAACATTTTTAACGGTTAACCGTGAGCTTTATCACCCGAAGTCCACCCCGATTATCCAATACATGCATACCGGGATCATAAAGGGGAAGTGGAATCCGAAGATTCCCGCGCTGTTCGAGTTGCACGAGATAAAAGTTGATTTTGAGAAACGCGGGTTCTTCAAGCCTGAGCCGAAGGCAATTGGAAAACTTCGGACTCTAACAAAGCTCATATCAAACCCCGCAGCATTGTGGAGAGGACTCCGGGGTGCTTAAGAATAATGCGAAGAATTCCGGATGAGTACGGACTCTGCCCGTTACGCGGTGTTGATCGTAAGTTACAACACCGCGTCGTATGTGGCGAAAGCTGTCGAGAGCGTGTTGAGATGCGCCACATCGTCTGATTTCATGATTATCGTAATTGATAACGCCTCGACTGAACCGGACCGGGAGCTGTTACGAAAAATTAACCATTCAAAGGTGCGGATCGCCGAACTCGACCAGAATGGTGGATTCGCTGTGGGCTATAACGCTGCTGCGCGATTGGCGGAGGAGACCTTTAAACCTGAGTTCCTCGTCGTCATGAATCCTGACATAGAAATTGTGGATAGAGGTTCGATCGAGACGCTAATCGGGTGTATCAGGGAAGAGGGGGTAGTCGGCGCGCAGCCATTAATCCATAGCTACAGATTACCCGGAAGTGCTGTTGAGCAGCCTGCGATCCGTAGGATCCCGGATGTTTTGGATCTAGTGATATCCGAAAGCGTCGTCCTGCGTTACCTGTTTCGCAAGCGGTTCAATAAATATCTAATGCAGGATGCCAAACCCTACGGGCGAAACACGAGATTTTTCGTACCATCGGGAGCATTTTTTGTAATTCGCGCACAAGAATTCTTTGAGGTTGGCGGTTTTGACGAACATACGTTTCTTTATGCAGAAGAATTAATTCTAGGAAAGAAGCTAGAGCGGCGGAATAGCCAATTCACATTTGAACCCACCGTTACGGTTCGGCACTACCAGGGTGCAGCTACGGGATTCGAACGCTGGAAGCCAAATCGGCGTATGTACCGATTTCGACGTGATAGCCAAACATACTATGTACGCAAATACATGGGCGGAGGGCAGATACAGCAATCTCTTCTATGCGCAGCGATGGAATTCGGTTACTTCGTCCGCGTTGTTGCGTGGTTGATCCGAGTAGTCAGTCGACAAGTTAGGAGTGAGCGTGGAGGGTCAGGGTTGTCCGGGTAGCTTGCAAGCATTGCCTTGGCAACGAGCCTTGATTTCTTACTCCGGGAACGATTACTTGAATATGACTGTGAAAACGCTAAAGCTAACGTTGCTCCTGCTTGCGCTAATGGCTGTTACATATGCGTGGCCCCTAAGGGTGATCAGCGGCACGAAGGTGGCGTACGTAATTATGGGTGGACTTCTTGTAGTGCTTGCAGTAGCCACAGCGCAAAAAAAAGGCACGGTGTGGCTGTATACATACATTGTAGCAATGGGAGGGGCAAGTTTGCTGCACCTCGGGCTTTTCGGACCGAGCGATTATTTCTGGCTGTCAATGGCTTCGTATTTAGCGATTCCGCTAATCTGTGGGCGGAATGTCCTAACGCCTGAGCAGTTTGATCGTCTAATGCTAGTGTTATCTGTCGTTGCGTTCCCGAATTTAGTTGGGCTTGTGGCACAGCTATATGGACATCACTCTGCATTTCTTGTGGATGAGTTCACGATGACTGCATCAGAAGTCCATGTTCGCTACACCTCTTTTGTAGGTGGAGCCTTGGCTCTGGGAATGATCTCAACCATAACCGCGTTGTCGAGCGCTTATTGGCTACTGGCACGACAGCAGTACCGGGTCTACAACGCTTTGATATTCATTGCCTCGATTATCTGTGTTTATTTTTCGTATTCAAGGCGAGGCTACGTCATCCTTGCATTGGGGCTGCTTGTCATATTATGGCGGACGTACTATTCCCCATTAGGGATTCGCAAGATGCTGCTTGCAGCATTCCTTCTTGTCGGTGCGACGTTCCTAGTTGCCATCCTCCTTGATGATGTTGGAAATATATTTCCCCGTGTATTGTCGATATATGACTTCCAAAACGACCCAGGTAACGTCCTTAGAGTGGTTAAGTGGCTAGAAGCATTAAATACGATTGCGGAACATCCTCTCTTAGGTGTTGGATTTGGGGTAAGTGGTACGTTGGGGCGAGATCCGTCCGAGTTCTTAGATGCGGATGATATCTTCTCGGCAGAGAGCTACTACCTGCAGGTTGCAATGGAAGGCGGCGTACTTGTTGGTGCCATTGTGCTTTTCGTCATGGGGAAAGTTGTTTTTGGTTCATTAAAATGTGTTCGACATGATCACCAGACCTTACTTACAACAAGTATCTTGGTGTCCTTGGCGTTTGAATCTATCGCGGGGACAGCGATAACGTCACCCCTCATGGCCATATTGTTTTGGTTGGCTTATGGAATCAATAGCTCCGTTCTTGCAAAGAATGTCCGATATGCACAGGAGAGAGTTCAATACGACAGGGCCTCGCCTCAATCGAGCGGGAACAATCGTCCAAGTATATAAAAAACTTTCGTTACTGGGGCGACAATGGGTATCGTGTCGGCAAGCGTCGGCGCATAGCATTGTCAGCAGGTAAGTTCTGGCACCCTGTCGCCTTTAGTATTACCAACCGTTGCTGATATTCAAACATGAGTGGACTGAACAGTGAGTAGTAGTGACGGGACGAAAACCGCACAAGTAGGTCCTGACGCTGCCAATCTTTCCACAAAGAAGCTGGCAAGTGGTGGCGTGTTAATTAGGAGCACAGCCTGGAATTTTCTCGGACAAGCAATACCGCTATTTGTTGCGATACCAGTTCTCCCGGTGCTGGTAGCAAAGCTTGGCATCGAGCGGTTCGGGGTTCTTATGTTGGTGTGGATGGCTATTGGCTACTTTAGCTTGTTCGACCTTGGCCTGGGGCGGGCCTTGACACAGATGATCGCCCGGAAGCTCGGCGAGGGAGCAGAAGCGGCGGTTGCAGATGTCGTGAAGACCGGCTTAGTGCTTATGGGTTTCGCAAGTCTTGTCGGCGCGAGTCTCATATGGGTTATTGCACCGTGGCTCGCGCAAAGCGCTCTGCATATCCCGGCCCCACTGCAAGACGAAACCCTCAGTAGCCTTTATCTAATCGCTATAGCAGTGCCATTCATAGTCACTTCAAGTGGACTCACGGGTGTTCTAGCGGCATACCAACGATTTGATATCGTCAACTCGGTTCGTACGCCCATGGCTGTTTTGACGATCCTTTTACCGGTTGCCGTAACGGCATTAACGGTCAGGCTGGAGTGGATTGTCGCGATTGTTGTTGTCACACGCGTAGTGGGTTCGATTGCCTATTTGGTCGCGTGTGCTCGCGTCGTGCCGTGGACGAAACGTGGAGACCGGTCACACGGTTTGACCGTTCGTGAGTTCGTTCGACTTGGAGGTTGGATGACGTTATCCAATCTTCTGAGCCCATTTCTGGTCTACATGGATCGGTTCGTAATTGCGGGATTTGTTTCTGTAGTTGCGGTTGCCTATTATTCGACGCCTTATGAGGTCATTACGAAGTTCTGGATAGTGCCCGGGGCGATCGTAGGCGTGCTCTTCCCGGCTTTTGCTGCAACCTTTTTCGGCGACAAGAAGAGAACGTCATTTCTTCTGGCCCAGGGAACAAAATACGTATTTCTCGCGCTCTTTCCGCTAACGGTGGGCGTTGTAATTTTTGCCGACGAAGCTCTTGGCATATGGCTCGGGCGTGAGTTTGCAGCGAATAGCTCCCGGGTGCTACAGATCCTTGCGGTTGGAGTTCTCATTAATAGCTTGGTCCATCCGGCGACTGTTCTAGTCCAAGGAGCTGGACGACCTGATAAGGTAGCGAAGCTCCACCTGATCGAGCTTCCACTCTATCTTCCTGTTCTTTGGTACCTGACTATTCGGTTCGGCATAGAGGGCGCAGCGGTTGCCTGGACACTGCGGGTCGCAATAGATGCGGCTTTACTCTACTCGGCTGCGTCGTTTCTGTTACCACGCAAGGAAGGTGCATTAGCGAGGATAGCGTTTTCGGTTATAACAGTAAGTGGAGTTCTTGTCGGAGCATTCTTCATCACCGAGATAATCACCGAGATTATCTACAAGATTGTCTACTACATCTCCGTCATGGGCATATTTCTCGTGGTGGCATGGCTTAAAATATTGCTGGAAAGTGAAAGGACAATAGTCGGAACACGTCTGTTGGCGGCATTTGGTGGCACGAGGAGAAAATGATCGACCAGGCGGTAAACGAGTTCGGGTGCGAGCGCCAGACGTGCAGCCTTTGCGGGACAGAGAGCACCGTTCTCTATGAGAGAATGAACGACAGATTGTTCGGCTCGCCCGGGTTATGGGATTACCGGCAGTGCGGTAATCCTCAATGCCGTTTCGTGTGGCTTGACCCAATGCCGACCAAGAGGCAATTGGAGGAGGCGTATGCAAACTATTACACCCACAGCCAGACTGGCTCAATGAACAGGCGACAGCTAGTGCGCGCTTATATCATGCGCACAATACTGCGTGCCTATACTTTCTTATTGGGAGGCACGTCGATTGCGCGAGCTATTCACGAAGCTAACCGGCTTTACCTGGGCGACGTCAAGCCGGGTCGTTTGCTCGAGGTCGGGTGTGGTGATGGAAGAACAATGACTAAAATGAAGGATCTTGGCTGGCAGGTCGAGGGACAAGAAGTAGATCTGAATGCAACGCGTGTGGCTGCTGAGAGTACGGGGTTGCCTGTTCATTGCGGGGAGCTTGAATGCTTGGAAATTCCCAAGGAATCATACGATGCAATTGTGATGATTCATGTGATTGAACATGTCCGGGACCCAGTCGGCCTGTTGAAGGCGTGCAATCGGCTCCTTAAACCAGGAGGCACGCTTGTCGTTGTAACACCTAATGCCGTAAGCCTCGGCCATAGGATATTCGGCAGGTATTGGCGCGATATTGATGCTCCTAGGCATCTACAATTATTTTCTCGTATAACACTTACCCAAGTAGCAGAGACGGCTGGCTTCAAAGATAACACCGTCACCACGACGATGGCCCATGCCCACTTTGTCGCTGGCACTAGCATTGCTATACAGCGCCGGGAGGGTCTCCTAAGCGACGCGAGCAAGTTGGGGTGGAAAACCGCTCTCGGAGCAGCCTTGTTTCAAATCAGGGAGGCATATGCATTAATGCGGGACACTGATTGTGGTGAGGAATGCGTTTTGTTTGCGCGAGTCGATGCTTAAGTCGGTTTTTTGATCTCGGGCCATGCATAATCTAGGAATTGCGGCGAAAGACTGTGAGCCAAAAAACTCCGTCTCGTATAATTATCAGTTTGTGCGGCCGCGGGGCTATAGTGTCTTTGTGAGGGGGTTGATTCGTGGAGTTAGGTCGAGATAGTGCTCGAGTGATCCAATACTCAGAATCAAGCACGCTGCGTGTTCCTTTAGTATTGGATCCATGGTTGCGTGACTTGATGGTCGACCCGATATCCAAGAAGCCATTCGTCACAGTTGATTCTGACGGCTTCTTGGCACCATGCGGTTTTAGATATACCTATAGAGACGGTGTCCCCGATTTCCGAGTTCAATTAGGCGCAGGGGCAAAAATGTGGGCGCAAGGACAGAAGACCTTCGCTCAATGGTTTATGAGATATCTGGATCGAGGGGAAGCATCTAACAGCTTTTATCCCGCTGAGCAGCAAAGGGACAGGCGAGTATATGAGGCAATTACTCTGGAAGGCAGAGTGCTTGATGTAGGTGGGCAATTAGGACACATACGCAAGTATATGGCTCCACACCAACAGTATTGCTCGATTGATCCATTTGTTGGTGTGCACCTCCTGGCGAGTAACCGCAAGAATCTTTTCGCCAATTATCCATTAACGTTGCCCTTGAATTTTCTGGGTGGATTCGCTGAATTTCTTCCGATCAGAGATGAGTCCTTTGATACGGTCAATATGAGAAGTTGTATTGATCATTTCTTTAATCCCGAGATTGCCTTAATGGAGGCATTCCGTGTTACGAGAAAGCGGGGAAAGCTGATTGTGGGGCTGAAGATTGAAGGCCACACCCTCAAATCAAGTCTATTGGATATTGCCAAAGGGGTGGTAGGCACTTTCGTGTCCCGTTATAAGGATCATCATATGTGGCACCCTTCCTATGCGGGCTTAATAGCTTTATGTCGTGGTTGCGGTTTTGATCTTGAGAAAGAATACTGGCAGACAAGCGATGTGCTTTACGCTAGCTTTATCCGCCGTGATACTCATTTGGTTACGGTGGAAACAGACAATTAGAGTTCCAAATGATTCGTTGAAATTATGGTTCTTTTGGCAGAAGACTTCTGAATTGCAGCTAAGTAAGGGTAAACTCATTGTCGGTATAGGTGATAGTTCGTATGATGCAGAATATGCGAATGCGCTTTTCTGTGTTGATGTCTGTGCACGGTACGGACAACCCCAATTACTTGGACGAGGCGATCAACAGCGTCGTTCACCAATCAGTTCGTCCGGATGAGGTCGTCTTGGTTAAAGACGGTAGTTTGGGGGAGGACCTTGAGAGGGTAGTGAATAAATGGGCCACGCGACTCGCTGGCACACTTCGTGTCGTGCCCCTTGAATCGAGTGTTGGGTTGGGGGAGGCACTAAGAATCGGCACAGCCAATTGTCAGTACGAAATAGTCGCAAGGATGGACGCGGATGATGTCAGTCTGCCAAACCGATTTGAAAGTCAGATTGGGTTTCTGCAGACAAATCCAGACATTGACGTCGTAGGGTCGTGGGTAGGGGAATTCGACGAAAACCCGGAAGTCGTTATAGCGGTTCGGGCCACGCCTAAACAATCGCAGGACATCCGGCGATACGCGCGTTTTCGTAACCCGGTGAACCATCCTACAGTAGTGTTCAGAAAAGAAATCGTTCTGCGTGCGGGCGGCTATCGATCCTTCGACAGATTTGAAGACTACGACCTGTGGGCGAGATTGCTGATGCAAGGTGGCAGGATCGCGAACATTGGCGAGGTGCTGGTGAGGCAACGGGTTGGCCGGGGTTTCTATACACGGCGAGGCGGCCTCGCATATGTAAGACGTGAGTTAGCGCTGCAGATAAGTTTTTTACGAATGGGATTCATTGATTGGAAGGTATTCATCGCAAATGTTGCTGTACGGGCATGTGTACGATGTATCTCAAGCGAAGTTAGAGCCCGTATTTACCGGAAGTTTTTACGAGAACCAGTATACAAGGCCTGAGAGGTAAGGGTGGTCGATGCAAGGCTAGCAGTCTGTTAGACACTTGTTTCTAGGAGCGTGGAGAATACGCACCAAGTATCATGTACAGAAGTTCGTGGACAAGCGAAGACACATACGAATACTGAAAAGCGGCAGGTAATGTAAAGTGAACCGTGCTATCACGATACCATTGACAATGGCTTCGGCGCGCAACCGGCCCGTAGCGTTACAGCTATTCTGGCACGGGATTGGACTCGGTCTTGTGCTCGCCACCGCGTCACTCGCCGCTTGGGGAGGTCAGCCTTTCCTTGAAGGTAGTCAGAGTGGCCCACTGATTGTTTTGACGCTTGCTGCTTATCATGTGGCACTGTGGGCCAATTGGCGAATGCTCCATTTTCCGGTACGGGATGGCGCAAAGGTTATTTTCGCAAACGTGGGCATGGCTTTCCTGCTTGCGCTCGTCATCGTGGCTTTCGGCCGTTACTACTATTCTCGCAGTTTCCTGGTTACCGCCTTCGTGATGAGCCTGAGCTGGCAATGGCTGGGATTCTGGCTGCTCGATAGAGCCAAGCTCCGGCTGACAGTTATCCCCGGGAGCATGGTGGAGGAGTTGCTCGGGCTGAGTACAGCCCAGTGGTCAGTGCTGGCACAGCCGGTTGGCCCAGTGACATCCGCCGGAGTTGTAGTCGATCGGGAGACCGCGGGTGCGCCGGAGTGGATACGTTTGCTCGCCGATTGTGCGCTGCGCGGGATACCGGTTTATGACTCAGTGTTGGTATATGAAGCAATGACTGGCCGAATTGCACTGAACCATCATCCTGAGAATCTTGCCGAGCAATGCGCGACGCCGCCGCTTTACCTGGCGGCCAAGCAGATAGTTGATGTGGTGCTGGTTGTGGCAAGCCTGCCCATTACGTTGCCGTTCATAGGACTGATCGCACTGCTCATCCGCCTGGACTCGGCAGGGCCAGCGTTCTTCTGGCAGGAGCGGGTAGGCAGGGCCGGCAAGACATTTTGCATGGTGAAGTTTCGATCCATGCACATAGATCATGGGCAAGAGGCTCCGCGGTTTGCTGTGCTGGAAGATCGCCGCATAACCCGATTAGGACGCTGGTTGCGGCGGTTTCGACTGGATGAGTTGCCGCAGATTTTGAATGTGCTGCGTGGTGAGATGAGTCTGATTGGCCCGCGCCCGGAACAAGTGCCGTTCGCTCAACAGTTCGCCCGCGAGATTCCACTTTATGCGTGCCGCCATCTCGTAAGTCCTGGCATTTCGGGTTGGGCACAGGTGAATCACGGTTATGCGTCGGGACATGAGGAGACACGGACGAAGCTTGCCTATGACCTCTACTACGTGAAGCACTGCTCCTTCTGGCTCGATGCGCTGATTGCACTGCGTACGCTGCGCACGGTCATTACAGGGCATGGCGCCCGCTAGCGCCGCTGAATTTTCTCTTGGCTATCGCGGCGAGGGCGCCCGCGCCCATGCCGCTACGACTTCCTGCTTCTTGAGGAGAGGAAAATCTATGAAGAAGGTTAAACGTGACGAACTTCGCTCTGAGTACCGTCGAGAGGATCTCGGCCTTAAAAAACGGGACGCTACCCTTTTGTTTCGCCTCAGAGGGATTAAAGTTTAAGCAATCACCCGCACCGC
>Ga0154764_1125_pt1 | contig 11212 bp, 7 predicted proteins | sample Rifle2008BG16ft_FD_105772 | JGI IMG/M metagenome (GOLD analysis project Ga0154764, IMG submission 105772) | candidate division Zixibacteria bacterium RBG_16_53_22
AGGGGGGACTCGAACCCCCACGGGTTTCCCCACCACCCCCTCAAGCCGCTCCGGGTCCTATAACAGCCATAAATCCTTTGTCTTATCGTATAGTTACTACCATGCCAAAATTACACATTCCGTAGATTTAGGGAGATTTCCGTAGGCTTCCGTAGAATTTGGACCAAAATGAGCCACTCGGGAACAAGTATTCGTCGGCTTTGACCACGCCAACATCGCCCGCTGGGAGGGGATCACCCATTCGCGGATGAGCCCTTGAATAATGCACCATGTTCAATATCATGGTCCCTAGCAAGATCCCTGTGAAGCAGGAGCGATCAACCCCATATGGCCTTAAAAAAATCCGAACTCTACTCCTCTCTCTGGGCCAGCTGTGACGAACTGCGTGGCGGCATGGATGCCAGCCAGTACAAGGACTACGTCCTCGTGCTGCTGTTCATCAAGTATGTAAGCGACAAGTACGCCGGCGTCCCCTTCGCGCCGATCACCATTCCCAAAGGCGCGAGCTTCAAGGACATGGTCGCGCTCAAGGGCAAGCCGGACATTGGGGACCAGATCAACAAGAAGATCGTCGGCCCCCTAGCTAGTGCCAACAAGCTGTCTGACATGCCGGACTTCAACGACGCCACCAAGCTGGGTAGCGGCAAGGAGAAGGTCGACCGGCTCACTAACCTGATCGCCATCTTCGAGAACAAGGCGCTCGACTTCTCTAAGAACCGAGCCGATGGCGACGACATCCTCGGCGATGCGTACGAATATTTGATGCGCCACTTCGCCACCGAAAGTGGAAAGAGCAAAGGACAGTTCTATACACCCGCCGAGGTCAGCCGCATCATAGCCCAGATCCTCGGCATCCGCGACGCCAAGACCAGCGCCTCCACCACTGTCTACGACCCTACCTGTGGCTCCGGCTCACTGCTGTTGAAGGTGGGCGACCAAGCGCGCACCGCCGTCACGCTCTACGGGCAGGAGAAGGACGCCGCCACCAGCAGCCTCGCCCGTATGAACATGATCCTGCACAACAACCCGACTGCGCTCATCGTGCAGGGCAACACACTGACCGATCCCAAATTCAAGGAGGGCGGCACACTCAAGACCTTCGACTACGTCGTCGCCAATCCGCCTTTCTCCGACAAGCGCTGGAGAACCGGCCTAGATCCCCTGCATGACCCTTACCAGCGTTTCCAACCCTTCGGCACGCCGCCCGCCAAGCAGGGAGACTACGCCTACCTACTTCACATTATTCGTTCGCTCAAGAGCACCGGCAAAGGCGCCTGCATCCTCCCGCATGGCGTGCTGTTCCGCGGCAATGCCGAGGCCGACATTCGCCACGCCGTTGTGCGCAAGGGCTATATAAAGGGAATCATCGGCCTCCCTGCCAACCTCTTCTACGGGACCGGCATTCCCGCCTGTATCGTCGTGATTGACAAGGAAGACGCAACAGCTCGCAAAGGCATCTTCATGATCAACGCCAGCGCCGGCTTTATGAAGGATGGCCCGAAGAATCGCCTACGCGCCCAGGATATCCACAAGATCGTAGACGTCTTCATCCGGCGACTCGAAGTGCCCCGATATGCACGCATGGTGAGCTTCGACGAAATCGAGAAAAACGAGTTCAACCTCAACTTGCCGCGCCACATCGACAGCCAAACGCCTGAGGACGTGCAGGACATCGTCGGCCACCTGCAAGGCGGCATTCCCGCTGCCGATGTCGATGCTTTGGTACGCTACTGGGCCGTCTGCCCGCAACTTCGGCAAACTTTGTTCAAGCCCAAACGGGCCGGCTATCTCGACCTTGCCATAGAGAAGTCGGCAATCAAGTCCGCCATCTACGAGCACCCAGAGTTCGCCGCATTCATCGCCGACATGAGTGCTCACTTCGTCGTCTTGCGGGAGAAAAATGCCGTCACGCTCAAGGCTCTGCCGATCGGTTTCCACCCCAAGGAGGTCATCGCCCGGCTCTCCGAAGAGCTGCTTGCCCACTATGCCGGCAAGCCACTGATCGACCCCTACGACATCTACCAACACCTCATGGATTACTGGGCTGCAACGATGCAGGACGACTGCTACCTCATCGCCGCCGACGGCTGGAAGGCCGAGACATATCGCATCTTCAAGAAGGACAAGAAAGGCAAGGAGAAGGATAAGGGCTGGAACTGCGACCTCGTTCCCAAGACCCTCATCGTCAGCCGCTACTATGCAAAGGAGCAGGCGGCCATCGACCAGCTCTCCGCTGAATTAGACGGCGTCAGCTCCAAACTCGCTGAGATGGAGGAGGAACATAGCGGCGAGGAAGGTGTGTTCTCCGACCTCGACAAAGTGAACAAGGCCAACGTCGCCGACCTGTTGAGAGAGATCAAGGACGACAAGGAAGCCAGGGACGAAGCCGCCGTGCTGAATGAGTGGATGAAGCTGCACAACGAGGAATCCGATCTCAAGAAGCGCCTCAAGGATGCCGAGGCCGATCTCGACGCCAAGGCTTATGCCCGCTACCCGAAGCTCACCGAGCCCGAGGTCAAGGCGCTTGTGGTGGATGACAAGTGGCTCACCGCGCTCGATGCCGCCATCCATGGCGAGATAGACCGCGTGAGCCAGCAACTCACCCGGCGTGTTAAAGAGTTGTCCGAACGGTACGAAACTCCGTTGCCGCAGATGCAGAGCCACGTGGCCGAGGCGGAGGCCAAGGTGAACCGCCACTTGGAACGAATGGGTTTCTCATGGAAGTGAAACTAGGATACAAGCAGACCGAGGTGGGAGTGATCCCAGAGGATTGGGAAATCAAACTCCTGCCCGATGTATGCCGCTTTCGTGGAGGGAAAGCACATGAGCAGCACATTTCTGACTTAGGGCGGTTTATATGCGTGACCTCGAAGTTCATTTCGACAGATGGAATTGTTCGAAAGTATTCGAGTGCGAATTTTTGCTGTGCCAAGCGGGATGACATCTTGATGGTCATGAGCGACCTGCCGAATGGCAGAGCGCTCGCTAAAGCCTACCTGGCCGATCAGGACGGTTTGTATGCAGTAAATCAGCGTGTTTGTGCTCTCACACCATACAGCGACTGCCCTAAGTATTTGTTCTATGTCCTAAACCGAAATCCCTATTTCTTGAAGTTCGATGACGGGGTGAATCAGACGCACCTCCTGAATCATGTTTTTCAAAAGTGCATTCTCCCTATCCCCCCTACTAAAGCCGAACAAGAATCCATCGCCGGGGTATTGAGCGAAGCGGACGCCCTCATCGAATCCTTGGATCAACTCCTCGCCAAGCAATGCAACATCATGCAAGGCGCCATGCAGGAATTGCTCACTGGCAAGAAACGCTTGCCAGGCTTCAGCGGAGAGTGGGATGTGAAGCGGCTGGGGGAGGTGGCAGAGATCGTAATGGGTCAATCGCCAAGCTCAAAATACTATAACAGCAAAGGGGAAGGTCTGCCGTTGATTCAAGGCAACGCAGACATCTCTGATCGAAAGACCATTAAGCGAGTATTCACAACAGATGTCACCAAGCGAGGTCGGTGTGGCGATATCCTCATGTCAGTCCGCGCTCCAGTAGGAAAAATCTCACGAGCTGTGTCCGACATCTGCCTTGGTCGCGGGGTATGTGCCATCCGTTACATAAACGACTTTCTCTACCATGCTCTAATTGCCAAAGAACCTATGTGGGCGATGCTCTCGAAGGGTTCAACGTTTGATTCGGTGAACTCAACCGATGTAAAGACTTTCGGCATCAAGATACCTAAGGACAAGAAAGAACAAACCGCCATCGCTGACATCCTCTCCGACATGGACACAGAGATCGCTTTGCTGGAAGCGAAGCTCGCCAAGGCCCGCCAGATCAAGCAGGGCATGATGCAGGAACTGCTCACCGGAAGGATCCGGCTAATATGAGCGATGTCGGCAAGCCGGAACGTGCCACGCAGAGGCGCATCGTTGCCCTCTTCCTCGACGAGTTAAAATACCGCTACCTCGGCGATTGGACCGACCGCGACGGCAACAGCAACATTGAGGAGAAGATACTCTCGGAGTGGCTGTCGAAAAGTGGCTACACCCCAGCCCAAATTAGCGTGGCGATCCACAAGCTGCGTACAGAAGCCAACAACCAAAACCGCTCGCTTTACGGAAACAACCAGGCCGTTTATAACCTGTTGCGCTACGGCGTGCCGGTAAAGATCGAGGCGGGCAAGGTTACGGATACCGTCCACCTCATCGATTGGAATGAGCCAGATAAGAACGATTTCACCATCGCCGAGGAGGTGACGCTCAAGGGCAACCACGAGCGTCGTCCCGACATTGTGCTGTATGTAAACGGCATCGCCATTGGCGTGCTGGAGTTGAAGAACAGTCGCGTATCCATCGGCGATGGCATCCGCCAGAACCTTTCGAATCAGCAGCCGGAGTTCAACGCGTGGTTCTTCAGCACGGTGCAATTCATCTTTGCCGGCAACGATTCCGAGGGGCTGCAATATGGCACCATCGGCACGCCCGAAAAATATTTTCTCACGTGGAAGGAGGATGAAGCGGACGATAGCCGCTTCAAGCTCGACAAGTATCTGCTCAAAATGTGCGGGAAGAATCGGCTAGTCGAGTTGATATACAACTTCGTGCTATTTGATGGCGGCGTGAAAAAACTGCCTCGTGTCCACCAATATTTCGGCATCAAGGCGGCACAGCGCAACGTATGCGAAAAAAAGGGCGGCATCATCTGGCACACGCAGGGAAGCGGCAAAAGCATCGTGATGGTGCTCTTGGCCAAGTGGATTCTGGAGAACAACCCCAATGCACGTGTCACGATCATCACCGACCGAGACGAGTTGGACAAACAGATCGATCGGATCTTCACCGAGGCCGGCGAGCCGATCAAGCGAACCAGCAGCGGACGCGACCTGATGACTCAGCTTGGCCAGGCAACGCCTCGTCTTCTCTGCTCGCTGGTCCACAAGTTTGGCCGCAAGGACGTGGACGACTTCGATGCCTTCATTAAGGAGCTGGAGGGGCAGCCTAGCCCGACGGTGGGCGAGGTGTTTGTGTTTGTGGATGAATGCCACCGCACGCAGAGCGGCAAGCTGCATCGTGTTATGAAGGCCATGATGCCCAACTCGGTGTTCATTGGCTTTACCGGAACCCCGCTGCTCAAGAAGGACAAGAAGACCAGCCTAGAAGTCTTCGGCAGCTACATCCACACCTACAAGTTTAGCGAGGCGGTGGAGGACGAGGTGGTGCTCGATCTCGTCTACGAGGCGCGGGACATCGACCAGCGGCTTGGTTCGGAAGAGAAGATCGACGCTTGGTTCGAGGCCAAGACCAAGGGACTCAACGATTGGCAGAAGGAAGAGTTGAAGCAGAAATGGGGCACGATGCAGAGCGTGCTCAGTTCCAAGGCCCGCATGGATCGTGTGGTGGCGGACATTGTCTTCGATTTCAGCGTCAAGCCGCGCCTGTCCAGCGAGCGCGGCAATGCCATCCTGGTAGCCTCCAGCATCCACGATGCGTGCAAGTATTTCACCTTGTTTCAGAAGACGTTGTTTAAGGGGAAGTGCGCACTTGTGACCTCCTACAACCCTTTGGCGAAGGATGTGACGAAAGAGGAAACCGGCGCCAACACCGAAACCGACAAGCAGTTCATCTTCAATACCTACACCGATCTGCTAGAGGACGTTGAAGCCAAACCGGGCATGACAAAGACCGAGACCTACGAGGAGAAGGCCAAAGCGTTGTTCATCAAGGAGCCGGCGAACATGAAGCTGCTGGTGGTGGTGGACAAGTTGTTAACAGGCTTTGATGCGCCTCCATGCACCTACCTCTACATCGACAAGTCGATGCAAGATCACGGGTTGTTTCAGGCCATCTGCCGCACCAACCGGCTGGATGGCGAAGATAAGGATTTCGGCTACATCGTGGACTACAAGGATTTGTTCAAGAAGGTCGAGAACGCCATCGCCGTCTACACCTCGGAATTGGACCACAGTGCCGGCGGGGCCGATCCCGAAGTGTTGCTCCAGGATCGCCTGACCAAGGGCAAGGAGCGCCTCGATGACGCCCTCGAGGTGCTTATCCTGCTCTGCGAGCCAGTCAACCATCCGAAGGGCGAACTGGAGCACATTCACTACTTCTGCGGCAATACCGAGATCGCCTCAGACCTTGCGGCGCGGGAACCGCAGCGAGCCGCCCTCTACAAGGGGACCGTCGCGTTGGTCCGCGCCTACGCCAACATCGCCGACGAACTGGAGCTCGCCGGTTACAACACCGGTGACATCGCCCGCATCAAGGGACAGGTCGACTACTACCTTAACGTGCGCGAGATCATCCGCAAGGCCAGTGGCGAGACGCTCGACCTCAAGGCATACGAAGCCGATATGCGGCACTTGATCGATACTTACATCGAGGCTGACGAGCCGCGGAAAATATCGCCCTTCGATAACTTAAGCCTCCTGGAACTGATTGTGAAGACCGGCATCGGCAATGCTATCACCACCCAACTCGGCGGTCTGAAGGGGAACAAGAACGCCATCGCCGAAACCATCGAGAACAACGTCCGCAGCAAAATTATCAAGGAGCACCTAAACGACCCGGCCTTCTATGAAAAAATGTCAGCGCTGCTGGACGAGATCATCCGGTACCGCAAGGAGCAGGCGGACAAGTACGAGGAGTACTTAAAGCAGATCGCGGAACTGGCGAAGAAGGTGGAGGCAGGAATAGCGGATGATACACCCAAGAAACTGGATACTCCGGGCAAACGCGCACTTTGGAACAACGTCGGTCAAAACGAGAAACTTGCACTGGCAATCGACGCAACGGTCAAGGAAGTGCGACATGATGGATGGCGGGGGGTTATGGCCCGCGAGCAAGTGATCAAGGCGGCGCTGTATGAGGTATTACAGGACGTAGCCGAGGTCGAACGCATCTTTCACATCATCAAGTCGCAGACGGAGTACTGATGCCCAGGAAGGTCAACCTTGGCGACATTCCGGTGGAAGTGGTGTTCAAGGACATTAAGAACATCCATCTCAGCGTCTATCCTCCAAACGGACGGGTGCGGATTTCGGCCCCGTCAAAGATGAACCTCGATTCCCTCCGTGTCTATGCTAATTCCAAGCTTGGATGGATCCGGAAGCAACAGCAGAAACTTCGCGAACAGGAACGTGAAACACCGAGGGAATATATCGATCGGGAAAGTCATTACCTCTGGGGCAAGCGCTATCTTCTGAATGTGATTGAGAACAAGGGAGCGCCATCGGTCGAGGTAACGCACAGCCGGTTGTTGCTGCGGGTGCGGAAGGACACAAATGACGAGAAGAAGCAGGACATTGTCGCCCAGTGGTATCGAGATCAAGTCAGAGCGGCAGTTTCCTCCCTGATTGCCAAGTGGGAGCCGCGTTTGGGTGTCGCGGTGGAGAAAATATTCGTGCAACAGATGAAAACCCGATGGGGCAGTTGTAATCCTCGCGCCAAGGCCATTCGCCTCAACACGGACCTTGCGAAGAAGCCGAAGGAATGCCTCGAATTTATTGTCGTTCACGAAATGGTCCACTTGCTGGAGCCAACACACAATGCGCGGTTTGTTGCGTTGATGGATCGCTTCATGCCGAGATGGCAATTCTATCGGGACCAGTTGAACCGCTTGCCGGTCAGTCACGAGGATTGGGCTTACTGAATCGCCATCCCCGATTGTGGTTACGGGCGTGTTAGGAAGTAAGAACGCCGCCGAGTTGCTCTTTATGCAGCGGCGTTGGAAGAAAAAGACCAATAACATGCTACCCGATGACGCCCCGCAGGCGGTTGGAGAGACTCCCTCCCTTGTTCCCGATCTCCTCCTTCGGACCTCGGTACTTGTCCGTGTGGGAGTACCCGCGCTGTTGATAGACTCATTGAGCACGGCGAATTGGATCACCTCCTCGGTCTCGGAGCAACGTTGACGTAACCATGTACACCCTTGTCGGTCTTCTCCATGAGGTCTGAGCGTTCGCGAAAACACTCAGGGTCGAAAGATTCCTTGGCGGGTTATGCACAAACTACGATGGAGCGCTTGGACGTTAACGAATCATATCCTTTATATATTCTTCAACTACATCGCTTTCTAAGACAGACTCTCTTAACTTGTCCAACAAATTGCTAGACATAGCTGATTTAATTCTAAGATGGCCAGATTTAAACTTTCTTTCCAAGTCCTTTATACTACGCGAGAAAACATGATTGCAGTCTATTGCGGAGTCCAGACTAAAATCTGGGTGAGTCCCCTTCTTGATTATTACGACGGTTTTCGATCGCCATAGCGAACGACTACTGACAATTTTTTCGACTTGGGAGGAAACATACAATAGTAATATGGGATGCTCGACGGCAGGATTCTTGTTTATGACGACAAAAAAATGCGGAGAGGGCAGTTCTTCATCTGCGAAAAAATAAACAGAACCCGGTTGGATCGTAGCCGAAATAGTGATGGGAGTTCTTGCGGCCATGGAGGGCTGCTCAGTCAGCCCAACATGGATTCGATCTTCGAAATCTCCTTCAGGCAATCTAACTTTGCCGCCTTCTCCTTTCCGGCCAGTTCGAAACACTTCTCCGCTCGACTGGGCGGGTCTTCAAAGAAATCTTCATACCGCATCTTTACGCGCGACGCCTTTTTTTCGACCAGCGCAGTCTCGTGTTTCTTCCACTCGGGGTAACGATGGGTAATCTTGGCAAGATCGAAATCTGAGAAACGTCCAAATTTCTCCCACGCGAACTCAAGGCTTTCCAGATCGCTATTGGAGAACACCTTGTTGTCATTTTCCGCCTTCGAAAGAACTTCATGTCCCTCCGGCGCGAGGAACAGGTCAGCATATTGGCGCTCGGTTTCGCCAAGAAATTCGCTGAATTCAGCTATGTCTTTGACGCTGGACGCCACAGGGCCATACGACATCGCATAATACTCATCGTTGGTAATCGGCCTTCCGAACTTTCTGAGATGGTAGCGATCTGCGAAGAAGATTAGCTTGAGCGCCTTCAGCTTGCCAATCCTTCCTCCAGATTTAATGGCGAGGAAGTTAATGGCTTGAGTTGCCTTCTTGTAGTTAAATTGCAGATGTATACACATTTTTACCAGAACCTCGCCCGTCCTGATCTAATGCCTTCTAATCGTTTCGGCTGTTGGTTTGCCAAATATTAGATGCCCTATATGCACGGAAGGCGCGAAAATGGCGCCTCTAGCATTCCAGGGGCCGAGAGGTTGCTACCTGTCCATACCATATCAGAGTGCCATGTTGCAAGACAAGACGAATTATTTCCCCTTGCATTTCCATCGAAATCATGTCTGGAAGTTGCGTTTGGGACGACGCGCTGACGACATCTTCTCAAGTATTCTCGCAAAGCGTTCGTCAATGTGCCGGCTTACGATTTCACCATGCTCATATGTGGTTCGCGTTATTTCACTTCCGTCAGATGCGTACATTCTGGATAGCCCGTGCAGTCTGTCGTTTGTGTATTCCATTTCTATGAATAGTCCCCCCTCATCGTAATAACGTAAAGATTTTCCATCCCTCTCATCATCCTTATAGTGCTCTTCAACGAGAATATTCCCTTCCGGACCGTACTCCCGAACCAATCCCTGTAAGCGTCCGGCGTGATATTCCGCCCGCCGAATAAGCGTCCCGTTCTCATCCCACTCGCAACTCAACCCCGAGAGTTCCCCACCTTCGTATGTTTCCTCGGTTTGTAGCTGACCGTTATCGTGCCATTCCCGAAAGATGCCACAGGGCTTTCCGTCAACGAATTCTCCCTCGTCACTCCTCTGGCCATTCTTGTCCCAATAGGTCCTCTTGCCATGAAGAACATCGTTCCCATCTCCATCAACGTAGTAAAACTCCCTCGACTTGATCCGTCCGTCATCATAACGCGTCTCGCGGACCTTGATCTCTCTGATAGTTTCCGACAAAGGATCCTCCGACGACGCCTCGACAATATGTCAATTATCTCATGGTATCTTAACTCGGTTTTCCCCCATGATGCACCCGACGTTCCCTCGTCAGAACATTATGCTCCCTCTCCAGCCCCTCATGTTTCCGCTCGATCGGGTTAAGGCAGGTACTACTCTGAAGAACCGTCGGTGGGATTTTGCTCGTGGTCGTCCAAGATTTCTAAACGCATCACACGCATTTTAACGTACGGGACTCGCCCCTCCTCTATTTTTCTTGATCCGGTTACTATTACCCTTCGATCCAGTGCCTTCTTAGCCAATACACGAAGATCTTCTTCAAAAGAGCATCTTATTTCATTGCTAGTATCCACGTTCCGCAAGATAAATGTCATTGCATCAAGGTCTATCTCACGAAGGTCTCCGACTGCTGTCTCTATTTTTTCCGCCGTTGTCCTATCTATTGCGTTATTTATCTTTTTGCGAGTCTCTCTCAGAAGGAGGATCGGTCTCCCAAAGGGAACCGACTTCCCGGAAATCTCAAGTTCATCAATTCTTCCCCTAGGTCTAGGAACTATTGGCTTAAGAGCATTCAGAACAATTCGGCGCTTCAACGGGTTATCAATGATCCGTTCGAGTGCCCCTTCATCCTCCAAAGACGCCGACCATGCGGCAACCTGTAGATATTCTGAGACGGATCTCTGAACTAATGAGCGATCCTCGCCAAGCTTTGGCTGAACTTCGATCGGGAGTCTCATCCCTACTCTTAAACTACCTGGACGTAAGGCTATAAGATTAAGGTCGCAGGCTTCTTTGATTTCAGATGTTGGACGTGTAGTCAAACGACCAGTTGCTATGTGTTCGGCGACTGCCTGTATCCCCTTTCGAAGGGCATCAATAATTTCCGAAAAAACACTTGTTGGGGCTTCCGGCCAAGAAATTCCAACCCCTCGTATTCGAACCCACAGATCCACCTCGTGGTCTTCAGCAATAGATATCCCCGCGTAATCGTCAACCTCTGCCTGGAGGCGTCGCATTTCCTCCAGCGGGCCCTCGACCATCAATGCATACATTTTCGGATCCTTGGGCCTGACATCAGACCGGAGATCAGCCAATACCCGATGCATCCGTTCTATCTGTTCGAAAACGTGGTGAAGTTGCGCATCATTTGTGATCACAGGTTCATCCTTAGGATTCCTTTGCGGAGTCCCGGTTGTTCTTTAACCCGAAGTTCCTCCGGGTTGCGAGCAGGAATCTCCTATGATGTCGTCAGGTTGGTTTGATTTTGCCGTGCAGCGTTCTGTCTACACCCGGATGGTGT
>Ga0154764_1026_pt1 | contig 10899 bp, 1 predicted proteins | sample Rifle2008BG16ft_FD_105772 | JGI IMG/M metagenome (GOLD analysis project Ga0154764, IMG submission 105772) | candidate division Zixibacteria bacterium RBG_16_53_22
TCACCGCGGTAGAACCCGTCCTGACGCAGCCATACCTTCCAGACCGACTTGGTCAGAGGCACGTTGGTCTCGTCCCATCCGAAGACGATGAATTCTTCTAGGTGGGAGTCACCCGGACCGAGGTCATGACCTTTGCTGTAGAGCGCCATTGACCTGTCCAGAGCACCAAGTCCAGGCTGGAAGTCCCAGCCATTAAGGTCCAGAACTGACTTCAGAGAATCGCCGCCCCAGTTGGTGCCGGGGATTTGCTTTGCCTGATTGTCAATTTCCTGGCCGTGTGCTTTGATGTCGTCCGAAGGTTTGCGCATGTACCCAAAGATGGAAGTCGCCGCTGAGGGAGCGTACTGGTAGAGAATGTTGTGGAGGGAATCTCCATTACCCTCATCCACAGCACCTCCATCTACGTCCCAGTCACCGAAGACACCGAAGGTCATGTCGTTGCAGGCGCCTGCGCCGATGTTGGTGATAACGTACTTCTTGATTATCACCGAATCACAGTAGGCACCGTCCCACAGACCGATGGTGAAATCTCTGACTCTCAAGGAGCAGCAGTCCTTGCCGGGAGCACTCACGGTCAAGAAAGCGGTGCTGCACATCTGAACCTCGGTTAAGTAAGCCGAAGCCAGAGGCCCGTTCTGCGGCTGTAGAGTCGGGTCGATTACATCCACGTTCATCAGGCCGTCCGCGTTAAAGTCTATGGTGTCGAAGATGGCAAACCACAGACATCCGGAACCAGGCTGGTAGGCGTAGAAAGAGCCCTCGAAGAGCTCGGCACCCGAGCCGAAGGAGGTTACGAAGTTACCGAAAGGAGCGTCAGGAAGTGCATTGGCGAACTCTCCGATTTTTCCTACGTTGCACAGCCACAGAGCCGCATCGGAAGCCTCGACGTAAGGTCCGGCCGTGGGCACGAATCCGACCACGAATTTAATCGGCACTTGAATGAAGGGCGCGCCGTAGAAGTCGGGATCCGGCTCATCCGGAGCCACGGTCAAAAGCAGGGTCGCGGTGTAGACACCCAGACCCAGAGTGGCTGAGCTGGCGATTAATTCGATGTCAGCAAAGCCGCCCGGGGCTACTGGTCCGCCGCCGGTCAAATCGTTGATGGTCAGCCAGACCGGAGTTGCGGCAGACTGGGCAGTCTCTTGCTGCTTTAAGGAGTAAGAGCTCTTGTCCAGAACGGCCGGGAATTCGTCAGCAACCTGCATCTTCTGAAGCATGGATGCGCTCTTGCTCATGAAGGCCTGCTTGACGGATACAGTTAATTCATCAGCGAATCTATCCGCCATGGCCCCTAAACGCGGGTTGTACCTGGTGGCGCGAACCTCAACGTTGGTTACGGTCTTGCCTTCCAAGGCAGCCGCCAGAGGGAATCCGGAAACAGTGTAGGAACCGGGTCCGTCACCCACGTTGTAGAAGGTGACCGTGTCGGTGTCAGAACCGTTGAGTGGCAGGGGGACGTTCATGAACACTTCATCGTTACAGAAGGTCTCGTCCTGCCATCTGGCTCTGGCTACCAAAGAGTGGTTGAAACCGTGTACGAAACCATAGCCTTCCGGAGTGACCAGAACGATTCCGGCCGGGTTGCTGGTTTCGTCAATTACCGCCGGACCGGTCACGTTCAAGAATCCCTGGGAAGCGTAGTAGGTCTTCTGCCAGAGGTGGAAATTGGTGGTTCCAGTAAAGCTGTGAGGCGTATAGACGTACATCTTAGCGTCGGAGGCAACTAAACCACCATCGGTGTTAAAAACTCCCAGGCCTTCTCCGCCCGGGCTGTTGCCGATAGCGATGGGGTTCTGAACCATGTAGTCGGGGTCGCCGCAGAGAAACACATTATAGCGGAAACCGCTGCCGCCGCCACGCATGGTGGGGACGTTTCTGGCTCTGACTCCTAGGAAGCCTCCAAAACGGGTTAAGGGCAGGTCTATGGGAACGATACAGAGTGTATCAGTCGTCAGGGGATCGGGGAAAATAGAAGGAGTTGCCCAGGCCGACCCGTTGTTGACCGAACCCTGTCCCAAAAGAGTGCAGAAGCGGTCTAAGATGTTGTAGCGTCCGCCTGCCGACACTTGAGTCAAGGTACCGTATCCGTGTGCAATGACAGTGTTGTCATCCACGTAGATGGGGGCGGCTGTGTAACCCTCATCCTCGTAAATACCGTTAACCAGAGGGTCAAAGGTTCCCAGAATAGCGCCGTTGTCGGAATTGACCGCATGCACCCGGCCGTGGCCGGAGGCCAAAAGGTCAACCGTACCGCAGTAGATTACCATGCCGTCGGTTGAAACCGAGGGTCCAAAGATAACCCAGTAGCCGGCATCCAGGGTAGTGGTCCAGGCCATAACGCCGGTCAAGGCATCCCAGGCTATCAGGTTTCCACCTTCGGTTCCGGCCACCACGATGTCAAGGGTGGCGTCGCCGTTGGTGTCCACCACTACCGGGCGGGAGTATCTGATTCTCTGTCCTGCGGACGAGGCATCAAACACGGTCAGACCGGTGGTGGCGTCGATACATCTGAGACCAGCCGCTCCGCCTGCGGAGCCTCTGCCGATGTAGACGTAGTCTGTACCGCCGATGGTAGCCACAGAGGGGGTGCCTCTGAGACCGCTACCTGTGACGGTCAGGGCGTTAGTCCACAGAAGGGCGCCGGTATTGACGTCTAAGGCCTGCACTTCACAAGGTGCGGCCGTGAATGAGTTGAAAGGTACAAACACTTTCTGATTGTACACTGCCAACTCACCCCAGACCGGACCGCCGTGAGTAGGGTGTAAATAACTCCAGGCTTGGGTCAACCGGGCCTCATCCAAAACCGCAGTCGGGTTAAAACCGGTTCTCTGGTAGTTCCCGCTGGCGGTGGGCCATTCGGTCGCCAAAGCCAGGCTGCTGGTAGCCAGAACGGCTACCGTGGCAAAAAACAGCCATATGAATTTACGTTTCATCTCCAAACCTCCAAAGTATTTTTAGAGTGATGTTGCTCCGAGAGCATTCGGAGGCTTATTTTTTGTGTTCCCCCTCCGTTTCCGGTAAAATCCAGGATTTTAGATTTGCTCTTGTACCACCTCCAGTTCTTATGGGGCGGAAAAGAGGGGCTCTCCCTCTTTCCACCCACGTTTTCTCGTGTCTCCTAGCTGTTGTTTTGACTCGTCAATGAACTAACTCGTCTTGTTTCTCTTATGGGGTGTAAGGCGTACAGCATAATCCGCTGGGCACCGGGAACCAAGGTCCGCCCGGCTTGGTGAAGATATAGTTTACTCCCTGAATCGCGTCTCCCAAGGTAACCGTGCCGGAACCGTTCCAGTCTCCGCGGCACAACAGACCCGACAGCCAGCACAAAGGTACCGGCGTGCAGCCAGGCTTGCTGAAGATGTAGTTGACTGTGGCAATGATGTCACCCAGAGTGTAGGTATTGCTGGCATTGGCGTCTCCCGGCTTGGCAATACAGGCCGCGGTGCTGCACTGAACCGCGGTGTGCACCAGCTTGGTGGCCACCGAGTCTAATCCCAGCAGATTGCGGATTTTCTGGTAATTGCTGGTCATCTTGAAACAGCCGCTGTTGCCGCTCTGAGTTGAGGTATCTACGATGACAAAGGCAGCCGCAGCGGTAGTTCTGACCGTGGCGTCTCCACCGGCCAGAATCCACATGGTCATCAGCGAGCTGATGTCGACCGGCAGTGAATCGTGTTTAGAGGAGTCGGTGGCGAAGTACTTGAACTGCTTGCCCGGGATGGAGTCCGCAGTCCAGAAATCAGCCGTATCAACCGAGTTGTCGGCAGCCATTCTATACAGGGTATCGGCCACATAGCCTGTACCCGGATACAACGCGTACCGGTTGGAGGTGATGTGCATGGCAGGCGGGTCGATGGTGCCGCCGTTGCCCAGATTCATCAGGGCGGTAAAGTGCCCGTTACGATCCACCAGACTGTCGACCAAGTAGTTGGAGGAGGGGTCTATGCCTTGCTGCCACAACAGTCCGTAGCCCGGCACCTGACGCCCGTAGTTAGCGGCTGTGGTCCCCAGGCTGGAGGGGTTGGTATCGGCGACGGCGTCAAAGTCAATCCCGTGGCCGATGTAGGATGTAACACCGTCGGTTCCCTTGTCAACGTCCGGCCACCAGGAAGGTGGATTCTCTCTGGAGATCTTCTGAATCATAACCAAAGCATTAGTCGGAGCCGAGAACCACCAGAATTCCTCTTCCACCACGATTCCGTACCAGGCTCCGGGATAAGGAACCCCCAACTTATCAGGCAGGAATGAGGTGAACTTAGCGCGGGCGTAATCGTAAGTCCCGGTCGGAATGGTTACAGTGTTGCCAGCCGAGGTGGTGTAGGCCTTGGCAACGCCCAGAGCGCTGTCTTCCTTAACGTGCAACGGCAGCAGGGCATGCAATCCATTCTGGCTGTGCATGTATTGTCCCACCACAGTGTCGCCGGTGGCGTTGCGCATGACGATAAAGGTGGTTCCATCGAAGAGCATGGAGGTGGTATCGGTGCCCAGTTTCTGGTACATTCCGGCAGTGTCAAGCCCGTTGCCCAGGTTACCGGTATTGCCGATCGACAACAGCATGGTGCCGTTGTTAAGGGTCCGGAACGAATCGGCCACGAAAGCGTCGCCGTTGTCGACTATCATGATAACTTCAATAGACAACACCGGCTTGTTGGCCGAGGTATTGTAAACCACTACCGTATCAAAATAAACCCCGTCGGGTTTGGTAGCATCGTTGACCGTAAAAGTGATGGGCTGGTCCGGGTCTCCCTCAATGATGGTGAATCCGGAGGTGTCCGTATCGGTCAGAACCAGCCAGCCGCTGTCGTTTTCAATGCTGTCGACAGTCAGGTTGGCATTACCGATGTTCTGAACGTAAAAGGTGTCGGTCAGAATCGAACCCGGAATCTGAATGAAACTCCCCGGAGTAACCGAGATTCTTTGCACCGGGGTCGGGGTGAAGGCCGGATACTTCATGTAAATGATTTCGTTGTTGCTGGCAGTAAGAGAGGTGTTTTCTGAGTTCACCAAGCTGCCGGCGTACTCATCGGTCATGTAGGCCACGTGGATAGTGTCGTCGACCATTTCCGCGCAGGAAGCAAACATCGTTCCCGAGCAGGTGCCTACGTTGGCAACCGGCTTCAGGCAGCCAGGGGTGCGAGAAACGGTCATGTTACGCGGAGATGACCAGGTCTTTCCGTTGTTGGTGGAGCAAACTACGTAGACTTCACCGTTGAGGTATGCCTCTTCATTGGTGTCGGCGTACTGGGTAGTCGAGTCACCGCCAAACTGCACGTAGGTCATGTAGAGAAAATTGGTGCGAGCCGGGGTTCCAGTTCCGTTATGCACGCCAATGTGCGGGTAATTCAAGGTCTGGCGGCGGCCGTCAGGAATAATCGCGTTTTCCGCGCTGTCGGCCATGACCGTGAAATTGCCGTCCACTGCCTTTCTGGGGCCAAAGGCCTTGGTCCAGACGTAAAGGTCTGCCTCGGCCGAGACTCCCGCCAGAAAGTCGAAGGTCACCCACTGGTTCCAGGAGATTACCAGACTGTCATTATTGTCATAGACCCCCATGAGGTCTCCGGTGGGGCGGGTGGCATCACTGCTGTCAAAATTGGTCAGATTGACCCGGTTGTTGGATATGGGGGGGCTGAGAAAGTTATAACCGGCCGCGGCCCAATCTTCACCGCCATTAAAAGACTCGATGTAGAAAACATCCGAACAGGCATCGTCGAATCCGCACTGCCTCTCGGAGGTATAAATCAGAGCCACTCTGCGTGACTTCTTAGAAGTCACCACCGTGGGAGAAATCCTAATACCGGTGTCAACCGTTGCAGCGACCGTGCCGGTGAAGCCCGGGTAAATCCAGGCTCCGGCTGAATCGACTGCCCGGGAGTAAACATAGCGGTCCACTGAATTACCGGTCAGGTTCCCTTCGTTGCCGAAGAAATGAACCACATCCAGAGATTCGGTGGCGTTGGCATCGTTGTCATAGTCGGCGGCGTCGATAATATACCCGCCGGCCGCGGTGGTCCAGATGGCCCGCTCTGTCTTCCCGACAATAGAGTCGGGAACGTGAAACTCATCATCCCAGTCAAAGTTCCCGGCTACCTTTTCCACTGCCCACCAGGTTCCATCCGGAGTACCGGTGGCATGATGGTAGGCCAAAGCCAGTTTCCCGCCTCTTACTGTGTAAGTTATGCAGGGAAACCCACCTCTTCCGACTAGTGTGGTGGGAACGTCGCCTAGGAAGTTGCCGCCTGTCTTGGAGGCACCAATCCACAGGGCGCCAAAAATGTTTCGAGTCGTCAAAGCAGCATTCTCGCTGTTGGCCCAGTCAATACCTACGTTGCGGCTGGCGGGAACAATGGCAATAATGCGGCCCAGGCGGTGGTTAGAGCCAATGTCATACCAGCTGTTGCCGGCGGTATCAAAATTCTCCGGTGCCGTCTCTGTTGCAACCGACGGGGCGAAGAAGGGAGACTCCTCGATTATCCCCGCGGCAGCTTCAAACGCTGAGCCTGACAGCTCTTGGCGTATTGCCCGGTCTAAATCCTGGTTCATTTTTTCCCAAGTCACCCAGCGGGGACGACTCTGCAGCAGTTGCGTTTTCGTCGGAATCACCGACTTGCTCAACTGAGCAGACTTGTCGTTGGTCGCTGGAGCTTTGTCCTTGTTAACCGCAGCCCAAACCGATGACATCAAGATTAAAGATAGGATAAGCCATCCAATCAGGCCTGCTACAAGCTTTTTGGACATTTCCACTCCTTTTTCCTTTGCTTTGTGAATTCTCACTGACTCTTTAACTTTCTATAAAAATATATCGCACTTTTAACTGTAATCAACTATACCTTGTTAAGCTAAAATCAGAAAACACTCCACCCCCTTCCTTGGACAGGATTTTTTCTTCTTCTTTTTGTACTGCGAGCCTTATGAGTTAACCAACAAAGCTGGATCTAAAGGAGCCTTTGAAACCTCTAAATCCACACCTAATAAAGCTTTTATCCCAATTTTGTCAAGTCTTTTTTTGTCACTTCTTGTCCGGTGGCCTGTGCGTGCTGGCTATTGTTTCTACCCTAGCCGGCCGGTGGTGGGCCACCTTTAAAGATGTAATTCACTAGATAGATTACGTCACCTAAGGTTATGTCGCCGCTGGCGTTGGCATCACCCGCAGCAGGAGGAACCGGGGCCAGGCCAGCCTTGAAGATGTAGTTTATCAGGTAGACAATATCTGCCAACGTTATAGTACCGCTGGCATCGCAGTCACCTCGTAAGAAGCTAATTACCAACACCTTAAGGGTATCGCTATCCGTCAATAGACCGTCGCTGGCGGAGAAAATTATCTGGTAGTTAGACCCGCTCTGGGAGCTGTCCGGGTTGAACTGGAAGACTCCCCTCCGGTTGAGGCTGTCGATAAAAGAAGAGTTGGCCGGCAGCGGGGCAGCGCTCAGCGCCGGTATGGTACTGTCCGGATCGGTAGAGGATACATTGAGCTTGTAGTTTTGACCGGGAACCAAAACCACACTATCCGGCACGTTGGTGAGCAGAATGGGAGAGTGGTTGCCGGCATCCAGCACGGTTACGTTCACCAGCTCGGTATCTGAGAGAGTGCCGTCGCTGGCAAAGAAGGAAATGGGGTACACTCCGCTCTGGTTAAAGACCGGCTTAAACTTAAATCTTCCGGTTCCGTTGATATTGGGAGTGAAACTGGCGTTAGCAGGCAAAGTTCCAACGCTGACAGTTGGAATGGTTAAATCCGGATCGATGGCGTTGACGATGATGATCAGGCTGTCTCCTTCAGTGAAGCTGGTATCGTTTATATTTTGAATCACCGGAGCTCGGTTGGTGTTATTGACCGTAATTCTGACCTGAGGCAAAAAGAAGGTTGTGTCGGCCAGATAGACCTGATCCCGGGCGGTGAAAGTAATATAGTATGTTCCGGACTGAGAGAAATCGGGTTTGAATTTGAAAACTCCGCTGCCATTGCCGTTGTCGGCCATGGTAGCGTTGGGGACGGCGACAATCGGATCGGTGGGGGAGTTGCGCCGTGCAAGAAATCCCAATAGAGGAATGGTTCCGTCCGGATCGGCGGCGGACAGGTTAATTAAAACGCTGTCACCTTCGTTTAAAGTCTTGTCAGTGATAGCACCCTGAGTGAAGACCGGTTTGCGGTTGACGTCGGCCACTATCAGCTTGACGCTGTCCCGGGCAAAGACGGTGGTGTCGAAAACATCCTTGGCCAAAAAGAAGGCAAAGTAACTTCCCTGTTGGTCAAAGGACGGAGAGAAAGTAAATCTTCCTCTTCCGTTGGAACTGTCGACAAAGGTCGCATTCAAAGGGAGATTAGCGGCCCGCAAAAGAGGAGTGGTGCTGTCCGGATCGGCTGCGCTGACGTTAAAACCTCCGGTGCCATTTTCGGTAATCACAAGTGAATCCGGCAGGGATACCCACTGGGGCGGCTGGTTTCCCGCTTCCAATACCGTGACGGTCACCAGCTCTGAATCGGCCAGGGTTCCATCACTGGTGCGGAAGAGAACGTTGTGCGTTCCGGCCTGGTTGAAAGCCGGCTCAAAGACGAAATTACCGTTGCCGGTGCCTAAATCAGCAAATCCGGCGTTTAACGGCAGGCTGTCTGCAAACAACTGAGGAATGGTGCTGTCCGGATCCGCGGCCGAGACCACAAAAGTGAGAATCTGCCCTTCGGTCACATTCTTGGGTCCGACCGGAAGCAAGACCGGCCTCTGGTTGCCTGCGTCTCTGACCTGTATAAATACATTCTCCTCATCTTTGGCCTTTCCGTCGGTAGCAGTAAACTTGACGCTAAATAATCCGGCTTGAGCAAAATCAGGCGTCCAGGAGAAACTCCCTGCTCCGTTGCCCGAGTCCACAAAAACCGCGCCCCTGGGCATTCCGGAAACAGACAACGTGGGAATGGTGCCGTCCGGATCGCTAGCGTGCACTCTGAACTCCAAAAGAACCCCCTCCGTAATTATTTTGTACCCGATTGGATCCAGAACCGGAGCCCGGTTGGCTCCTTCGGTAACGGTTATCTGGACTACTTCCGTGTCGGCCAGGAACAGGTCGGAGGCAACAAAGGTCACCAAGTATACACCAGACTGGGTGAAATCGGGATTAAAGTTAAATCTTCCAATTCCATTGCCGGAATCGACAAAAGCGGCGTTGGCAGGCAGATTTGCAGCCGTCAATACAATCGAACTGTTGCCGTCACCGTCCGAGGCGGTCACTCGGAAATTGAGGTTGAAACCCTCCGCCACACTTTTGGGGCCGATCGAATCTATAATCGGTCGTTGATTGACGTTGAGGACGTTAATTTGTACTACTTCCGAATCGACTGCAATCCCGTCCGTAGTCAGGAAAGTGACATTGTAGACTCCGGACTGAGTGAAAGAGGGATTGAAGACAAATGCTCCCGCGCCGTTCCCGGAATCCGCATAGGCGGCATTGGTGGGCAGTGCCCGGGTAAAGAGGGTCGGTATGGTTCCGTCCGGGTCGCTGGCATGCACCCGGAAACTTAGGCTTTGCCCTTCGTTTACTACCTTGGTACCGATGGGATCCAAAATCGGAGCTTGATTTCCGGCTTCAGTAACGGTAATGGTGACGGTCTCGCTGTCTTCCAAGAATCCGTCGGAGGCCACAAAAATCACATTATAAGTGCCCGCTTGAGTGAAGTCGGGAGTAAATCTGAAACTTCCCGCTCCGTTGAGTGAGTCCTGCACGCTGGAGTTTGGAAGGGGATTTAGCACTGTCAGTTCGGGAAAGGTTCCATCTGCATCGGTGGCTGAAATTCTGAACAGTAAAGTCTGTCCTTCGGCAATGGATTTGGATCCAATGCTGTCCAAAACTGGCGCCTGGTTGCCGGCCTCATTTACGGTGATGGTAACCGCTTCGCTATCTGCCAAACTCCCGTCGCTGGCAACAAATGTAACGTTGTAAGTGCCGGCCTGAGTGAAGCTGGGATTGAAGACAAAACCTCCCGCTCCGTTGAGCGAATCTACAAAGTTTGCATTAGTCGGAACGTTTAGCACAGTCAAACTTGGGATCACCCCATCTGCATCAGTGGCCGAGACTCTCAACTGAAGAGTCTGTCCTTCGGTCACTGATTGAGGACCAATGGCAGCCAAAATGGGGGGCTGATTTACACTGTTGACTGTTATCTGTACAACTTCACTGTCAGCTAGACTTCCGTCTGTGGCAATGAAGGTGACATTGTAAATTCCCGCCTGGGTAAAATCAGGCGTGAAATTGAAACTGCCCGCTCCATTGAGGGAATCGAACAAACTTGAATTGACGGGATTATTGACTACCGCGAAAGTCGGCAATGTTCCATCTGCATCAGTAGCAAAAATTCCAAAGGTCAGAGTTTGACCTTCATTGACAGTCTTGGCTCCAATACCTGCTAAAACTGGTCTTTGATTACCTCCATCACTGACGGTTACGGCAACTATCTCAGTGTCAGCCAATATGCCGTCAGAAGCGATGAAGGTAACGTTATAGAGACCGGCCTGAGTAAAGTCTGCTGAGAAAGTAAAACTGCCGGCACCATTAGCAGAATCTGCGAAACTTGAATTTGCCGGGTTGTTGACCACGGTGAGTGCAGGAATCGTTCCGTCCGGGTCTGTGGCTGAAAATCTGAAGGTAAGAGTCTGCCCTTCACTTACGGACTTTGCTCCGATTGCTGCCAATACCGGAACTTGGTTGCCGGCTTCATTGACAGTTATGGCCACTATCTCAGTATCTGCCAAACTGCCGTCAGAAGCTATGAAAGTAACGTTATAGAGACCGGCCTGAGTAAAATTGGGACTGAAAGTGAAGCTCCCGGCTCCATTGGTTGAATCCACAAAACTGGAGTTAGTGGGATTGTTTACTACAGTAAGTGTCGGGGTAGTCCCGTCAGGATCTGCT
>Ga0154764_1123_pt1 | contig 10849 bp, 6 predicted proteins | sample Rifle2008BG16ft_FD_105772 | JGI IMG/M metagenome (GOLD analysis project Ga0154764, IMG submission 105772) | candidate division Zixibacteria bacterium RBG_16_53_22
TAGGGCCAACATTAGAAAATACCCGGTTTTGGAGGGGCGTCTTGTTTGACGCCCCTCTTCATTTTGTTAAATGACTGACAGTCACCGGGCGCGTCGCTGGGGCGGGTAGCACGGCTAAATATCCAGATTGGCCGGCTCGAAATACTCTCGGGGGTGTTTACAGCAGGGGCATTTGGCAGGCGGCTCGGTCCCCTCGTGCACGTATCCGCAAACACTGCATTTCCATTTGATGGGGGTCTCGCGTTTGTAGACGGTTCCGCCTTTCACCATTTCCAGCAATTTCTCATAACGCTTTCTGTGATGGGCCTCGATCTTCGCGATCATGCGGAACAAGGCGGCGGCTGCTTTATTTCCTTCCTCCTCGGCAGTCTTGGCAAATTCCGGATACATTTGAATCGTTTCATAATTTTCGCCTACTATGGCGGCCTCGAGATTCGTGGCTGTATTGCCCAACCCGCCCAAGAGATCAAATTCGTCTTTGGCATGACGGCGTTCATTCTCGGCGGTCTCCTCGAATATCCTGGCGATATAATGGTAGCCTTCCTTCCTGGCGATCTGGGCGAAATATGTGTACTTATTGCGCGCCTGCGATTCCCCGGCAAAGGCGGCTTTCAAGTTATCATCGGTCTTGCTCATTTCCTGCTCCTTTCAACCACACGAATAACGTCAGTATAAATTAACAATATAAATGCATGTGAGCATCATGTCTCATCGAGCCCCACCTGTCGGCCCCGATGTCACCGTATCGATAATTATTCGGCAATCTCACGCGCCTGTCAAGATAATACTGCGATTGAGATGGCAGTGACTGCCATGATCCGGCGCCCATTAAATAATAATCTATTAATATCGCCCTTCGGCGGAGAAGGCGGATACCATGCCGGGATGGCGATTTTCTGGCTCGTCGAGGGTGATATTTATTATCCATGAGCATATTAAGAGACTTGACTTTGTGGCCGAAAACTTTATTTTAGAAAACTTGACGAGAACATATTCCCCGGTAGCTCAGCTGGCAGAGCAAGTGGCTGTTAACCACTGGGTCGCTGGTTCGAATCCGGCCCGGGGAGTAAACAGTCCACGTATCGATTTTGGTTTAAATACTAATCAAAACCGTCTCTTAACTCAAACCCTCCGTCTGTCCAGATTCAGTTGACGTCAAACAGCCTGATATGTCTTGACTAATATTACTAGCGGGGGGGCGCTTTGAGGAGGAAAAAATGACGTGCAACCGCTTGGGCCCTCTTTCGAATCAATCTGCGATTAGACAGCCTTCTCCCCTACGAAAATGGAACCTCATGCCCATCATCACACTATGGGAACTACCGCTCAAAGACCTTAAACAAAGCGGCAGGCGCTTCAGCCCTCCCGATCTCATAATTCCTGACAGTCTTCAGAACTAAAACCCCCCAAATGCCCCAAGGTCGAGGGTTCAAAACGGGGTTAATGGATTTTGCAGAAACTCCCGGCATAAAGATAAAATAAATTTCCTGGACAAAATTAGATTATTATTGACAATGGTGGTGCCTATTATAAATTGAAGACGGGAGAAGAGCCTAGGGGGAAACCGGAAATATGGGCCGATAGGGCAAGCGACACTGTCGGTCTTTATCCGAAAGGAGGTCTCGAAGAGGCATTATGCTCTTGAGGCCAGGACATCTCTCCTCAACGCCAATTCAGTTTATTCCTGCGCACATAATTCATGGCAAGGTGGCCTTGGGCAGTAGGTGCCATATCCACTGCATGCCAAAGGTCTCTAACATCCCCGAGGTAGAATATGAATATTAGTGTCAGGCAAAGCGCTGTGCTGGCCTGTCTATTCGGCTTGTCGATCTTTCGTGTAACTCTCGCCGACTACCACTATGCTTCCCACGCCGGCAGCGATGAGTACCCCTACACCAGCTGGGAGACGGCGGCGGATAGCATACAAGAGGCGATTGATGCGGCCAGCCCGGGGGATACAATCTACATGGGAAGCGGGGTGTGGAGCGATGTGCCCTGCACACTCTGGACGGGAAGGGCGCTAATTGGCCGGGGAATTGACTCAACCTTCATTCGGAAAGCCGGCAATGTCGTATACCTCTTCCCCCGCGACTCCACGTTGGTGGAAGCTTTCACCTTCGATACTCCAAATGGCAATTTTGATTCGGCTAGGGCGATATATATTCCTTGGCGCTCTAATAGAGTGCACGACGTTACTATCAAGGGGAACCGTTTCTTAAATGTCCGGAAGGGGATGCAAATCGTCGTCGACGGCATAATTGACAACAACCTTTTTTATGGCAACTCAACCGCTATTGACGCCTCCTTCGACGCCTGCAGCCTGTTGGTGAAGAATAACACCATCATCCGCTGCACGGAGACCTCAACCATCTCTTCCAGCGGGGGCCAATGGTTCGTGGTTAACAACATCTTCGCCCACAACCGCGGCGAAGTTTCGATTACTACCGGCAGACCAGGAGATACAGCTTATGTCGCTAACAACCTTTTCTTCGATAATCTAGCGGGCGAGAGTTATTATATGGCCAATTTACAGGTTGTTGGTCAGCCTGTGATCAATAACACGTTCGTTGGCCCAGGCGGATTCAACCGACCATCGGCCATGGGAGTATTCGCCTATCAGGATTTTCGTCTTGCCAAATCCATCAACAACACGTTCAACGATTTTGAGGTAGGTCTTTACCACAACCTCGACGCCGAGGTAAGTATTTCCTATACCAATATCTGGCATGTGACTTACAACGATGCCGGCTGGGGGCAAGCACATTACTTGGAGGGCAACTTATTCTCGGACCCCATGTTTGCCGACACTAATGATTTTCACCTTCAGATGCTCTCGCCGCTCATAGATGCCGGTGACCCCAGCATATTAGATGTGGACGGCACGAGGTCGGATATAGGGGCTTACGGTGGGCCCGGAGGGGAAAGCTATCAATACCTCGACCTGCCACCCCAAATGCCGGACAGTATGGCAAATCGTGTCTGGAATGACACCATCTATTTGGCCTGGAGGATGAATTACGAGGCCGATTTCTTCGGCTACATGCTTCATCGGGATGTCATGCCTGGTTTCACCCCCTCTCCTGCCAATCTCATCGCCGAACCCGAAAGCTCCTTTTACTCCGATGGCGATGTGATTGTGGGTGAAACCTACTATTACCGGATAGCCTCTCTTGATAGTCAAGGAAACCGCTCCGAGTATTCCCCTGAGATTGCTGTAGTGGTTGTGGGAATAGGTGAGGGTGCGGAGCTGCCGAAGATGACGGTCATCGAGAGCAATTATCCCAACCCTTTCAACGAGAATACCATCATCAGTTACTACTTGGCCGACATCGGTTATAGGCCAGCCGAGGCGAAGTTGACCATCTGCGACATCGGCGGCAGGCTGATCAGAACCTTGGTCAACCAGAGGCAGTACCCAGGTAATTACAAGGTCGCCTGGGATGGGCGCGACGAAGGAGATGAGGCCGTAGCATCAGGGATTTACTTTGCGCGTTTGATCGTCTCCGGCCTGGAGCTATCCAGAGCCCGGAAGATAACGTTGTTGAAGTGATATGCTTGTCCGCCTTAGGCGGGAAGGGAGGAAATCATGAGGCTTCTATGGCGAGGATTCGCCTATTGCCCGGGCAGATCTAAAAGCTCAAAGTGTAGGAATCACAATGTAGGGGCGTATTGCTATACGCCCATTATGGCGACGATACTAACGCTCGTTTTTTTCACGTCCGCGTTCGCTATTGATTCGGACCAGTTGCCATTCGGCTCTCAGGTTTTGAGGAGCTACACGGCGCAGGAGGTGCAGAAGCTTGCCGACGAGATGTGTTTCAACTATTTCGTGGAATATGATACCATAGGGCCTGCCTGCATCGACCTGCTTTACGACGAGGGGATTCAAGCTATAAAGGGCGGAATCATAAATTGGAGCAACGCCGAGCCGCCCGCTAAATACTCGTGGTCAAATTATGCTATAATTGACGTCGATTACCCTTATCCCAACGAGGAGGTGCGGATGGAGCCCTTCGGGGGGAGTTTCGCCAATGGGATGTGGGTATCCCCCAGCGCTTCTGTCGATACCTTAAGTGGCATCAGTACTTATCAATCATCTTTTTCCAACAACCCTCCCCGTAACCATGTAGCTTTTTTCGATCAATATTTCTTCGATTTCCCGGCTGCGGACAAAATTCCTTATAGGATAGATATCTTGGCAGTCATCGATAATCCCAACCCTGCCTCAGATACAACTGTGGCTTTGGTGACGGTTCTGGTGGGCATGTGGAACACCTGCGTCATGAAACCGATTCATGTCGACACCATACGGGTCGAGGACTTTGGGAGTAATGCGTCATTGCAGTGGATACTGGCTAAATCCAATTTGACAATTCCCGACACTTTCACGGTCGTGGATTTGCTTAATGGTCAATGCAATCATGACACTCTGTACAGCGGTGGCGGCGGCCGCTGGAATCCCCACCTCCGGCTGGATATCAGCACCACCGGCGTCAGGGAGTTCAAAGTCGACCAGATTAAGATTTCAGATGACATCGGACGCCAATTAATGGCGGGCGATTTTGACGATGACATCACTGACACTTTTGAGGACCAGAATTACCTCAGCCGTGCCGAGAAGATTTACGCCTGGATGCTGATGGACGAGCCGCTTTATGCCAACTACCTACCTTTTCACCATATCGATTCACTGATGCACGATGTATATTCCGATTGGATCACTTTCACCAATCATTGGCAATACGCCCCCTCACAGCGCTTGAATCATTCGTACCTCTCCTCTGTGGATGTGGATTACATCGCCCCTGATATTTACCCTTTCGGTCCAAACGACGTCTATGCTGGAGACCTATTCCAGGATTCGCTGACGGTTGGCGGCACAAAGAAATACGGTCCGCTGTACAGGTTTCCCCAGCACATTTCTTGGGTGAGGAGTTCGGTGGATCAAATAGGTAAGAATTTCTGGATGACGGTTCAGGCCTTTGAGGATACGGGAGAGGATATTTGGCGCTATCCTACGGCCTCGGAACTTTCGGCTCAAATTTTTATATCGCTGGCTTGGGGCGCCAAGGGAATCCAAGCGTGGTTCTACGATCAAGCCTCGGGTGGCCTGGGGCGTGGTATCCGGGCACCCGATGGGAGTGAAACTGAACTCTACGACCGCATACGCGACCATATCGGCCCCTACCTCCAGGCGGTCGACGAGTACTACATGCCCCTCACCTGGGATCGTTGCTACACCTACAAGCCCGATCGCGACTACGACCCGCCGGCATCGGCATTGGTCGAATCGATTACGACATTCGTCGATCCCGACTCGGCGGTCCTGAACCCCGATACCGGATGGTACCAGGTGGGCGAGTTCCACCGAAACTGGGGGGGCGGCGATAACGAGCAACCCATCGAGAAGTTCCTCATGGTGGTTAACCGCGCCTGCTCTCAAGGAGAGAGCGACTTCGATGAAGCGCCCGCCGTCACGGCCGCGGTTCGCCTCGACCCCACCAATTTGGGCGAGGGCAACTACGTGTATGTCATCGACCTGGCGCATACGACGTATTTCGACGCCGGGCTTTCGGAGTGGAAAGCCCTTCCCGAGACCACCTACACCTGCCTAATGCCCGACGGCACGATTCCCTTCTCAACGGTCCTCCGCGCCGGCGAGGGAAGGCTGTTCAAGATCGCCGAGGCCCCACAGCTCAATTATCTTTCGGGCGACCTTTTCAACGACGATCCCCAGGCCGACAGCGTCCGCTCCTCAGGGCACACCTACCAAGGCCACTATTTCGTTACTGCCGACGCCATTGTGCAGTCGGGGAAACAATTCAAGGTCGAGGGCCCGGCGCACTTCGAGATTTACCGCTGCGACCTCGATTCGACCGGGATGAGCACAAGCCTGGTGGAGATGATAATCAACGGTTCCTTGAAAGCAGTCGGTACGGCAGCCGAGAGTGTTCTCTTCGTCTCCTCGACTGAGGATTATGACTGCAACATCCAGTTGATTGATCCGGCGCCTGGCGACTGGTACGGCATCCGAGATCGTAGCGAGGGTCGCGATACCTTGGCCTACTGCTCCATCCAGTACGCCTACGACGGTTTCCGGGCCGACACCAACTGTTTCGCCACGCTCAAGCACTGCTTCATTACCCGCTGCGAGAACCAGGGCTTTTATGCTTACAATACCTGCGCCGACACCGCCATCATAGATACATGTTATTTCAAAGATAACATCCTGGGCGGCATCTCAGCCGGGGCCTCGCTAATATTCGCCAGGGGAAATACACTCATCGACGGCCATCAGAAGGCAGCCATCAACATAAACCAGAAGCCCTGCGGTGTGACAACGATATCACACATCCTTTCGGACAACTTCATTTATAGAGGAAGCGGCAATGGGGCCTTCGGAATCAAGGTAACAGGCAGTTCATCTTCACGTCCCTCGGTCGGACTTTCGGGCAATATCGTCAGGAAATTTCCCACCGGCATTTATTTTTATTACTGTGCCGCTGGGAGTTGGAGCGGAACACCCTCAGGGACGCGCTTCCTGACCGGCAACGTGATCGACTCCTGCATCACCTACGGGATTTCCTGCTCCTACTCCTCCCCCGTTATTTACGGCGGGGACGCAGCCTGCGAGACCAACAACCACATCGATTACAATACCTACGGTCTCTACAGCGCCAGTTCGAGCGTCCCCAAGATCAAAGAGACATTCTTCAAGTACAACGAGACGGCGATCCTCTGTGCCGGGGGGGCACTGCCTATCCTGGGCGATTCAATCACCTTTTACGGCTACAACATGTTCGACGACCAGACTGCCTACGACATAAAAGGCCCCAATCCTCCACCGGCTGTCCAAGCCATGGGCAATTTCTGGGGAGAGAACCCGCCTGACGAAGGCGATTTTTACCCCAGCGCTCAGGTCGTCAACTACCGCCGTTGGAGCATGGACGACTTCTGCGAGCCAACCGGGGCGCCGCGGATCGCGGCCGAGCCATTGCCGGCTCAGTTTGCTATTCACCCCAACTACCCCAACCCTTTCAATCCGACAACGACAATCGGCTTCGATCTGCCACGGGACTCCCATGTGCGTGTCCTGATATACAACCTCCTGGGTCAGAGGATTAGAAACCTGACTGATGCTCAATACCCAGCAGGAACCCACGTTTTGCGCTGGGACGGACGCAATGACGCGGGATCTGAAGTTTGCTCGGGCGTTTATTTCTATCTGGTCGAGACAGACACCGACCGAGAAGCCAAGAAGATGCTGATGCTCAGGTAAGGGAGGATACTATGAACTGGAAGCTTTTCGTTATAGGTTTGATTGTGAGCGTGATTTCCGGAGCAAGCTCATATGCCAAGACGATTGAGGTCGGGGCATCGCAAGTCGCTGTAATCGTGCCGCAGCCGGCTGACGATGATCCCTCCCACGGCCCCCGCGTGTGCATTAAATTCGACCTACCTCAAGGAGTTGCGGGTGTTGAGATCGGGTTCGGCGATTTGGCCTTAAGCATCGCCTTACCGGCGGGAGCTGATGATTCCCTGGCCATCTTCGAGGCTTTCGCGCTCTCCTCCTCCTGGAACGCAGGCGTCGGCTGGATTGACTTCCCCGTGCCGGGAGGAGACTTAGATAGCAGCTTGTATTCGACGAACACGGTCTGGTGCGGGCGCGACAGCTTGTTATCGCTCGATGTCACCGAGATGGCGCAGAGGTGGAATCTCCACCCGGAAGAGAATTTCGGGGTAATTCTAATACCGAGACGGACGGACTGGCGCGCTATCAGGGAAGCCAGGTTTATGCCCGAGCAGATCAGGAGTCGGGCCGCCCTGAGGATCGTGGTGCCGGGGAGGGCGGCTGAATAAAGAATTCACTCAGCATACGCTGTGGGCCCCGGTCAAATCCGGGCCTGCCTGGATGGTAGCGATTCGATGCCGGATACTTTTACTTGACAACGAAGGCCCCGCTTTTATAGATTGAGTTTGCAATCTTAGTCTTGCCTTTTTTAGCGCATAACCCCGCCCGCGGACGGGCAAACCTTGGAGGAACCATGCGCTGGAAATCTGTAGCGTTGATAATTTTCATACTGGCTGGGTACGCCTCTGCGCGCATTCTCAACGTCCCCTCGGAGTATCCCACCATTCAAGCCGGGATCGACGCCAGTGTGAACGGCGATACGGTGCTTGTGGCGCCAGGGATATATGAGGCCAACACCATCGTCATCCAGGATAAGAACATTCTCTTGACCAGTTCCGAGGGCCCGGCCAATACCGAGATCCGCGCCTGCGTGTGGATAAGGGGGACCTCCGTCGATACGACCTGCGTCCTGCGCGGCTTCCGGCTCAATGGGCAGTATGTCAGCGGTTGGCCGGATTACCTGGTCAGCATATGGGACGTCTCGCCCCTCATCTGGGGCAACGTTATCGAGAACAACCACAATGACAACTTCGGTGCGGGTATCATGGCACTGGAGAGCGGGGCGATCATCCGCGGCAACATGGTCCGCGGCAACTCTTCCTGCGGCTACGGAGGCGGGATCTATGCCCTTAATTTCGATAGCACGCACTCCCGAGAGGTGGTGATCGAGGGCAATGTCATCTCCGGAAATCGGGCTGGCTGGTGCATGAATGACGAGGGCGATTGTGGCGGCATCGCCATGTGGGCCCCCGGAGTTGTCCGCTACAACCTGATCGCCAGCAACGCTGCCTACCATCCGGTCTATTACGCCTCAGCCGGCGGCCTTGATGTAAACGCCGCCCGCACCCAGGTCTATAACAACACCATCGTTGGCAACTCTGCGATGGGCGGCACCCCCTCAGGGCACGGGCGGGGCGGGGGCCTCTGCGTCTTCTCCTGGAGCCCGGAGGGCGACGGCTTCGCGAAAAACAACATCGTCGCCTTCAACCCCTGGGGAGGGGGGGTCGACGCGGACGTAGACGATACCACGTTTCGCTTCATCTGGGACTACAACCTGGTCTTCGGCAACGACACCATAGACTACATGGATATGGAGCCCGGCCCGCACGATATCCAATCGGATCCCATGTTTGTGAACCGCTTCTCCGGCGACTATCGCCTCTTGTCCAACTCGCCCTGCATCGACGCCGGGGACCCCGATATGCCATTAGATCCTGATTCCACAAGGGCTGATATTGGGGCGTATTATTTCGACCAAAGCGTGGCCATCGAGGGGGACGACGCTTCGCCCTCGCCATTTCGTTTCACTCTCCGTCAGAACTACCCGAATCCATTTAACGGCCAGACTATAATCTCATATCACTTGAACGAGGAAGCGGTCGTGAGCCTTTTCATCTTCTCGATCACTGGGCACTTGGTTATGCCCCTGGTGAACACCGAGCCTCAAGAAGCCGGGGAACACACTTACCTCTGGGAAGGGAGGGATGTAAGGGGCCTAACGGTTTCCACGGGTGTATATTTTTATGAGCTGTATGTGAATGGCAACAGAGAATCCAGGGCCATGATCATGATAAAATGACTTTGAGAGGCAATTATGCGCTGGAAATTTGTAGCATTGATAATTTTCATATCGGCTGGGTATGGCTCTGCCCGCATTTTGAACGTGCCTGCAGAATATCCAACCATTCAGGCCGGGATCGATGCCAGCCTCAACGGCGACACGGTCCTGGTTGCCCCGGGCGTGTACGCTGCGGATACCATCGTCATCCAGGACAAGAACATTCTCTTAACCAGCGCCGAGGGCCCGGCCAATACCGAGATCAATGGCTGCGTGTGGATTAGGGGTTTGGCGGTGGACACCACCTGCATCTTGCGGGGCTTCCGCCTCAACGGCCAAGGCCTTACTGGCTGGCCGGATCAGTTAATCCGCATCCGGGATGCCTCGCCTTTGGTTTGGGGCAACGTCATCGAGAACAACCGCAATGACAACTTCGGCGCGGGCATCTATGCGCGGGAGAGCGGGGCGGTCATCCGGGGCAACATCGTCCACGGCAACTCCGTCTGCGCCTTTGGGGGCGGCATCCTCGCCCAGAACCTCGATACCACGCACCAGCGCCAAGTCGTGATCGAGAGCAACGTCGTCACCGCCAACGCTGCCGGCGGGTGCATGAACGACGAGGGCGATTGCGGCGGTATTTGCATGGCGGCCCCCGGGGTCGTCCGCTACAATCTGATCGTAGGAAACTCCGCCCTCCGGCTGGTCTGGCAGGCCGAAGCCGGCGGCCTTTACGCCAACGCCGCACGCACGCAGGTCTACAACAACACCATCGTGGGCAACACCGCCTGGGGTAGCCTGCCCTCGAGGCACGGGAAGGGCGGGGGCCTCTACACCACCTCCCATAGCCCCGACGGCGACGGCTTCATCAAGAACAACATCATCGCCTTCAATCCTCTGGGCAATGGAGTCCACGCCTATGTCCCCGACTCCGCGTCCCGCTTCGTTTGGGATTATAATCTCGTCTTCGGCAACGACAGCCTCGACTACGTCGGATTGGAACCCGGCCCGCACGATATTCAATCGGATCCCATGTTCGTAAACCGCTTCTCCGGCGACTACCGGCTTCTGCCCAATTCCCCTTGCATTGATGCGGGCGACCCAGCGATGCCGTTGGATCCTGACTCCACCCGCTCCGATATCGGGGCTTATTATTTCGACCAGAGCGTGGCGATCGAGGGGGATGATGTGCCGCCATCCCCGTTTCGATTCACACTCCGGCAGAACTACCCGAATCCGTTCAATGGCCAGACGATAATCTCATACCACCTAAATGAAGAATCGGTCGTCAGCCTTCATATCTATGCGGTCACCGGGCGCCTGGTCGTACCGCTGGTGAACAAAGAAATTCAAAAGACCGGCGAACACACCTACGTCTGGGA
>Ga0154764_1097_pt2 | contig 10777 bp, 8 predicted proteins | sample Rifle2008BG16ft_FD_105772 | JGI IMG/M metagenome (GOLD analysis project Ga0154764, IMG submission 105772) | candidate division Zixibacteria bacterium RBG_16_53_22
GCCTATTCGAATTGACCCCTTAATTACCTTTTCTCCTTATTTGCATTCTCCATCTCTTGTTTTCTATAATCGTTCGCGGTCAGGGCAAGCCCTGACTCGCGAGGGCACCCTTGGCTATCCTTTTATTATTCCGCATTCCGCATTACTTAACAAACAGCCCCACCGGCTTGAATGCTTTAGCGTCGATCAGGCCGTAATCGGTTAGCTTCAGCTCGGGAATCACGGGCAGAGCCAGGAAACTCAACGTCATGACGGGGTCATCGAGTTTGGAGCCGAGTTTCTTGATAGTATTGGTGAGCCGCTTGACATCGCCTGCTACTTCCGCAAGAGGCCGCTCCGACATCAGCCCGGCAATCGGCAGTTTGACATCGGCCAGAACTTCGCCATCGGCGACCACCGACATGCCGCCGCCGATCTTGTTTATATGAATGACAGCCTTGAAAATGTCGGCGTCATTGACTCCGGCCACGATAATGTTGTGCGAATCGTGGGCTATCGAGGTTGCCACCGCGCCGCGCTTGATACCGAATCCCGAGACCAACCCCTGCCCGATCCGTCCGGAGGCGGTATGGCGCTCGACCACGAAGAGCTTCAGAATATCGCGGCCGGGGTCGGAGACAATCTCACGCCCGTTGAGTTTCGGCTTGAGTATCTTGTGTTTTGTTATAATCTGGTTGGGTATGATACCGATCACGCGGCACATCCCCTTCTTGCCTCTTATCTTGAATTCGTCGCCCTCCAGCCACTTGATATTCACGGTGCTGCGGATTACAGGTTTGGGTCGTGGCACGTCCTCGTAAACCGCCTCGCCGCCCTTGCCAACCAATTGCCCTTTCTTGTAAACCTCAGTTGCCCGCAGCTGCTTCAAATTCTCGATTACGACCAGGTCGGCCAGCAAGCCGGGGGCGATAGCCCCCAGATCGCGCAGCGAGAAGTATTCGGCAGGATTTAGGGTAGCCATCCGTATTGCCGTGATCGGATTCATGCCAAGTTTGATCGCTTTCCTGACCACGCCGTCGATATGGCCCGATTCGAGTATGTCGCTGGGGTTGTGGTCGTCGGTGACAAGTATAAAGCGGCGGGCATTGGAATCGTTGACCAGCGGCATCAGGTCTTTCAGGTTTCTGGCCGCCGAGCCCTCGCGAATCATGACATGCATCCCCAACCGGAGTTTCTCTCGCGCCTCCTCGAACGTCGTCGATTCATGGTCAGAAGTTATGCCCGCCGAGATATATCCAGCCAGGTCCCGGCCGGTCAGCCCCGGCGCGTGTCCCTCGACACGTTTGTCCTCGGTGATAGCGATTTTTTCCATCATGTCCTCGTCACCGGATATGACACCGTGGTAATTCATCATTTCGCCCAGGCCGACCACCCATTTCTCGCGGAAGAAGGGGAAGATATCGAAAGCCCGCATGGTTGAGCCGGATGTCTCCAGATCTGTTGCCGGGACGCACGACGGCAGCGTGATGAAGACATTCAGCGGATTATATTTCGACGATTCGAGCATGTAACGGATACCGTCATAGCCAAGCACATTGGCGATCTCATGGGGATCGGCCACAATCGAGGTCGTGCCGCGCGGCACGATGACACGGGCCAGCTCGGGGATAGTCACCAGCGATGATTCGACATGGAAATGGCCATCGATGAATCCCGGGACCACGAATCGGCCGCCGAGATTGACCCTCTTCTGGGCCTTATAGCGCGGCCCCACCCCGGCAATCCGGTCTCTGAAGATGGCGATACTGCCCTCGAGGATCTCGCCGGAGTAAACATTTATGATTTTGCAGTTGTCCAGGCTGAGGTCGGCCGGGCGCTTGCCGGAGGCCACGTCGACCAGCTCTTTAATTTCGCGTGTTGAGCGTCGAGCGAATGGATTTGGCATATTTCTTATCTTCCTTTTCTATCGATTCGCAGCGGGTGGCGTCAGGTCACGTCCAAATGGACTACCCAGACGGGTCCGTATGGACGACCTGACGCTGCGTGTCACAATTTATTGTGACCGCGTTTTTATTATTCCTAATGGCCCGGACTTTTCAGTCCGGGATCATCCGGGGCTTGGAAGCCCCGGCTATTAGGATTTGTGTCTTATTCAACTGGGTGTCGCAGCTTGCTGTGACCCCAGCTATCTGCCGCTTTTACTAGCGGGCAAGGCATGCCTTGCCCCTACAATTGGCGCACACGGCGCACCCTACCTTTACATCTTTCGCGGTCAGAGCAAGCTCTGACGCGCGAGGGCACCTTTTTCTACGCTTCAGGATGGGAGGCCATTTCGCCGACATCCTGAGGCGATTCTATTTGCCGATCCCTTTCTGAATGATGTCGCGGTCGGGGCGCATGCGGGTCCAAAGCGACAAGCTCCGACGCGCGAGAGCACCTTTTTCTACGCTTCAGGATGGAAGGCCATTTCGCCGACATCCTGAGGCGATTCTATTTGCCGACCCCTTTCTGAATGATGTCGCGATCGGGGCCCATGCGGGTCCAAAGCGACAAGCCCCGACGCGCGAGGGCGCCACTGTTCATCTTATTCTAAGGCCAAGGCCTCGGCGACCCTTAACACCTTAGAAATTGTCGGGTTCCTCCGTCCAGACGGACCTGCCGGGTCCGTTCGGACCCGCCTGGGCTCGCTACATGAACCCGACCTACAAATTTATACCTGCCGTAGCTCCAGGCACCCCGCCACCGGCTGTGTCAGCAGGCAGAGGCCGCAGCCGACACATTTGTCGATTGAAATACTCGGCCGGCGCTTTTCGCTTTCCCACGATATCGCTTCATGGCCGCCATCGCGGCAGGCAATATAACAACGCCCGCAGCCGATACACTTTTCCTCCACAACGAAACTACGGACCTTCTGTCGCGGAAGGGAGTCGTGATCGGCGATGTATGGAAGAGAGATGCCGATCAGGTCAACAACAGAGTTGATTCTCATGTCCTGAAGATAATTATCCAATCCCGATGTCAAATCCCTGATGATATCAAATCCGTGTAGCATGACAGCGGTGCAGATCTGCGCGTTGCCGGCGCCGACGGCCAGAAGTTCGACCGAATCGCGCCAGTTCATGATGCCGCCGTTGCCGGAGATAACCAGGCCCGGCACGTGGCGCGCAATCTCGGCCACTGTTCGCAGCGTGATCGGTTTTATGGCCGGTCCGGTTAGGCCGGAATAAGTCGAGTACCCGCCGACATTCGGGATTGGCCTTAAGGTATCAAGCGCGATTCCCATCAGGGCCGGGACTGAATTCGAGGCCGTGACACCATCGCAGCCGGCTTTTTGCACGGCTTGGGCGATAGCAACAATATCAGAGACCTGGGGCGTAATTTTGATAAGAACCGGTAAGTCACATGCAGCATCTTTCACCCATCCGGCCACACGCTCGGTGGCGGTCACGCTCTGGGCCAGCATCTTACCGGGCTCCTCGCCGACACTCCCTTGCGGACATGAAAAACTGCACTCGATCAAATCGACATCGGCGCTTTTCAAAATAGTTACAAGAGACTGCCAACCCTCCCTGGAATCGGACATGATTGAGGCCGCGACCAGTTTACGCGGGAATTCTCGCTTGAGAATCCTAACTCGTTCCGCGACCTCATTTATATGGTAAGCGCTGATAAGATCGATATTGCCCATTCCTGCAATACCGCCCTCGCCGGCAAACGAGCTCATCATTGGATAAGCCAGGTCGACGCTGGTTGTCTCAAGCGATGTTGTCTTCAGGACCAAGCCGGCCCAACCGGCGTCCAGGCCGCGGCGGGCGATCGAGAGCTCATCGGTCGAGGGTGAGGCCGAAAGGATAAAGGGGTTCTCGAGCTCGAATCCGAGGAATGGGGTTTTAAGGCGAGGGGAGGTGAGAATCATGAGTGAGCCTTCAAAGATTCCATGTTCATTGAGCGATCAGCTATTGCGTTTATTGTCGGGGCGTATTGCAATATCTTTAGATCCGTATGGACGCCCCGACAAGATATGGCAAGGCACGTATTTCCACCGCCAAAGAGCTTTTTGTTGCTAGTCGACATAAATCGTTTATTTCCCCACCTGTGCAACATACTCGAGAATCTTGTGTGCCGCCTTCTTTCCATCCGCAACCGCCTCAACAATTGTCCCCTCGCCGCGGGCCAAATCACCGCCGACAAAAATGCCGGGAATCGACGTTGACAGGTCCGGATTTATCGTAACATCACGCAAGTAACCGCTGGTCATGCCGATTGCGACAATTGCGATATCAGCCGCGACAACAAATTCGCTGTCGGGAACCTCGCGAGGGATTCTGCGCCCCGAGGAATCGGTTTCATCACAGAGTTCGGTCTTGACGCACTTGACTCCGGTCAGGCAATCGCCATCGCTGACGAGCGCCTTGGGCGCGGTCAAATAGTCTATCGCCACGCCTCTTGCGGAGGCCGCGTCAAGTTCGGATCGCCAGACTTTCATTTCGAGCGGGCCCCGGCGGTAGAGCAGCCTGACCTCAGCGGCTCCGAGGTGGGCGGCCGCGGACGCAACATCAAGCGACACGTTGCCGCCGCCAATCACGACCACTTTTCTGCCGTCCAGGGACGCAATCCGGCCGGCCCGGGCCTCGTCCAGGAAGAAGAGCGATGGTACTACTCCCGAGGTGTCTTCCCCGGGGATTCCAAGCTTCCGGCAACGCGGAAGACCGGTCGCGACGTAAACGGCGTCGAATTCGTAGAGCAAATCGGCGGGGTTCTTAATTACCGTATCTGTTATTATATCGATACCTATGTTTGCAACGTAATTCAGATCAACATCGACGGCACTATCGGGCAAGCGAAATTTCGGGATACTATTTCGGGGTACACCTCCGGCAATCTCGCGCGACTCGAATATTACCGAATTCACGCCGGCTGTCTTGAGTTTGACTGCACAGCTCAATCCCGCCGGCCCGGCGCCGATAACTGCCACACGCTGACGCTCTTCCTCGTGTTCGATATTTGCGCTGTGGCGCTCAAACAATGTGGCCAGTGAATGAAGTTCACGTATTTTCAGCGGCGAATCGATCTGGGCCCTGGTGCATTTGGTCTGGCAGAATATCTCCTCGGGACAAACCGTACCGCAGACCGCCGCCAAGGGGTTGGCCTCCCGGATAAGGTCCGCTGCATACCTCAAATTGCCGGTTCTCACAGAGCGGATAAATTCCGGAATGGGGATCGACGCCGGGCAGGCCCTCTGGCATGGGGGATCATAGCAGGAGAGACAACGCGCCGCCTCGGATGCGACCCATGTCTCGGCTTGCCTTGTTGGTTGTATTGCGATTTCAGGCATATTCAGTGTCATTTTACCGCCTGAATTTCTCCAAATGCATATCGTCCATTGACTCTGCCGCTTTCCTGACGGCCTCGATGATTTGTAAATATCCGGTGCAACGGCACAGGTTCCCGGCCAGGGATTCTTTTAAAACGGCGTTGCTCGGTATCCTGTTATGTAACAATAAGGCGACAGTCGACATAACCATGCCGGGCGAGCAAAATCCGCAATGGACTGCGTCGCACTCCACAAATGCCTGTTGAATCGGGTGAAGCTTTCGGCCGCTTGACGCCACGCCTTCGATAGTCCAGATACTTGCGCCGTCGATCTGGGGGGCCAAAACCAGGCAGGCGTTGACAGCCTCGCCGTTGAAAATGACTGTGCAGGCGCCGCATTCGCCGATCTCGCAGCCGCACTTGGTGCCGGTAAACCCCAGGCCATCGCGGAGGAATCGAAGCAGTGTCCAGTTGGGCGGCACATCTCGTTCCATTGGGATACCGTTGAGAGTAAATTTCACTGCTACATCCGTTGTCACCATAATTCAACTCACCATGCCCGCAATCAATTTGCTCTGAGCTTCAGTTAGCGCCCGGGTCAAGAGGTTGATTAGCACCGGTTTCTTGTAAGGAGTCGACCATCTATGGCCGCTTTCCTTTATCATCATGTCGGCGGCGATATTGGCGGCCTGGCGGTAGAGCTCTTGAGATGGTGTCCGGCCGACTAACATGCGCTCAATACGCGGTATTCTCGATGGCGTTGGAAAGACCGAGCCCGCCGATATCCGCACCGAACCTATCTTGCCGTCCCCATTCATAAAAATGGAGGTCGCCAGAGTCATACGCGATATATTGACCGCCTGCCGTCGGCCGAGCTTGATATATGACCAACCCGTGCTCACCTCGGCCTTTCGGCAGATTATGGAATGCAATATCTCGCCCGGGCCGAGCGAGGTTCTGTAAGGCCCGAGCACAAACTGTGAAAGAGGCACAGTTCTTGTCCCACCGGATGATTTCAGCACCAGCTCGGCGTCATATAAAAGCAGGGCCGGTACCGTGTCGGCACAGGGCGAGGCGTTGACAATATTGCCGCCGACCGTGCCGCGGTTCCTTATCTGAAGCGAGCCCACCAGACTCGAGGCCCTTGACAGCACCGGCAGCGATTTGGCTATCAGCGGATTCGAGGCGATAGCCGCATGAGTTACCAGAGAGCCAATTTCAATGATATCGCCGGCATTGCGGATGAAGTCCAGGCCCAATCTTTCCAGGTCGAGGATTTTCCTCGGGCGACCGTCGCGCAATTGCAGGACCAGATCGGTTCCTCCGGCAGCAGGCGTGTGCTCACCGCCGCCCATGATATGCAAGGCGTCATCGAGTTTCTCCGGCCGGAGGTATTCGAGAACCGAGATCACGATTCGGCGCCTTTCGCCATTGCCGAGCCGCGTTCCCGCCCGGGTATCAGGTTCTTGCCAAGCAGGACCCTTTCTAATGTCAACGGCAGTTCGCGCACCCTGCGTCCGGTGGCGTTGGCCACAGCGTTGGCGATTGCGGGGGCCGCGATCTCGTTGGCCGGTTCGCCGAGCGCCTTGGCCCCATACGGCCCCAGCGGGTCGTCCCCCTCGAGGAAGATGACCTCGGTCTGGGGCATGTCGCAGATCGTGGGAAGAAGATACTCATCGAAGTTGCCAAGCTTTGGTTGACCATCCTCCTCGGCGTACGCCTCCAAAAGGGCATACCCCATTCCCATGGCCACGCCGCCGTAGACTTGCCCTTTGGCGCCATTGATATTCAATACCTTACCGACATCGTGGCAGCTTATGAATTTCGTTACTATCACGCGGCCGGTGTGGATATCGACTTCGACCTCGGCCAGATTTGCGCCGTAAACGAATGTGAAATAGGCATCGCCCGTGCCATCCTCCTCGCGCCAGGTGGTCTTCGGCGATTTATACCACCCATGCGCCGATAACGAAATGCCACGCCTGAAACATTCCGCCGCCAATTGCGCCAGCGTTATCCGGCTCGATCCGGCAGATATAAAGTCATGGCAGAATACGAGCGCAGAGGCTTTGCATTTCAGCATGTCGGCGGCCACAGGGGCAATCCTGTCTTTCAGAATTGTGCTGCCGACGCGGGCGGCGTTGCCGGCCATAAAGCTGGTGCGGGAGGCTACGGTCGGGCCGGAATCGGGCATGACCGTCGTATCGGCGTTCAAGAATACGATTTTATCGGAAGACAGGCCGAGTTCCTCGGCTACGACGAGCGATATTGTCGTGGCGGCCCCCTGCCCCATATCGACCAGGCCGCATGTTACCACCGCCGAACCATCGGTTTGGAGCGAGATTCCGACCCCGGCCGCATCGGCGCCCTCGGCCCCGAGCGAGACACCGCGGTAACTGCATGAGATACCGATACCCTTCTTGATCGGTGAGGCGCTGTCCTGCTCCCTGTTCGCCAACCATTTTGCTTTGAAGCCCCCCGCTGACGTAACATTTCTCAGCGCTTCGTCAAGGGTGACCCTGTGCGTCAGTTTCTGTCCTGTGGCCGTGATTGAACCGTCTTTCAGCGTGTTGCGAAGCCGCATTTCGAACGGGTCGAGGCCAAGCTGTGCGGCCAATTCGTCCATAAGCGATTCCACCGCGAAACAGATCTGGGGCGAGCCAAAACCGCGCATGGCGCCGGTGTAGCAGTTGTTTGTGTAGGCGGCGTAGATATCGGTCTTGACATGCGGCACGACATAAGGCCCGGTGGCCTGGACCACCGAGCGCCAGGTGACAAACTGCGAGGTCGCGGCATAAGCCCCGGCGTCGGCAATGATCTTGATCTCCATAGCTTGCAAGATGCCATCGTTCGATACGCCGACCTTGTAACGCATTTTATACGGGTGCCGCTTGTATGATTCCCTCATTGACTGCTCGCGGGTGTTGACCATCTTTACGGGCCGGCCGGTGGTCAGCGCCAGAAGCGCGGCCCGGCAACAGATGGCGCTCATGGCCTCGTCCTTGCCGCCGAATGAACCGCCCAGGGTCGCCTGTATCACGCGAACGCGGTTGAGCGGCAGGTTCAGGACCGAGGCCACCGCTCGCCTGATAGAATATAGGTTTTGCACCGAGCCTGTGATGGTTACACCGCCGTTTTCACCAGGCTCGGCCAGGACAGCCTCGGGCTCGATATAGGCGTGCTCGACTTTTTGGGTTGTATATTCATGCTCGATGACGAAATCGCTGTTCTTAAATCCGGTCTCTATGTCGCCCTTGCGTACTTTGTGGTGGGCGCAGAGGTTGCCATCCTCATGTACCAGCGGAGATGACGGCGACAGGGCTTGCTCGGGGTCGGAGACGACCGGACAGGGAGAATATTCAACCTCGATCAACTCGATCGCCTTGTCGGCCAGCTCCGGCGTCTCGGCGGCTACGATTGCGACGGCGTCGCCGACATACCGAACCTTGCCGGAACAGAGAACCATCTGATGAGGCACAATTCCGCCGAAAGATTTGGCCCCGGGGATATCGGCATGTGTCAGCACGGCGCGGATACCATCGAGCGCTCTGGCCCTCTCGGTATTGATCGATTTAATAATCGCATGTGGATATGGCGAATTCAGGACTGCTCCATAGAGCTGGCCGGTGCGGCTATGATCGGCGCCGTACCGTGCCCGGCCGGTGACCTTGTCGATCGCATCGACACGCGGCGAGGCTTTGCCGATCACATTGAACTTGTTACCTTGCGGATTCTCTTTGGCCATCACATCGATTCCAGAATTTTTGTCAGGCCGCGTTTCAGCAGGATTCCGACCATCTCTTTGCGGTAGGCGGCCACAGAGCGGATATCGTCTATTGGGCGTGCCTCTTTTGAGGCGGCCTCGGCGGCGTGATCAATCAATTTGGCATCAAGGCGATTGCCCCGAAGCAGCTCCTCGGCTACACCGGCTCTAATGACAGTCGGCGCCACAGCCCCCAGGGCGATCTTCACGTCCAAAATTATGCCGCTCTTGATCATGAGAGCCGCCGCCACGGAAACCTTGCTTATGGCAAGAGCTTGCCTTGTGCCAAGCCTGAGAAAGAACCCGATCCTTTTTACTTTGGAGATTCTAATGGCCGTAATTAGCTCATTCGATTTCAGGACTGTCTTTCCCGGGCCGACGAAAAATTTTTCAATCGGCATAGACCGCTTGGTCCTGACGCTTAATAGCTCTAAAGTCGCACCTAACACATAAAGCGGAGGGATCAGATCGCCGGCCGGGGAGGCGTTGGCGACATTGCCCCCGATTGTTGCCCGGTTGCGAATTTGCACCGAGCCGGCTACGGAGGCGGCTTGCGCTAATTGGGGGGCATATTTTCCAATAATAGGCGAACTCTCAATCTCGGAGAATGTGACATTCGGGCCGATTGTAACGAAATCATCGTGAAGCGTTATTTTGCCCAGCGCCTTGATACCGTCGAGCACCAGAAGCTTCGGCCAGGGTCTGTCGACCCGGTCATGAAGCTGAACCAGAATATCCGTACCGCCGGCGACTACTACCAGGTTTGGCCGCGCCTTAGCAGCGAGGGCCTGGCGAAGGCTTGACGGATTTATCGTATCCTGCTCTTTCATTTTCTTTCCTGGGCCACGCGCTCGGCGGCCCGCGACACAGCCTCGATTATCTTGCTGTAACCGGTGCAGCGGCAGAGATTTCCGGCCAGGGCGCGTTTGATCTCATTATCGGAGGGATGTCGATTCCTGGCAAGCAGCGCCGCGGCCGAGACTATCATTCCCGGCGAGCAATATCCGCACTGCACTGCGCCGGTCTCCTCGAATGCATTCAATATATGGGCGTAACGGTTGTCGGCGGCGACACCCTCGATTGTGACAATTTCATGTCCGGCTATCTGCGAGGCAAGCATCAGGCATGAGCAGACCGGTTTGCCGTCCAAAAGCACGGTGCAGGCGCCGCACTCGCCTTTGCCGCAGCCCTCTTTAGTGCCGACCAGATCGAGCCGCTCGCGCAATAAGTCAATTAGGCGCTCGACCCCGGGGAGATCGAGCATTACAAACTTGCCGTTGAGCTTAAATCTCACCTTCATCTCTTCTTGAGCTCCCGCCAGATTTTTTCAGGAGTCAAGGGCAAGTCCCTTATCCTGATACCGACCGCATCATATACGGCATTGGCAATGGCTGGGGCGATCCCCATAAGTGGCTGTTCGCCGAATCCTTTGGCCCCAAATGGCCCGTCAGGATAGGGATGTTCGACAATGATTGGAGTGATTTCGGGCTGGTCCTCGGCGGTAGGGATGATATAGGTCGAAAATTCAGGGTTGATAATGCGGCCCTTGTCGTCGGATATCATTTCCTCCATGAGGGCGTATCCCACGCCCTGAAGCGTCCCGCCCTCGATCTGACCCTCGGCCAGGGCCGGATTGATCGCCTTGCCGACATCGTGCGCCGCCCAGATTTTCAAGACGGTTGCCTCGCCGGTCTGGCGGTCGACTTTGACCTTGGCCAGGTTGGTGGCGAAAGCGTAAGTGACATAAGCATCCCCCTGGCC
>Ga0154764_1162_pt1 | contig 10453 bp, 10 predicted proteins | sample Rifle2008BG16ft_FD_105772 | JGI IMG/M metagenome (GOLD analysis project Ga0154764, IMG submission 105772) | candidate division Zixibacteria bacterium RBG_16_53_22
TTATGGCCCATTTTAAGCGCAACGCGCATGTTCTCGCCGAGCGCGCCAAACGTGGCAGCAATTTGCGCGAGGTCATCGTGCGTGAATTCCATCCCGTTCCATTTACCAACTGCAAATATTTCAGCGTCGAGTTCCATGTGACCCCCTATTGGATAGTCTGGTGACACGTTTTGCACAATGAATAAGGCCTCACGAAGAGCGCTTCCGGGTTGTTCCACACGGTTCCAATCACCCCATCTGTCCCCTGGCCATCTAGACTACACGTCCCGATGCGCCCATCTGACCAAGCTATCGCCATACCTTCATTCTGCCACATACAGGGTGCTGACCCGGCAGAGTTGTGCCAGTCCACCTGTCCTGCCCAATCAATCGCCGCGATAGCGGGGTCTGCGCTCACACCGGCGAGTATGCCACGCGCGCGTAATAATTCGACAGCAGGGCCAGCTTTCTCTGGCCGGTGTAGACTTACCCATGTTCGTACTCGCGCCTCCGCGATTACGTCCGCCATTTCTGCTGTAAGCCCGACGCCATTAATCGCACAGGTTAAATCAATGTCAGGCAGCAGCAAACGAGCACGGCGTATATATTCAATAAAATTGGGGTGCATTGTACTCTCCCCAATGCCGTGTACGCTCAATTCATATTGCGTCCCTGCGCGGACAAAGTGCTGTACCAATGTTAGCGCGCGGTTGAACGTGTTGCCGTCCATGTCCATCTTAGGGCGCGGCATTTTCTTATGCACGCAATATCTGCAAGTCAGATTACACCGGCTGGTGATCTCGATTTGATGTATGCGCGTCACTTGTTTCACTTCGCCGCTTCCTTTTGCGCTGTATCCAATAACTCGCGGAGTTTCGTCAACTCCGCGGGGGTCAGGCGTAAATATATCCGGTTGATGGCGTGCTTGTCGACAGCCACCATGTCTACGCTGCGCATGCCGTCTGTGTCTCGCACGTAGAAACTAATCGCGCCCCCTGAGCTGAATACTCCGCCGATGGTTGTGGTCGTCTCAACTGCATGCGCATTGTGTGCGAAAAAGAACATCGAGCACACCCACATCATAATAATTTTGAACACAATTTCCATTCCCTATTATAAGTTAATTATGCGCAAATCAAAACTTCTTTCATCCGTGCGGCCTTGCGAAGTCACGATTTGATTGCTCACTTTATGCGAAGTGCCCGCCGTGCCACTGCCGATAAAACACACCGTCTGATGCGATGTGATGCTGGACGATGTGATAGCTAACGTGCTCGCCGAGAATACCGACGATGATATCGTATCACCACTGCTCATCCATTGCGTCCAATCGAATCCGTAATCTTTATTCGCGTGCGGGTCTTTGTCCATATTAATGTACCGTGGTAATTCTATTTTCTACCGAAAGCGCGACCAGTCTAGTTTCTACCGGAATCGCGAGCATCCTGCTTTCTATTGGGAGCGCGATCGTTCTATAGCGCGTGTGATACGTAATAGTATATGTTGAGGTTGCATCTGGCACAATCGCCCCTGCCGTGTCCACGGCAACGCCGACGGCGGCTGCGGCTGCGGTGTGGATGTACTCGCTCGGAAGCTGCGCCGGTGATGCTGAAATATCCTCCAGCATTGGGCGTCCGACGTAAACCGAGCGCTGTTCGGACACTAACCCTGCGCCGTCGCTGGGTCGCAAAAGGAAAAAGCTTCCCTCATGCGTAGCGGGACTGCCGATCACGCTAAATCGCTGCCACACAGGGGTGACCAGAAAGGGCGTTTGTACCAATACTTGCCCGCCATCAGAGTCTTTCAGCTGCAAAACGATATATTGTGACCCGGACGGGGATTTCATGTCGATCGAGCACTGATGCACCGCACCAGCAGGGGGCATAGGGTAGCTGCTCTGTAAAAGTATAGCGCTGCTCGCTGAGGTCATGGCGAGTAACGTCGCCGATGTTCCACCCATCATATCGGTCTGTCCAGGCGTTATGACCGGTGCGCCATTTTTTTGCCAATCCGCAGTGCTAAAATCTTCGCTGAACCTGAATAAATTCTTCCTACTAGTAACTATATTGTGCTCTTGCTCCGCGCCCGTGCCGCCAGTGATGCGCAACATCATTCCCGCATAGGCATCCGCCACCTCTGATGCAGTAGCGGCCAGCGTCAGCGACTTGGATGCGCCCGCCTGCGCGGTGCCGCTATGTATCAGCGTCGACGACAGTGCTGCTACGATTTCGGGTTTAACGCGCGATACCCGGCTCTCCAATCCCACAAATGCAGTGCGCAGAATATTCGCCGCGTTCGCAACCGCCGCAACCCCTACTCCGAAACCACGAGTAACGATTAGCCCGGGTGAACCCCATGCGCCTATTCCGCGTGTTATGATTGATGCTGGGGATGCCATCATGTAGCCCTTGTAATGCTGGTCGGCGTTGTCGCCGAATCCAGCGTAAATGTTTCAGCAGTCGTTGTGCCGTCAAATTTTTTAATAGTTTTGGTTGTGCCTGCGATTGCCACTTCACCCTCGTGCGCGAGCATCTCACAAATACCTTGGGCGAGGGTTGGCGCAGAAGCGTCTGCGCGGTAACTTTCTGTGAGTTGCGTTGTGAATACGGCTGTTGCGATTGTCGCGGCGGATGGGATATCGCTGGTCGCGGCGGGCGCAGCAGGGATCAAATCCGTCTTGGTCTTGATCGCAGCAATTTCTGTGTCCAGAAAATCATCTACGACGCTTACGGCAACAGACATGTCTGTCTGAAGTTTGCCAAATGTGCCAGGGGAACCATACCCTGTCGTTGCATCATTCCAAACGGCGGCTGCGATGGCGGCATTCGCGGATGCGGTTATTTTCGCACTTGATATGGCATCTGCATAAATGGCAGCATTGGTCAAAACACCATCGGACATTGCACCAACGTCCGAATTCATTCTGCCCCCAACAAGTGTCGCGGGCAGGCGTGCCTGAATGTCATCAAGGTCGGCATGTACCGTCGCTGCTGTCAGGCCAGTAACGCTACCGACTGCACCAGTTACTGCGCTGGCTGTCACCTCCAGTGAATTGTTGACCTTCGGGCCGAAATCCAGTTCTACACGGTACATGCTGGTAGCGTCTGGGTTAACAGTCCAATTCCGCGCTACAGTTACAACTTTCGTACTGCCGTTGTAATTGGCAATTCCACGGGTCTGTCCACCACCGGTGCCGGAATAGATTGAAATTTTTTGACCTATCCAAAGATTATCTTCTGCGGATGCAGCCGCGCGCAAGGTTATGCTGTTTGCGTTTCCGCCCTGTGCTTGCCCGTTTTCTGTTGATTGCTTATCAACAGGGGCAATCTGCACACCATCCGTTCCTGTGTCCAACAGAATTGCTGCCGTGTCCGCTTTGATAGCAGCAATTTCTGTGTCCAGAAAATCATCGATTGTATTTACAGATGCTTGTGATGCAAGTGCTGTAAGCCCCGCGCCAGCCACACCGAGCGTGGTCTCTATGCCATCCACGAAACCGCCTATTGTCAGCAGATCAGCAGCGATAGATGCACCCGCCGGTGTGCCTAATTTAGGTTGCATGTTTGCAGTATCAACAAGTATATCCGCCGTGTCCGCCTTGATCGCAACAAACCCATTCGCGCCATTTGCCAACCCATAGCTATCACCTGTCTGCGGAAACGTAGTGTAAATCGGTAGCGTCACATTGCACGCTGAGGTATGCGTAAATGTAAACCCGATTTGATCGTAGTTTGTTTCCGCTTGCGCCGGGGCATATGTCCAATACCCATTACCTTCATGTGTACACGCACCTGCCCCGACAGAACCGACAGTTTGAGTTCCGCCATCACCTGTAATATAGATTGTGGTGGTGCCTGTCGTGACAGCGCTTCCATCGCTTTTGCTGATTAATTGACACCCCACAAACTGGCTGGCGACATTCTTTTTCATATCGAAACCCCAATCTTGTATGAACTGATTGCTCTGTAACGCCCATGCGGGTTGGAATCCCCCGCCGGGTACGGCAACCGTATCGAATAGCGGTAGAAAAAACATTCAGACTCCAACACCCATCAACATTAATTGATTCGCCCCCGCTGACGGTGGTGGCGGAGGCGTGTATTCAAAAAAGTCCTCGGCAATGTTCTGCGCTACTCCGCTCTGTATTTGCTGAATCAAAAACTGCAACGACAAGCGTCCATCCGATTGTTGCCTCCAAATGTTCATCAGCCGTCTGCCACTTCAATTAGTAAGTCAAGCGCTGCTGTTGTTGTCGAACTAGCGGATTGCGTTACAACTAAAGCCGAGGTGTCATAAATCTGCACCAACCCGGTCTTTGTTAAATCATGCACAATTTCTTCCATACTACTAGTGTTCGCAGTGTTGCCTAACGTTCCTGAATGCCACAACGGCCTCATAACGTGCACGTTGAATGTCCCAACGGTAGATACGGAGGAAGTCACTACGTCAATCCGCTGTACCCCGCTGTCTCCGGCAGCTAACGGAACTCTGAACATTCTACCAACTGTCGGTGCCACACCAGTTGCAATGGTGCCGGTAACGGATGAAACTCCGTCCTGGTCCAGATACGTTATGGCGATGCTTTGGCTTCCAGTAAACGCAGTGACCGTTTCCAACCAGATTTCCAGCCCCTTGTAATCCCCACCAGGTACTCTCCCAGCGTAACTTGGTTGTGCTGTAAGGCTGACGTTGCTGTTAAACGAATATGCACCGGCTGAAAATAGGCGGTCGTAGAGTTTTAGTCTGTTTATATTATTGCCTGCATTGACCCCGCAAAAACTGACCTTTGAAATATATCCCGTTGCGTTAAATGTATTTATCGCTGGGTAGCCCGTTATCGCGGCCGTATGCACGACCCCGTTTGCCGTATTGCCAATAGCCAGTGTTCCAGCGGGGGGGTAACCGGCAATATCAAACATTGTCCACGGTATAGATGCTGCAACTGTGCGCGTACCGCCTTTAAACAACGTGAGATGTTGTTTGGGTGCTGCTATCAGCTGTGCGAGAGTTGTAATTGCCATATCACCCTTGTGCTATCTGGATATACAATTCAGGTACGCCTGATGTTGTCGAGTCAATATAAAACACCGGGAACAATGCTGAGGTATCATAAATTTCAGGCATGCCCGTTCTCAAAAAGTCGTGGTTTTCGCCGCCATTTATCATTGCTATACGTCCACGCCACAACGGTCTCATAACGTGCACGTTGAATGTCCCAACAGTAGATACGGAGGAAGTCACAACATCTATCCTCTGTACCCCACTATCTCCGGCTGCCAATGGCACTCTAAACATTCTGCCTATTGTCGGTGCCACACCAGTTGCAATGGTGCCGGTAACGGATGAAACTCCGTCCTGGTCCAGATACGTGATGGCGATGCTTTGGCTTCCAGTAAATGCAGTAACCGTCTCCAACCATATCTCCAGCCCCTTGTAATCTCCACCGGGCACTCTCCCCGCATAACTGGGTTGGGATGCCAAGGTCACGTTGCTGTTGAATGAATACGCTCCAGCGGAAAACAGGCGGTCGTAGAGTTTGACGCTACCTGCCACTGAATTACCAAAAGCGACACCTGTAACATACCCCGTGCCCGTGATTGTATTAATCGGGTGATATCCAGCAGTTGCATCTGTATGTACAAGTCCATTGGCCGTGTTGCCGATTGCCAATGTTCCGGCACCTGGGCTACCCGCAATGTCAAACAACGAAAATGGGACAGCGGCGACAGTTGTGCGCGCGGCTTGTTTGAATATAGAGAGCTTCTGTTTGGTAGCTGCGATATAACCATCAAGCGTTGAGATTGCCATTATGTTTTAACCCCCTGTACATTTACATATACCGAACTTACCCCGGCGCTCAGTTGCGCAGTCCAATTGTTCGCCGCTGTAGTTTGTGTGGCTGGAGTTGGATATGAAAACACACCGCCTCCGTTTGCCGCTATGGCATAATTTTTTTCCACAGAACCCGCTGTTGCATCACGAAGGGACACCACGACAGCCGTTGCGCTGCTGTTGGTGATTTCGATCATGGTCAGATCATGGAAAACACCCGCCGCGCCAGCCGCCAGCAATGTTGTTTCTGCGGTTGTTGATAGTGTGATGGTGTTTTTGACAATCAATTCACGAGGAGCATTCAGTTTAACAAGTTGCCGCCCCATAATATCAAAATAGGCATCAACTCTATCCCCTGCCGCTACCGCAGATGGATTGCTCGTTTGAGCCTTGCCGCCGATCTTTACTGGATTGCCTGTGTCTGCACCATCATGTGCAACATTACCAACTGCCGCGACCTCATCTGTGGTGGCAATAAGTGCTCTTACGTTCACTGATTCATTGTTCAGCGTTGTCGCCAAATCACCCGCGAGGGTCACCCGTAATTTCTGCTCTCTCCCTTCAGTCCATGTTTGGTCACTCGCTAATGCTATGGCGGTCAATGTGCTGAAATTATCAGACGTTGGCGCAGCAGTATCGTTGCTTTTATTGCCCTTCACGACATTTTGAACATCACTGATTTTTACATATTCATCCTGCCCCATGTGCCGTTGAATTGCCTGGTGATAGAAAACACCCTGCGCGGTTCCACCATTGACATATCGTGCACGGGAATATCTGGCGATTGATTGATGCGCTTCTCTCAACGGCACGGTGCCGGTTACTGGTTCAGTATCAAATGCGAACCAATTAGTGCCATCGTGCGAATCTTCTGCGTAATGTGTCCCACCAACATCGGAATATACATAATGCGCCACATAAGCGCCGCCAGTAGAATGGTCAAACGTCTGAGACGTATACGACGCTCCTATACCAAGCGGCGTAGTAGTTAGGTCGATGACCGATGCGCTTTTTGTATAATCAATCGGTAGCGGAGCCGTTGTTGACACAAGTGTTGCGGTATCGAGTGCCCCAAATGCTAATTTGCCTATTGGGTATTTAACGCCACCTACGTCATCAAAGGCAATCGTGTCGCCAGCGTCCCACGAGGATTTGGTTATGTTATCGGACATGATTTATCCCTTGTTTTTAGCATTTTCAAATCCGACGCATGCAATTTTATCATTTGCTGCAACAAGCCTGATTTTGCAGGCATCTTCCCATTCATATTTCCATGGCGATCTATCGGACATACTAATCGCCCATATCCAGAATTTGCACTCCCAACAAAGGGACCTTGCAGATTTTGATAGTGCTATTTTTGACATACATCAACGTGCTCCTGCATGATTACATTGTGTGAATCCAAACCCCTTCTGCGGGTTTACTGTTGGTGCATCACTCGCTTGCCATACATCACGCGTAGTGACTGGAATAAGAATGCTGCGGCAATTAAAATGATTTGGCGGACGAAAAGTTGACCACACCTCAGAATCTATACCGTAGGTTTCTCCGTCTAGTTGTGAGCATATTTCAGTGGTGCGGTCATCCAACACGGCGCTGTACTCAAGCGCCTCAACAAATCCCTGTAATTCTGGGTCGCTGAAAAATTGATAGCGGGCTTCATTAATCGCTTCAAAATTTGTGGTACGGATCGCGGTTTCTATCCGTGCTTGTGGATTGTGCCCTTTCGGCAACACCAACGCCACCGCAATATCCTCCGCTGACACTAATCCATCCGCCGCTAGCGCCCTATATATCGCCCGTTTGGTTTCTTCTTGTGTTTTGCTAACCTTGATGCCTTCCATCAGGATGTTGCGGATTGTTTTCTGCGTTGCCGCATTGATGTCGCCCGCGAGAGAGTAGGACTTCTGTTTGAGGTACGCGGCAGCCACATCCTGAAGTGCGAGGTCGTTGACAGCAAATGCCGCGCCCTTGGCCTTATTTATTTCCTTTCGCGAATGTGATTCGCCGATGCTCCACGCTTCCTTCAACCCTTTATGTACGGCATTCTTGAGCGCGGACATTTCGCTTGCGGTGTAATTCAACTTCTGGATATCGCGCGGATCGCCTTCCGCCGTGCCCAGCTTCAGCTCAGCAGCGAGCGCCACTACGCGGGCGACAGCGGCGGAATTAAGCGCCGCCACTTCATACGCCGTGTCCTGCGTGCTGTTGTCAGCTTTGTTGCCGATAACCGCAAAGTCCACGCGCTTCATGGCGCGGGAGAATGCTGACACGGAAATGGCAGACTTACCTACGACCGTTTCCGCAACAGGTGGCGGTGTTGGTTTAGGCTTCGGTGCGGGATTCTCGTCTGCGCTGGCAGGCGGTGCATTAGGGTCAACATGCTTCCCATCTGGCCCAAGCTTCGGCGCGTTAGGATCAACTGGCGCGACCAGCGATTCGCCCTTCTCCGGGAACTCCAACATCTCGCGCAAGTGCTTTTCGTCTGTGTCGCTGGCTTGCACTGCCTTCCCTGTTACGAGCGCAGTCCATGTCTTAATGATTTCCATCTTCCGCCGTTCGCTAATCGGCTTGAATTTGAATTGCGGATAATAGCCATCAGCGAAGTTATATTCGCCCAAATCTTTGAACAGCTTTTCATTCAGCGCGTCTTCAAGACGCTGCCCATCCGCCGCCAGCGTCCAGAAGAACGCCTCAAGCTGCGTCTCCGACTGTGAATAACTGCCTACGCCGCCCTGCTCAGTAATGCCAAGCAGATTCGGCACAAGCAATGATTTCGCAATAGCCTTGTCTTCCTGCGCGATTTTACGTTCGAACAAATCAGTCGTCGCCGGGTGCTCAATGTTGAGATCGACATTTCCGGGCAGAATGATTGCACTGGTCGCCTGTAAATTGCCCAGTACGGATTGCAACGCAGTCAGCTCCGCTGAACCTTGTACCAGGGCTTTGCCCTCTTTGGGCTGCGCCCAAATAAATCCAGCGGCGAATCGCTCCATGTGAATATTCTGGAACTTGATCGCCATGTCCTTGCTGAACCACGCGCGGTAACATTCGCGCAATTCGCTGCGCCCGTAGTGTTTGTCGATGTCCGGGTTCTGCACGTAATGAATGAATTTGTCGAGATCAATTTCCTGTTCGTTCATCTCAAACTTTTGCACAACCTTTTCAATCTTGCCATACGCATCGGTGTGAAAAAAGAATGTATCACACGGTTTTACTTCAAGCCGCTCTATGCCTACCCATGCTTTTTTCTGGTACGCAACCTGTGCGTAGATTTTTTCCGTTATTGAGTAACCGTTGTACATCGCGGACAGAATCCCATTCAGCGCATCGGTGAACGATCCTTGCATTTCAGCTATGATGTGCTGAAATAACCCGGCGCGCATTTCGGTTTCGGTTTCGGAGAGCGATTCGTGCTCGCATGTGATTATGAATTGGCGGGAGGTGATCGCGTCACGCTTAAACCGCACGACGGCTTTTACCTGCTCGTCGGTCATCATCTTTTGGTACACGCCGAAACCTTTGCGCCCAATGAGCGCATCTGGATTATATTTTGGGAATGTTGCCCCGCGATACATGGACGACTCCGACCATGCCACTTCCGCCGTCGGCGCAAGGGGAGTGGGCGGAGTAGACTTGAAGCGGTTAGTTATGAAATCCAGTATCACCAATCACTCCTCGCTTGACTCCGCGCGGCCACGATAATCTCTATTTGGCCGGGTATAGTCGGGGTTTGCGTTGCAAACAACATCGCTATGCTGTCCGCGCGGTCTGGGGACTCAATGCCGCGTGCCATCATAGCTTTTTTTGTTTCAAGCTCCTCCACGCGCTCCGTGCCGGGTAGCGTGCGGACAGAACACATCTGAGCGGTGAAGTCATCCCAGTCCTCAACGAAATCCTCAGCGTATGATATGCGCCCATCACGATGCGCGTCACGCATGACGATATACGATTGCGTGCGGCGGTTGCGCCACATTTTAGGATTATCACTAGCTTCTCCTCCCTTGTATGTTACAACGGCATGCCCCATTTCCATCAGATACCCCGCTGTGCCCGCGCCCACACCCAACGAATCTACGACGATGTCATCGCGCCCTTTGCGCCCCTTGTGCTTGTTGAATAAATCCACAGCAGCCTTCGCTGCGAGTATAGGCGACTCGCTGGAAGGGAACGAATGTTGCTGTTGCTCGATGATATTCATGCTGTCGCCCAGCATGATTGCGGCGGTGAGTACCGTGAAGTTCGCACCACCGTCTGCTACGTCTGCCGACACGCGCAAGCGCGGTATGTGCCCTGCTCCAACTGTTTCACGCCCGTATGCATCCGTGAGCCACGCGTACGGGATGAGTTGTGCCTCGTCCCCATCAGCGAATTCGCCGTAGCACCGAACCTTGACCACAGGCGAATCGCGCCCATATTTATCCACCATGCGCTGCACCCATTCCGTGCTGACGCGAGTCGTCTTCGCGAGATCAACGTGAATTTGATAATAGTGCTTGGAGACTTTCGGAACATTATGTGAGGCATGAAATGTCCCTTGATTTTTGGTAGGGTTGCCGATGAGCAGTAGTATCACAAGCACGCCGCTCGAGATTGCACCCTCGATGACAGGGAACATTTCTTCCGGCATACCGGACGC
>Ga0154764_1077_pt1 | contig 10435 bp, 5 predicted proteins | sample Rifle2008BG16ft_FD_105772 | JGI IMG/M metagenome (GOLD analysis project Ga0154764, IMG submission 105772) | candidate division Zixibacteria bacterium RBG_16_53_22
GGTGGCGCCGCATGGTCCGGGTATAAGGATTAGAGAGCTCTTCCTGGCGGGAAAGCCATTCACCTCCTTCTGGGCAATCCAAAATGACGCCAGCGGCCACGCATCCAGGATCGCCAGAGCTTACGCCGCTGCTATCGGATGCCCTGCCAACAATCTTTTCAAGACAACATTCCATGATGAGGCGGTCGGCGACATTTTCGGCGAGCAGGCGGTCCTCTGCGGTGGGCTGGCAGGGTTGCTCGAGGCCGGTTTTGAGACGCTGGTTAAAAAGGGGTTGCCGCCGCGCGATGCTTATCTCGAATGTGTCTACCAGCTTGACTTGATTGTGGACCTGATCAAGCAACACGGCCCGGCCGGCATGTTCGAGCGGATTAGCAAGACAGCCGCTTTCGGCTCGTTGAAAAGCCGAACCAGGTTATTCGATCGGCAAATGCGGAAGAAGATGAGTGCGCTTTACAATGACATCGAAAGCGGCGAATTCGCGCGCCGGCTATTGCTTGAAAATCGCGCGGGGATGGCCAACTTTGAACGTGACCTTGCGAATTACCGGAAATCGCTGTTGCAGAAAACTCATTTATCTCTCGCCAAATCCCAGCGGAAAAAGCAGGCCGCGGTCAGATTCAATCGATAGACGATCGTGCAATCGGAATTGACGAGAACCCGGCAGCCGGCCACTCCTCCCAAATATCATCATGTCATTCGAACCCAAAGCGCGTTGTTATTGTTTATTATAGCCTGACATGAGCCAGACAAAGGAAAATTCCATCAGGGCCGGTGTCTTTTGGGCTTTGATGCTGCAGGCGGTGGCCTCGGCAGGCACCTATATAGTTGCCAAAGGGGCCTTGCGCGAGATCGCTCCGTTGACTTTCGGTTTCTATCGGTTTTGCCTGGCATCGTTGATTTTCGCCGGGTTCATGATTGTCCGGCGGCGGTATTTCCCTTACAGCCAATCGGAGTGGAAGCTCGTTCTCCTGTTGTCTATTCTGGCCATTCCGATAAACCAGGGCTTCTTCCTGGTCGGCCTCTCCCTCACGCCACCGACCCATCCAGCCTTGCTCTACGCCACGGCGCCGATCTGGGTCTATATCCTCTCCGCCTGGCGCAAAGAGGAAAAATTCAACACCCAAAAATCGATCGGCATCGCTATCGCTCTTGCAGGAGTGCTGGCCTTCTTCCTCGAAAAGGGGATAACGCTGGCTCTCCAGGATCTTCTTGGTGATTCACTGATATTGATCGCTGTCTGGGCTTGGGCGTTCTACACGGTCCTGGGTCGTCCGCTGGCGCAAGAACGCGGCGCCATGACCGTGACAGCCTCGGCCCTGATATTGGGAACGCTCATTTACTTTCCCCTGGGCATTTACCTGGCTTTGCGTTTCGATTATGCCAGTGTCACATGGGTCGGCTGGAGCGGTGTAATCTACACGGCCGTGATCACCTCTGTTATCTTGTATACCCTCTGGTATTGGATAATCAAACAAATGGAGCCATCGAAAGCGGCCGTATTCTCCAATCTTCAGCCGGTGCTGACTGCCGTCATGGCTTATTTCCTACTGGGCGAAAGGCTCTCTGCAGCGAGCATAGTCTCGGGCATAGTGATAATCATAGGCGTCTACGTCACGCAAAAGGCGTGATATTCCCATGCGGAACCCCTGCATGCCGGCATATCGTTATATCAATTGAATGAAAGGATATATTATGGATAATGAATTTGCGGATATGACCGCAATCTCCAGCGCCGAAATGGCCGCCAAAAGCGAACCGTCAATAGCGATGGATTCGGATATCGCATTGCTCGATACCTATTCGCAGGCGGTCATTCGCGCCGCTGAAAAAGTAAGCCCGTCGATTGTGAATGTCGAGGTCAGGCAATTGGTTCAGCCTCGCCCCGGAAGCAGGCGTCCGCCGGTGGACCGCCCCGGAAGCGGCTCAGGCTTCGTTTTCACGCCCGATGGCTTCATCCTGACCAACAGCCACGTTGTTCATGAGGCCACCAGCGTGCATGTCACCGCAGCCGATGGCAACCGCTACCTGGCCGAGGTCGTCGGCGACGATCCCGGAACCGACCTGGCGGTTATCAGGGTCACCGCGCCCCGCTTGCAGTCAGTGACATTTGGTGACTCGCAGAAGATAAGAGTCGGCCAATTGGTGATTGCGCTGGGCAACCCCTATGGTTTCCAGAGCACCGTCACTACCGGCATTGTCAGCGCTTTGGGACGGTCGCTGCGCTCGCAATCGGGGCGGCTGATCGATAACGTCATTCAGACCGATGCCGCCCTCAATCCGGGCAACTCCGGCGGCCCATTGGCTAATTCCGCCGGCGAGGTCATCGCAGTAAACACAGCCATTATTCAGCCGGCCCAGGGCATATGCTTCGCGATCGGGATCAACACCGCCAAGTATGTTGCCGGGCGGCTTATCAAAGATGGGAAAATTCGTCGGGGATATATCGGGATTGCCGGGCAAAACGTCCAGATTCACCGGCGGGTGGTGCGTTACTACAACTTGCCCGCTGAGAAGGGCGTGCTGGTCATATCAAGCGAGGACGGTTCACCTGCCCGCAGAGCCGGAATCACCATGGGCGATATTATCGTTGCATTTGATAATCAGGTCATCCGGGATATCGACGACTTGCAGAAGATGCTAACCGAAAAGGAAATCGGTGTCAAAATCCCGGTCATGGTTATCCGCCGCACGGAGAAGCTTGAGTTGGAGGTAGAGGCGGTGGAGGGGCAGCTGTAGGGCACCGTTGATTGCGTGTCACCCGCCCCGGGGCGGATGGCCGCAAGAATACAATCGCGTTATTTCCGAGCGCGGCGCCGTCAGGTGCCGCGCATACCCCAAACAAAAGCACGTTTCAATAACCGTTTCCGCCCCCCGCCGCCGCGGGGCGGCCGGGGCCAACCCGGCGTCAATTTAATTGATACATATCCGGGCCAAATTCTTCATTTATTACTTTACGTTCGCTTATCTGCATGAATTCCGGCGATAATACGACCCGCCAAAATTCGACGCTGCCACCACCGTATTCCCAAGTATAGAATTGCGCATGATAGTATTGTCCGTCTTGCGTTAACGAAAACGGCACCGCGGTTTCCGCGATCCATTCAGGTCGGCCGCCCAGTGTTCATGAGAATACCTCAGAGTATCATCAGGATCTCTGCGCCAATCATTCACGATCTCTCTCATTGTCGTTGTGTCGAGCATGTAATATGGGTTGTCGACGGAGAGGGTGTTAATATAAAAGGTGAGTAGGTTTTCAGCCTTGGCCGCATCTATCCCATCGGCCAAGTACCCTTTGGTCACCCGGAAGAACCTATACATGTCCCCCCCGAAATGGTAGATGCTCGAATCGCAGAGATTGAAGAGGTAATATCTATAAGGCGAATCGTCCGTATCGGTCATTTCCGGAGGCCAATTCGTCGAATACATCTGCACGCACGCCAAATCCGCAAAAGTGCCCGAGCGATAAATATCGGGCGGATAGCCCAGCGGATTGCCGGTTTCATCAGCCCATAGTTTTATTGCGGCTCAGAGGAAATATCCCTCCGAATCGAGCGGGCTGTCGTCGCCTTTGTTATATCCCAGAAGAGCGTTGTTCTCTATTATAAATGATGCCGAATATGCATCACTGGTTATTGTGGCGATGATTATCAAAACAAAAAGCATGAAATCATATCTCATAATACCCCCCCACCCCCAACAAAAACTGCGCGACGGGCACAATCATAATATCAGCACCCCCCGAGATGGGATCTATCTATGCGGTCGCGGCCTTCCCCCCGCGCCCTTACTTCTTCGGTATAAAGAAAATCCTGGCGTCGTGGTACCCCACGGCGAAGACGATACCCTCTTTGAGCTCCCTGGAGGTCAAATCGTAGGTGAGGTCGTCGAGCACATCGTGCATCTTAACCTTGGCCTGGCGGATTCCCAGGGCCTGCAGATCGACCGAGATGACGATCTTCTTGGTGAAATTGCTGTGCTGCGAGGTGAAAGTGGTATCGGTATTGATCATGTAAAGCACCACGCCCTTGTCGTTGGTCTGCGCTATCAGGTCGACATTGGGATCGGAGGCCGAGACAGGCGATTTAATCTTCTGCGCCTGGAGTATATGATGTATCAGGTTAAGCTTCCAGGGATCATACTTGGCCGAGATATCGAATGTAAACAGGTAGACCGCGCCGCTTCCGACCTTCTTGTAAACCCCTACGGCCTTCGTGCCCGACTTGGCAATCACCTTCTCGGAGCCGCGTGATGAGACGAATCCATACCGGATTGCCCTGATGGCGGTTTTATCCCAGGTTATATTGCAGGGGACCCAGTCGACAGTTGTCGACAGGCCCAGTCCCCTCGAAAGTATCCGGCTGGTCTCGAACTCCTCGTTATAACGCGGCATAAGGCCGATCAGCACAACTGTCTTGCCGGCGCGGACAGCGTCGAGGATGGCCTGTTGACTCTTTTCGGGCATATACTCGGCCGTGCCCACGAAAAAGAGGTCCTTCTCCTCGAAAGCATTCTCGGCCCCGGCGTCAACCACGGCATAATCGTATTTCAGATTCATGAGGTCCTGCCCCAGAGGGTTCAGGGTCTGGCCCACCAAATCATAGACATACGAGAATTGGCCTGTCATGCCGATATGGTGTTGCATCAGGTAATGCCGGTGATAAGCTATGGCTACCCGTGAGACCGGTTTGGCAGTATTGATCGTCAGGTGTTCAAGAGCGGCCCCCACTTTGCGCACGATTTCGTAGTTCTCGTTGACAGTGCCATCATGTCCCAGCGGCGAGCCCTGCCAATGATCGCGACCGACAAACATATAGTGGTTCATCCCCTTGAGCCCGGCGGCCAGGGAGCTGACTATGAGATAGCGATGATAACGGGACGATATCGCGGCCTGGGATTTGCTCAGCGTTATGTTCCTCTCGGACACCTCCACCGGTTTGCCGGCGAAAAGCTGGGGGGTCCAGCCGAAACCGGTCTTGCCGGTCAAAAACCTGATATTTCGTCCCAGGCGGGTGTAATCTTTTGAGTCGGGGATTTGCATGCCGATCAGCATCTTCTCGCCGCCGAATTCGTCAAAATTGGCCGGCAATCCGAAATCGTCGGTCCAGGCCAGGTTCACGGCGAAAAGACATCCCACCCCCAGGCCTTCCAGACGCTCTCTGATCGCCTGAATATACCATGACAATATCTGCGCCTTGAATTCCAACCAATTGAAATATTTGATCAGATCCTCGGGTTTTTTCGTCTCGATTGCCATAGGCGGCTCCACCGCCGAGAAATTTCTGACTTTCTTGCCGTAGGCATGGGGCAGGCGGTCGGGGGTCTGGTATTTTCCCTCGAGAAACTTGTGGAAATACTCCGCGATGACATGATTGTTGTAATCGGCGGCGAAAGCTCCCAGGTTGCCGCCGAAACTCAACTCCTCATCGAGTTGCAGGATGAATACCGGACCCTTGGGAAAGATGTAGTTCTGGATAACCTCGATCAAGCTTCCGAAATAGCGCTTGACATGCCCGAGATATTTGGGGTGAAGGTAGCTGGGCTGGTAGTTATCGGCGACACCGGGGCCGTTCTGGCCCATGACCAATTCGGCCTTGTTGTCTCTGGCAACAACGGCCTCATCCGAGAAAATATATTGAGGCAGGCCGCCGTTGAACCACTCGGCTTTGATCCACGGTCCGGGTTTCAAAATAACCTTGAAACCGAACTCGCGGCACAGCTCCAGAAAGACTATCAGGTCCTTTTCCGGTCCGCTGACACCGCGAAAATCAAATTCGCCGGGCCTGATCTCGTGGAGATTCCAGGGCACATATGATGAAATTATCTTGAATCCGGCTTTTTTTATCCTTTCGAAACAGATCGACCAGTATCTTTTCTCCACCCGAAAGTAATGCATCTCGGCCGAGAACGGGAAAAACTCATCTCTGCCAATTACGAACTTGTTTTCAATGATGCCAAGCATCCACTATCCTTCAAAAGAGATTCCAATATCTAACAGCCATTTAAATAGCTCGTTATATTAACCCATATCATCCACTAAGTCAATCAAAAAAACGTAATGCGAAACCCCATAATGTCTTATGCCGCGCATGTCAATATTGCCGTGGTGCTGCCATTTCGACAAACTTGCCCTCACATAAATAAATCGGGCCTCCCCTCAAAGGGGAGACCCGATTGTCTCTCGGAATCTAAGCTGTTGGCTTAAAATCCGTTACTGCTGATTAGACATCGCCTTCTTAATCGGGACGATGGCCGGTCTATCTTGACCAGCTCCGGGCGCTGCCAATCCTGCAGGCGGGCAATCATCGCAATATAAGAGTGCGGGTTGCAGCTGCTTCAGATAAGCAACGAAATAGGTGATGTCTATGCCATTGGTACTGCAGGTGCCATTGACATCCATGGCGGCAAAGAAGACGGTGTCTCCAACAGCACACGGTGGGTTGCAGTCGACCGGCGGATAGCTGCCGCCCTTGAGGTATGCGACACCATAGGTCACGTCGATACCGTTGGGGCCGCCGAAGTTGTTGATGTCGCCAGGAATGTAAGTGCAACCGCCGCCGCCACCAGTGACGTCGAATGTCACAGGAACGGTGTGGACCGTAGCGCCAAGCTCGTTGGTGTTGAAGACCACATCTCCGGTATAAGTGCCAATCGCGAGATCGGCAGCATCCATGGTGACATTAACCGGGGCTGTTCCAGCGGGTGGAACAAATATGCTGGTAACATCGACAGATAGCCACGGCTCCTGATAGGTACCGACGAAGCAGAAGGCCTGATCGTCGAAGGTCGCCGCCCAGGTGCCAAGGTTATCATTATACTGCCACGAATTGCCATCGCTTCCGAACAAGGAATTCTGCCACAGGAACGAGCAAGCATCGATTGTGGTGTTCTTGATTGAGAACCAGCCCTGGCTCATGACCATTGGCGGGGTTATCGTGGCAACGTATCCCTTTTGGGTGTAGCCGATGAAATTCCCTAAGGCGACCGGGCTGACAGTTACGTTGTAGAGCCCAACCTGGGGGCCAGGATAACCGCTTGAATCCTGATAGAAGCCTATTTCGAAGTCCGCAGGGTCTTCATCGCACTCGGTCCAGCAACAGATTAAATCGAGGCCCCAGAAGTGGATTTCCTCGATTGTGCCGAACACACCGGCGAAACTCTCGAATACCGTGTATCCAAGCTCGGTATCAGAGGTGTTGAAGGCCCATGATTCGCTGGGAAGCGTTGGGTTGGCGCCAAGCAGCACGCCGGTATCCGGGCATCCCGGAGGCGGAGGAGGAGGAACTGCATAGTCGACATCGATCACATAACTGCCGTATGAGAAGGAATCGTAACCGTCAACAACGATGTAGTAAGTGTTGCCGGCAATTACAGTCACTGGCGCATTATAATTCGCCGACAGCTCGGAAACCCAGCCGGGGCAAGCATCGTCGTTGCAGCCAACGACATTGCCCACTGTGTTCTCATAGACGTACAGCTTGGTATCGTATAGCGAGCCGTTGCACAGCGTGATCGTGAGCACGGAATCGACGGTGGCCACAAACGAGTAGACAACATCAGGAGCGCCTGTGTAGTCGTAGGGGCAGATCTCGTTGTAGTCATCGAAATAACCAGACGTTGTTCCGACGTCGTTGTAAGGCAGGGCCGTAATCGGAGTAGCGCTTCCGATGTTATCTCCGCCCTGCAGGATCACGTTGGGATCCGGAGCCGACGGGATAATATTGCTGGGGACCCTCTCGACTTCGTTCACTCTTAACGAGGCCATTGGATCGTTTCCGACAGGCGGAAGTATTGACGGCATGGCCGGCGGGTTGATCGAGATCGATACATCCGCCGTCAAGTCGGCATCACCGGTATTAGAAACGGTTAACAGCTCGGTATCGACACCACCGGTGTCTGCCTGTCCGCTGACTGCCGGCGGGTTGACACTAAATCCGGGCGACGGCAGATGCTCGCAGGTCATGGTCATCCAGTAAGGGGCGTCGGTGAATACCGTGGTAAACTGGGGAGCGAAGAAGGCGATATAGATGCCCGGGCCTGGGACATAAAATTCACCGGTGACGCTCAGCGTGTCGCAGGGACCGCCGGTTACGTAGTAGTCGAAATAACCGGTGTTATCACAAGGATCGGCCGAAAGCGGCTTTATCAAGCCGGCAATCCAATCAAATTCGGCTGTAGCGGTCAGGGTTACGTAGCTATTCTCAGTCACATTAAACAGGAACCAATCGGTGTCGCGGGTGCTGCCGTCAAACCAGCCTGTTCCGCAGACCGTTTCACCGCACTGGATAGTGTCAGGAAACGCATATGGAACGCTGTTACAGCCGCCGTTGTCCTCGGTCTCCTGAATGCCGCCAGGAGGACACAGAGCAACGCATGGCACAGAATAGGTTATCGAGAGGTTGAAGCTGGGGATGCAATCCGGGAGCGGCCAGGTATCAACCATTATATAATAGGTGCCGGCGGTCAGATCGAGGGGCGGAATGCTATGAGGAATGCCCTGCCATTCGTTGTCGAACGCGATGCAGTTCAACATTTCGCATTCTGTAGCGATTGCGATTCCGGTATAAGTGGTACCGAGAGGGTCGAGTGTGATTTCGATCGTCGTGTCGATTGGCAGTATGACTTCATAAACGAAATCCTCGCCTTCGTCATAGGAACCAAGGCAAGTGTTATAATTGTCATCGAGCATGCCACAAGTGGTGCCGCTCCAGGTGCCGGGGGCAGTGATCTGCAAATCAGGAATGCATGGCGCTGGATCTGCACATGTCATTGACATCCAATAGTCACCCGTGGTAAACGGCGCCGAGAACTGAGGAGCGAAAAAGGCGACATAAACGCCTGGTCCGGGGCCAGCCAAGAATCCCGTAACACTGAGAGTGTCGCAAGCGCCACCCAGAATGTAATAAGTGAGAGAACCGGAGTTGTCGCAAGGATCGGAGGAGAAGGGAACGATGATTCCGGCCAGATACGGGAATTCGGCGGTTGCGGTTATCGTTACGTCCTTATTGGAGGTTAACGTGAAAATAAACCAATCGGTATCGCGGGTGGCGCCATCAAACCAACCTGTCCCGGCGACGGTCTCGCCGCAAACTATGGTATCAGGAAATGCGGGAGGGATGGAGTTGCATCCGCCGTTATCCTCGGTTTCCATTGTCGCGCCGGGCGGGATAGTAACCACGCATGGCACGACCTCGGAAACCGTAAACGTATAATCGCCGGTATACCCCGACGAATATGGCTCGAAATCGACATAGTAGGTGCCGGCCACGAGATGCTGCGCCAATATCGGCATCATCTCATTGGCGCCGGTGCAGCCATCATCGTTGTAGCCCAGATCGCCGAAGCAACAGAGGGTGCCCAAATACAAATAGGCGTCCCACGAAGAGGGCCCGCCGCAGAAGGAGAATTCCCAATCGGCCTCATAGGGGATGATGACTTCGTAGATGTGGTCTTCACCCAGGCGCAAGGAGCAATCATCACCCGCCCCGACTGTGGAGCCGCTCCAGGAACCGGGAGCAGTAACAGTAAAGTCGGGAACGCAAGTGGGGGTCTCGGTTATGTTCAGGGTATATGCGCCGTTGCTTGATCCCCAACCATCAACCACGATAAGCACGGCCTGTCCCGCAGTAAGCGAGATGTTAGTGAGCTCGGACTGAAGGCCACATTGGTCGTCGTTGCCACAGATTAAATCCGCAATTGTAGGCTCGGTGGGGCAGGTGAAATTATAAATCTCAAGACCGGTGTCGTAAGAGCTGCCACAAAGCGAGAAGTTATACAGCCCGGCCGACGGAGCAGTCCACTTGTAAGTGACATCGGGGCCTGCGCCCGACGAAGTCCCGCTAAAATAACCCGGCCAGCACGCCGGTAGCGTGCCATATGGCCCATAGTTATTTACCCTGCCAGTGGTTGTACCGGCATCGGACGTCGGCAGAGCGGAACCAAGGTCGAAATAATCGCTGCAGTTTTCACCGCCCTGCAAGATAAAACCAGGCTCGGTCGGCGCGCTCAGCCCTTTGCTGGCCAGAAATTCCCTGTCTTTTTGACTCAGGGGCGCGATATCGCTCGTGCTTGCGACCGGGTTCTGGGTCACAGCTATGTTGTCTGGAGTTGCTAATTTTTTGGCCTCATCAACGAGAACCTGTTGGGGTGTGGGGCTGACTTTCGCCGTTGTATTTGCTGGGGCGGCAAAAGACAAGCTACAACACCAAAGCAGTAAAATCGCGATGGAGCAAGAGAAAACTTTCTTCATATTCTTCTCCCAACAGTAATTAGGAAATTAAAAACGAACGTTCTTTTACCTGATTTGCCTGATTTCCCTGATGATTAATTGTTAGAAGAATGAAGAGTAACAATTAAGAAAAAGGTTGTTCTTCTTATCACCTCCTCGTGGCTACGTTGTAGTTTGTACTGCAGACGCCTGAAATGCTACTCCAAA